>Ga0302186_10003914_pt1 | contig 10643 bp, 9 predicted proteins | sample II_Bog_E1_2_FD_198782 | JGI IMG/M metagenome (GOLD analysis project Ga0302186, IMG submission 198782) | Peat permafrost microbial communities from Stordalen Mire near Abisko, Sweden - II_Bog_E1_1 | ecosystem: Environmental > Terrestrial > Soil > Wetlands > Peat | place: Sweden: Abisko, Stordalen...
TCCAGTATTTGTGGTCAGAGCAACTTCTGGAATAACTGTAATCTTTACTTTCTTGATATTTTTTTTTCTTCCTTTGTCTTTTGTGATATTTTTGGAAGTTGTCATGAGTTTATTGGCTTTATTCTTGAATGAAACATTGGTATACAAGTGGGTATATTTCTCTTTGTGTTGAATCATTGTTGAAAATTGATTAGCCATTTTGTAAATGAGCACTTTTTCTATTTATGTTTGTAAATGTTGTGAATTCTATCATTTAAGTCTCATATATTAAGGAATTACTCCTATAGAATGCTTTCTTATAGAAAAAAATCTCGAGAAAATTTTTATAATATTTTTAAATTTTTAATAAAAAAATTTGACTATAGTATTTTTTTTGACTTTTATTATTCTATATTATTTTCTATGGACTTTTGTAAAGAAAGAAAAATCTTATTCTTTACATCAATTTAAATTTATAATGAACCCTTCCTTTTAACAACAAATAAATCATGATAAAAAATGTGAATGCTGAGATTCCAACAAAAATTGATGCGGGAATAAGTTTTTCCATAAAACCAGTCGATATTGTAGAACTAATATCTTCTTTATGAAAAAAATTCATCAAAATCACGTAAGGATCTCTCCAATGTCTTACAAATATCGCAAAATCGCTAAAATTGTAACTCCTTTGCAAGTGCGCTTTTTTATATTTGAAAAATTTGGTCGAATTGGAGGTTTCATAGCATCCTCTCCTATAATCAAGACTATTGTTGGAGTCACTTTTCACTTCCAAACAGATTTCTTTTAAAATCAAATATTTATAGCACACCCCATCTGAATAAATTCCATTTCCTTTAACGCATTTGTTTTCAGTTTTATTGTATATTTTTACTCTTTTCCAAGGAATTATTTTGAATCCACGGTATTTATTTTTATTTTTCTGTGAACAATATGGTAAATTGCCAATATTTGAATAATTACTAATTAAAGTAGAAGCATTGGTGCTTTGAGTCTGTACAAAACTAAGGCAAAACGGTTTGGATTTTCCAATGGGTCCTTTCGGATTCACCAAGTTCACAACCCCCATTTTTTGTTGTAATTTCGAAACATCTCCACTGCTGTTCATCGATAAATTCAAATAAAATAAGCTAGGCTTATAATACTTTTGATTTGTGTAGTGGGGGTCATAGGTCAGATGTTTTAAATTTATTGAAAGAGCTATAGAAACCACTTTAAGAGCAATGCTATACTTTGCGAATTCAGAGGAATAATTATGACGTTTCCATTGGGAGAAAATTTTATCTAATCTGATATTATTCAAATAAGTGGTGTTGGTGAATGGCATGATCAAGAGTGATAAACCTCCTATAAACAAGATCAATGATAAAAGTATCAAAAGTGAGAAGAAAACGCAACATTTCTTGCCATAATAGGTGGAGAAGGAAAAATCTGTGGGTTCTGAAAAAGAAACTTTGCTATTTGTGTGGCTTGTGTTAAAACTGGATTGTTGGACATTGGGTTCTGATTGGAACTCTAGATAATTAACTGTGAGTTGTGAGTTTTTTGAATCCAAATTCATGTTTTGTGCAATAATAGTCCTTTAATTATTAATAAGAGTGTGTTTTTTAAATATGTGTTTAATTTCATAAAAAGCGAAATTTATCGTTCCTTAATCCTTTTTAAATTTTGGCGAATAAAAAAAATTTCATTTTAAACAATTTTTTTCAATGACAGAATCAAGCCATACCCTTGAGAATCCCAAAAAACTGCGTTGCAATGATCTAATTAATATTATGAAGGAACAAACTAAAAACAAGATTTCTGTAGAAAAGGGTTACATCCAATTCAAGTTTAAAAACGAAGAACAATACCTTGAACAACTCACTAGAATGAGCCTCTTAATTAGAGCAAATGATGAAGCCTTAAAATCAAAAAAAGACCATTTTGACACTATGAAAAGAAGTCTGGCGAAACAAGTGGAGAGTCTCATCAAAGACCTCGAAACAAAAGAAAAAGCCATGAAGGAAATGGTGGAGAAGGAGAAAAGTTTACAAAATGAAATAAAAGAACTAAAAATTTCCCAGAAAACACAAAGTGAGCAAGCCAAGAAAGAGAAAAAGGCTCATGAAGAAGAAAACAGCAAGCATCGTATTTTGATGACCCAATACGAAACTAAAATCAAGAAGCAAGAAGAAAAAAATGACCAGATGTTCAGCAAATTATTTGATATGGAGATGAATTTGAAGGAAATTGAGAAAAAAAAGGAAGAACAAAGACAAGAAAACAGTTGCTGCATTTGCCTGATAGAACCGAAGACACACGCTTGTGTTCCTTGCGGTCATAAGAAATATTGCGAAAAGTGTATAGGTTGCATAAAGGTTTGTTCAATATGTAAAGCGGAAGTGAAGAAAAAAATTAAAATTTATGAATAGGAAACAATATTTTCTTGTTTTGTTATATTTTTAGTTTTTTTTTTTTGGATTTTCTCTTTTTTAGTCTCAAACATAAGAAATTTTTTGAATTATTCTGTTTTTTTCTATTATTAATTAAAAACAATTTTTCTAAATTATTTTGTTGTTTTTGCGTGGTAGAAAAAATTCCATAAATTTATTAAATGGACAATGTAGAAAAACATACTTCCTCTTCTGATGAATATAACATTTTCAAAGGAGAAAGTGAACAATCAAAGGCCATGGATGTCATCAGCCAAAAAAGAAGAGAAAAAATTTTGAAAGAAAAAGGATTTCGAATATTTTCCAAAGGCAAAAACGAATTTGATTTAATTCAAGAATTGAAGACGAAAAGCATTTTAACAGATAAATTTCCAGAAACCTTAAGAAATTTGGAAGCCGAGTTTCATTCTTTGAAAATCAATTATAGTTTGAAAATTAAGGACCTTCAAAATAAAATCGAGAGTCAAGAAAAACAAAAAAATATTCAAATAATCAGACTAATAGATTTAGAAGATGAAAAATTGGATTTGAAGGTTAGGAATAAAGAAGAAAATTTAAAAGAAAGTAGCGAAAACATTAAACGGAGTGAAGAAAATGTGTTAAATAAGGAAAAACTTGAAGAAAAAGCAAAGATTTTGAGAGAATTAGATGCGCAATATGTAAAATATACAAAGGAGCTTTCTGAGCTGGAAGTAAAAATTGAAAATAGCAAGAACAATGAAGATGAAAATTACTATTGCTGCATATGCCTCTTATATCCGTCAACTCATGCTTGTCTGCCATGTGCCCATAAAAAATATTGCAAAACATGCATTGAACAAATTTTTAAGTGTTCAATCTGCAAAACTTTTATTGAAGCTAAAATAGAAATCGTTGAATGATTTTTGAAAGGCAAGACTTAGGAAAATTACATTATATTTTTGAAAAATGCTAATTTATAAAAAATATTATTAAATGTTTTTTTTTAATTATTTTCTAATCTGCTTCCTTTGACAAATAAAAAATAATTTTTTTATCATATTTGACAAAAAATTAAAAATAAAAGATTTTTTTCTCTCCAAAAAAAATGTCACGAACAAAAATATCATTGGATCAAATCAACCAAGAAGATTTGGAAAATTCAGAAATCTTTAGATGCTCTTATAACAGTTCTCATCTTGTCGAAGATCCTTTGATCTGTCAAAATTGTCAACAAATAGTTTGTCAATCATGCTATTTAAATGGAGACAAATGTCCAAATTGTTCGAGCATAATTAAGGAATCGCCCAAAGATTTTGTTCAAATTCTCCTGAATATGCTTAATAAATTTAGATTAAGGTGTGAAAATTTGAAGAAAGGTTGTCCAGAGGAGATTCTCTACGAAAATTATCGAGACCATCTAAAAAATTGCAAATTTCAAAAAATTCCCCAAAATGCAGAAAATATAGATATTATGAAGCCGGATTCAGATTTTTTATGTAAAAAAGAAGAGATTAAGGAAGAATATGCTGGTCTCGGATGGGAAAAAAGAATTTTGTTGGAAAACCTTGACAAACCCAAAAGACTAGCCAATTTCTTTAGGGAAGAGCCATTGAATTTAATTGATTTTGACCAAAATCAAAATCAAAATTTTGGTGTTATTTTTAGGGAAGAAAACAAAAAGATTTTTCCACAAGAGGTTCCAAAAATTAACATAAATCGATTTTTTCTGAAAAACAATGATGTGACTCTTAATTCGATTAAAGAATCTATTTTAATTGAAAATCCAGAGGAACCTCAAAATGGCATAAATGTTACCCGAGATTTTTCATCCTTTAAAGAACCACTGCCAATTGGTGATCAAAATTCAAGAAAAGACAATGAAAGAGCAGTCCAAAATATAAACAATGCACCTGACTTACCAAAGTCTAATACATCGATTCAAAATGAAGATATGGAAAGAAATGAAAGTTTCAATGAAAACCAAGAACTCTATAAAAAATCAATAATTTCTTCAAAAGAACCAAATTCTTTTATTAAAGATGTAAATTGTTCAATTCAAAGTAAAAATGCTGCTTTTGAGAATAATAAAAAGGATGTCAATTGTTCAATTCAAAGTAAAAATGCTGCTTTTGAGAATAATAAAAAGGATGTCAATTGTTCAATTCAAAGTAAAAATGCTGCTTTTGAGAATAATAAAAAGGTTTCCATTGAAAAACATAGTTCTTCTGGAAATGTGAATAATCCTCAACCTCAACGAAACCCCCACGAAGAATTAAAAAATCTCCTCTTAAATAAAATCACGAAGAGTCAAAATAATGAGGAATTGCTTAAGATATTGAAGATTTTCGTTGAGAAATTAGAAACAAAACTAAATTTATCAAAAGGCCTAGAAATTCCAAATTTGATCCCAGCTTTTCCACCCAAACCAAATTATCAATTAGAACAAAAAAACAATTTTCAACAAGGCCCCGAACTTCAGTATCTGATATCTCCTTCACAATTCATCCCAACTTATCAACAAAAAGTTATCTATAATCCTGCCATCCCAACTTATCAACAAAAATTTATCTATAATCCTGCGAATTCATCATTGTCCCCTTATTTGAATAATTCTTTTTTGATAAACCAAAACAATGTTCCTCAACTTGAAAGAAAGGACTCAAATGCTAATGAGTTAAAAAACTTAACTGATAAAGATCTTTTAAACTTAAATGACATAAATTTTGATAATTTCACAGTCGAACAGTTGAAAACTATTTTAAAAACAAGAAATATTTCTAATGGAGGATACAAGGAAGAGTTAATTGATAAAGTAAAGAAGTACTTAGAAAAAATAAGGATAGAAGGCAGAAAAGAGATTCATGGTGTTGAGAAAAAAATCACGAAAAAACACCAAGTAAGTTTGAAAAAAATTTTAAGATTTTTAAAAAAATATTAGTCAAAATAAAGAAGTTCAATGGAGATAATTAAATAAAAAATGGAAGTAATATATATATCGACTTTTAAATTTGGAAAACTACATTCAAATTTTTGCAAGTTAATAAAAATAAAAATCAAATTATATATTATTGAATTGACATTTTTTTTTTTTGTCTAGTTTTTATTGATTTAAATATTTTCAATTATTAGCTCAATGAGCTTTTAAAATGGAATTATTTCTTCTAATTTATTTTCCTATTAGCGTTATCTGAATTCTATTTAAATAATTTAGTTTTTAAATGTCACGAACCAAAATCTCTTTGGACCAAATCAAGAAAAGTGATTTAAATGAATCAGAAATGTTTAGATGCTCATATAACAGAACTCATCTTGTGGAAGACCCTATAATTTGTCAAGACTGTGATCAAATGGTATGTGAGTCTTGTTATCTCAATAATTATAAATGTCCAAATTGCAGTTGTACCATCAATAGATTGAAAACCGACTTCCCACCATTTCTAATGCCCATACTCAATCAAATTACATTGAAATGTGAAAATTGGGTTAAAGGATGTCCTGAAGAAATTACATATGAGAATTATCGGGTTCATACAAATAATTGCAAATTTATAAAATTCTGTCAAACTTCCAAAGAAGATGTTTTTTCTGAAGATATTAAGAAAGAAGTTGACAATGTCGGAGATGGCAATAGAATTTTGATCGCTAACCTCGATAAACCTAATAAATTAGCCCATTTCTTCCGTGAAGAGTCGCTTTTCACTAATCAAGACAAAAATCAAAATGAAGATGATTTTTTTTGGGCCATCAATGACAAAAAGGATATCCCCAAAAATCAAAGCAATAATAATAATAATTTTTTCCTGAAAAAAGAGGATTCTATTGGCGAAAACCAGACCGAACCCAAAAAATTTATTAACTATTTCAAGGACTCTTCCTTAGAATTGAAAGACAAACCGAATGTTTTCATAGAAAAAGAATTTTTAGAAGAAAAACAATATAAAGCGAAAGATTTGATCAATTATTATAAGGCTCCTTCGAACCCCAAGAGTCCACCACCGAATGGGAATCAAATAATATCTGAAAAAAACAATGCTTTAGTGCAAAATAAGAAGCCTTCAATTGAAAATAAGAATTCTGATGGTGTTAATAAAAAAAACAATATGGAAGCTCCCAAGAAAAAGCTTCACCAGGAAGCAGAAAAAGCCCCCCACCAAGAACAAGAAGAAATGTCACTTGAAGACATAAAAACTTTAATAGTGAAAAAAGTCATAGGGAGTGAAAAAATTGATGATTTACTTAAAGTTCTGAAGCACCAAGTATCCAAATTAGAAAAACAACATTACGTTCCAAAAAACTCTGATCCACAGAAACCCCCTTCATCTCAAAGCATTTTAAGGAATTTACCCGATAAAATACTCTTCAACTTCACCGATTCGGATTTCCAAATTTTAACAATTGACCATCTGAAAGCTTTATTAGACAACAGAAATCTGAAAAAGGGAGGAAACAAGGATGACCTGATTTTAAAATTGAAGGTTTATATAATGGATAAACAAGCAGAGCTGGAAAAGAAACGAGAGAAAGAAAAGGAGAAAAAAGACATCCCTGAAGTAGAGAAAAAAATCAAGAAGATAAACCAAGTAAGATCGCATAAAATTTCTGAGTTCCTAAGGAATTTAATAAAAAAGGACTCAACGAACGTGAGGAAGGATTTGCTTAATAAAATAAATGAAGAAAAACACAAATGAAGAAAGCATAAGAAATAACTATTAGTTTTAGAATTTAATGATGGTTTTTTTCCAAAAAATCAAAATTTTCAAATGAAGATGTTCAATTTTTTTATATTCTAACAAAAAAGCAGAATATGAAAAAAAAAATCGAGATCTCAAAAATTGAAATTGTTTTTTTTTTAATGGGGCGCAAAAGAATTTGTTTCTTATTTTTAAATAAATTTAAGAAAATAATTATCATAAAATGAATATAATTATAAAATTTTTTTTATTTTTTATTTTATGGCGTCTTCCCAAAGACTTTAAATATTATAAATTTATTATTTCATGGAACGATAATATAAAGAATTTAATGTTAGCTGAAATTTTTACCCCCTTTTAAAGTTTCAAACTAACTGAAGTTCATCAAAAAAACTATTTTTTTTTATTTAGATTACGAGAAGAAAATAAAAAAATAATCTCAACTTGAAAAATTCAAATTTTTTTTTTATTCAGAAAAAAAAAACTCACAATATGAAAAAAATTCTTTTTGATCAAGTTGATCCAAACCACATACAAACTGCAGAATCATTTCGGTGTTCCTTCGATCATTCCCATATTGTCGAAGATCCGATTATTTGTCCCAAGAATTCATGTCAGCAGCTTTTTTGCAAATCTTGTGTTTCGTCAGCGGGGGTTTGCAAAGCCTGCCACTCATCAATGAATCCAGATCAGGCAATGATTCCCATTTTTCTCAAGAAATTGCTGAATCAAATTTATCTCAAATGCGAGAACCATAAAAACGGATGTCTGGTTGAGATTGATTACGAAAATTACAGGAATCATACCAAAAATTGTAAATTTAAAGGCTCGATTCAAAAGAAAAGCAACGTAATCTCAGATGTAGACCAGCAAATGCTGAGAAACGACTTTTCATTTGAACCTTTAAACAAGACTGATCAAAATGATAATATTTTACCATTTCAAAAGAAAGAAAAAAAAAAAAAAGAGGCAAAAGAACCTGAATTTTCTTTCTCATTTAATAGTTCTTTAGACTTTTTAAAGGAAAAAAAAGGGAATTTTAATTTGCCACCAATCAGTTACTTTTATGAAGAAAAATTAAGCGATGAGACTCTCATGAACATGAAACGTAGTGATTTTGAAAAAATGACTGTTGAGCAATTAAAGGAATTATTGGAAAAGAGGAGCATCACAAAAACAGGGAGCAAGGATGAATTGATTTTCAAAATGCAGGCTTATTTGAAATTTACAAAAGAAAAAAAATATGTCAACTTTGAAGAATATATGAACATTATTAGAGCCAAACGTGAGAAACTATCAGACAAAATACTTGAAGAACTCAAAGACATTTTATTTAATAAACATTTGCCAATAACTGGAAATAAGCTTGAGCTGATTGAGAGAATAATCTTTAAAGGAGACAGTTATGAAGACGATGAAAAAAGAGAAATCAAAAATTTCAAGAATCTATCAACATATTCGATTTCTGATCAGGTTTTAAGAAACTTCAAGCGTGATGACTTTGTTAAATTGACAGTAGAAGAGCTCAAGGATTTGCTTGAAGCCAGGAAAATTCCGAAAACTGGGAATAAAGATGAACTTATTGATAAATTACAAATTCATCTGGGAAATCAAAAATCAGATCAACAAGTAAAAATGGATAAAATTAATAAGAAAATAATCGCAACAGCCCACAAAGATCACAATCTAAATGGTTATACTTCTGAAAATGTTGAAAGTTATGAAGAGATTGTTTCTGGAGACAGTGATTCTTCTGAAGATGATGATGATTCTGAAGAAAGTGATTCGAAAAAAAGCGATGCTTTTCAAGAAATCAAGACAGATGGTATTTTACGAAAATTTAAAAGAAGGGATTTCGATAGATTGACAATGGATGATTTAAAGAATCTACTTGAAATAAGAAATATTTCAAGGACTGGGAATAAAGATGACTTAGTTTATAAATTGAAATCCTACTTGAAAAGTAGGAAAGAAGAAAAACGAAAAAATAAAGACAAAGTTGGGAAACTTATCAATAAATCGAAAAAAATTCATAAGCAACAGAAATTAAAAGAAAAGACTATAGATGAACTCAAAGATCTCTTAAAAAGGAAGAATTTGCCTGTCAGTGGGAGTAAAACAGAATTAATAGAGAGATTAATAGATGGAAAAAAGATGAAAACAATGGGGTTTAAAGAATTTAATCATTATTATTGAAACTAAAGAACTAAAAGCAAAAAATTAAAATGAAATTATTATTTTCGAATAATTAAAAAAAAAAGAAATTATCAAAATAATATAGTTTTTTTTTCCAATGAGTTCTACAAAAAAAATCAAATTTGATCAAGTTGATTCAAATTTCATCAAAACAGCTGAACTTTTACGATGTTCCTTCAACACCACTCATCTAGTAGAAGACCCGATTGTCTGCCAAAAACCAACCTGCCAGCAAATTCTGTGTAAATCCTGCTATTTATTTTGGGGAACTTGTAAAGTTTGTGGTTCAATCATCAATATTGAACAAGCTTCAGCGGCTCCCTCAGTAAAAAATCTACTCAATAAGATTTATAAATGCGAGAACTTTAAAAACGGATGTCTGGTGGAGATTGATTATGAAAATTATCGAAATCATACAAAAAACTGCAAGTTCAAACAACTAAAAATAATGACGGATGAAGAGAAACAAAAAATGAAAACAAATCAAATAGGAATTCCATCACCCCTTATTTTTTCCAAACCAACTATGCCACTTTTTCAAACATCCTTTCATGAAAAACACAATATTTATTTGGATTTTAAGGATTTCAAATATGATGATAACCTTTTGCAAAACAATGATTCACGCTCTCGTTCACTTGGAAATGTTGGCTTTAAGACGCAAAGTGAAATGATAACGGATCAACAATTATTAACATTACAGAATTTAGATTATAATTTGTTTACTATCAAGTCATTAAAGTCGATTTTAAACAAAAGAAGAATTGCCAAAACAGGGAATAAAGCAGAATTGATTAAAAAGTTGCAAGATTATGTTGAGAACTTAAAAAACAAAAAGAGTGAAGATCAATTGCCCTCATATGAAGAATTCAAAAATCACCTCATGCCTCAGGAAAATAAGCCAAATCTTGAAGAATCTATAAACTCATCGTCTGATCAAAATTCCGAATCAAATGATAATGATGAAAAAAAAAAGAATCCACCAAATAAATATTATCATGGATTGGTAAATGAATCAAAAAATATTTATGTTGAAAAAGAATCAAAAAAAATAAAAAAGAGGAGAAAATATGTTAATGGAAAGAGAGCTAAATTAATTGAAAGGATAATTTTAAATAGTGAAGAAAATTAAAAAACTTTTAATCCCCCTTTCGTTTATTTTTGCTTAAAAAATGCTATTTAAATTTAATAATTTCACTTATGTTTTTAGTAAACCAAAAAATAGAAAAATATTATATTTTTAATTTTTTGTTCAATAATTGTTTTTTTTTAAAATTTTTGATTTTTGGTTTAAAAAAAATAGAAACTGGAGAGTTCCATTTTTATTAAAATTTTTATTAATAATTTTGAAAAACATTAACAA
>Ga0302186_10003916_pt1 | contig 10637 bp, 16 predicted proteins | sample II_Bog_E1_2_FD_198782 | JGI IMG/M metagenome (GOLD analysis project Ga0302186, IMG submission 198782) | Peat permafrost microbial communities from Stordalen Mire near Abisko, Sweden - II_Bog_E1_1 | ecosystem: Environmental > Terrestrial > Soil > Wetlands > Peat | place: Sweden: Abisko...
GTTATGAAGGAAAAAAAATGATGGTTTAAATATTGGATCCAATAAAATTTAATAGAAAAATCAAGGAAAAACCTAGAATAGCGATTTAAATTTTTAAATTGTTTGATAAAAAACTTTGAGATTTTCAAGGGATTCTTAAATGATAGCTATTTTTTTATTTAGATCCTACAAAAAATGGCAAAAGGGGGAAAGCATCTTTGACGAGGATTTTGAATTAATAAGTCAATGTTCAGAACATTCAATAGAATATGATTTTAATGACATAAAATCATTAGAAAACAAAACCCCAAAAAATGAGAATAATGAACAACAGAAGGAATCTAAAAGAAGGATGAATTGGACTAGAGATTTGGTAGAAAATCACATTCATAACAACAATTTAAGAGATATTTCGAACATCTCAGAATTCATCTCATATAATATAAATTCAGAGAAAACGAGCGCTTTATCCCTTTCATATATGTGACAATTTTTACAATAGAAACCTAAAAATTCCATATTTTCTTTATTTTTTTCAAACCAAATTATGTCTTTTCTAGAAAAATGAATTTTCATGTTTTTTTTTTGTTTTGGCCAAAACAAAAGCATAGTATGAAAAAAAGAAGCTTTTTTCAAAAACCAAAAAATAAAAAATCATCTTAAAAAATCTAAAAGTAATTAATGGCTCAAGCTCAACCGGAAGGGGAGTTATATCGAAGAATCAAACTACTTGGTGAAGGCTCCTTTGGTAAAGCCTATTTGGTTGAATGTTTAAAGGATTCAACCAAATGTGTCATAAAACAAATTGACTTATCAGAAATGCCTGAGGAAGAAAAACGTGAGACCATAAAAGAAGCAAAAATCCTCGAATTATTTAAACATCCCAATATAATTCGATTCCGTGAGGTGTATAAGACCAAAAGGGGGAAACTATGTATTGTGATGGAATATGCTGAAGGTGGTGACCTTCAGAAAAAAATCAAAGATCAAAATGGACAACCATTTCTTGAAAATCAAATCCTTGATTGGTTCACGCAATTATGTTTGGCTTTGAAACATGTTCATGATCGAAAAATCATACATCGGGATCTAAAAAGTCCGAATATTTTCTTGACCAAGGATAATACGGTGAAATTGGGTGATTTCGGAATAGCAAGAGTTCTTTCACACACCAAAGAAAAGGCGAAAACAATTGTCGGGACTCCTTATTATTTAAGTCCTGAAATCATTGAGGGGAAAGATTACACTTTCAAGACTGATCTCTGGTCTTTGGGAGTGATTTTATATGAGATGTGCTCTTTGAGTCCACCATTCAAAGCGAATAATTTAAGTTTTTTGGCTTTGAAGATAGTGAAGGGGAATTATTCACCAATACCTGCTTGTTATTCGGGAGATTTGAGTTCCATTATTGGGAAATTATTAAGTGTAGATCCAAATAGGAGACCTTCAGTTCATGACATTTTAGGTATTTTTATTTTTAGAGTGAGGTTATAGAATTTTATATGAAGCGTTACCTGTTATTACTTCCAGGATCAAGAATTTCCTTAGTGACACTTTGAGATCTAATGAATTTTCACATACAATTATTCATAATAAAGTAAAAATTGAATTGATTTTTTCTCATTTTTACACATTATATATTTAGAAATTCATTGAAAATAAAGGGAAAGATTATGAGGTTGTGAAGCACCAACAGGGAGTTATGCAGGCATCACCCAGAGTCAGAAACATTCCACAAATTGACTCGAAAGCAAATATCAATAATAAGATAAAACCAGCAACTCCCATTATAAGCAATTATAATAATAATGTAAATAATGCCAACAACCTTAAAAATCAAGCGAACAAAATACCAAATTTTGATAATAACAACAAAAACGCAAACAATAATAACAAAAAGAGCCCGTTTTTTAAAGAAATAGCAGAAAGAGAACTCAATAAACAAAAGGAAATTTATGAACATGAGGAAAAGAAAGAACCTCCCAAAAAATCACCTGTTAATTTCAATTTTAATGGTTTAGCAGCTAAAAATAAAGAAGTTTTTGTCAATTTGAAAAAAAATCCACCTCCTCCTGAACCAAATGAGCAAGGAGGGATTATAGTGATGCCGAATTTTTGCGAGAAAAAAAAACCACAAAAAAAGAAAGAAGTCATGGAAAAAAAAGAGGTCATTGAAATTCACCAAAAAAATATGGATCCCAAAGTAATTTGATTGTTTTTAAATTACAAAAAAAATATAAATGTGATTTGTTTGTGAATTTTACAAAAATATTTTATTTTCTCTAATTATTTTCATTTTTTTTTTTTTTTCGATAAAATTGTCAAAAAGTAAAAAAGTTTCATGAAAATTTTTTTTCATATAATAGGAAAAACAAGCAAATGATGTTTTAAAAAGACAGGAAAAAGAAAAGGAAAGAGAAGAACAAAGGAAAAAAATGGTTGAAGATATGAAAAAAAAGGCCAAGCAAAAAGAAGAAAGTAAAGAAATTGTTATTGAATGGTACGGACAAATAAATCCAGTGGTCCCTGCAGAAAATAAGAAAAACCCTATTATAAATAAAGAACCGATCTTGGAAATACAGAAACCCTTGAAACAGTCATTGGAAGAAATTAAGCCGAAAAAATCATTCAGTTATGAAATCATTGATAGAAGAGATATCGCTTTTCAGTTTAATAATCAGGACATTCTAGATTCAAAAAATGATGAAAATGAAAAATTTGAAGATTTATTCGAAGACAAAAAGGAGAAACCTCGAGAAAAATGGAGCAAAAGTAATGAAGAAATGAAGAATTTAGAGAAAAACGAAAAGATGGATTACAAAAGCGATGATTATATCGAACAAATGATAAATGAATTGCAAGAAATAGTATTCTAATATTTATTAGAAATTGTTGGCAACTTAATTAATAAGGTAGAAGGTGTTCATAAAGTCATCGATTCAAAGGATTGGGTAGTTCCTGAAGATAAGATCATTACAAATCCTGATAGAGATGATGACGATATCTTCGATATTTTGGATTTGAAAGAAAATGAAAAAACCTCAACTGAAGTCATTTTTACAAATAACTTAACAATGAAATAAAGTTTTTGTTTAGAAAAAAGAAAAACATTACAAGGAATATGAAAAATCAGAGGTATAATGAGCAACTAATATCATTTCCACACTATTTCGTTTAGGAACTAAAGAAACTTCTTGTTGAAAGCTTAGGGGAAAAAAATTTCAAACTTTCCTATAATTCAGTTAAAGAAAAGGTTAATAATTTTATTTGTTTTAAGTTTTATAAATAAATAAAGATGGATTTATGGGGCATTGAAAACATCTACCAAATTTATGAGAAAAAGAATACCCAAACTCTTCAGATATATCTCACAGAAGAAGAAATTTCTAAATATTTACCCCTTCTCCTCACACTAATTATAATGGAGAAAGAAAATTAACTTGACTTTATAAATTATAAAAAAAATATTTTAATTTCTGTTTTTTACTCATAAATTGGCAAAAGGTTTTTCCCCTAAAAAAAATTCCTTGTTTTTTGTTAGTTAGACTTTTCAATTAAATAATCCCTGGAATCCAAACATAAGGAACTCTCCTGCAATATTCTTCCCAATCCTTCTTATATTTCTGACTACATCGATCAAAATCTCTTTCGCTTCTATGTTTAATCATGAAAAAGAAGAATATTGGATAATAATATGGCAAAATCCCTCCGAACCCACAACTCAACCCCCAAATTGTCGCCATAACTATATCAGCAGTATAATGAATCTTCCTCGCATATTGCCACCATCCATCTAAAAGAAGGGTGCCTCCTGCTTCAGTCTTCATAAATTTGGGGTTCTTCAATACTCCCCATGGTAATTGAGGGAAAGTATATCTTTTCACATATGTCCCCTTCATTTGCATTCGGAACTTGTTTTTTTGACTTTGGGCACTATCCCAGATATAATAAGCAAACAAAAGTGTTATCAATAGGATAATAAACCACCATAATGGCAATTGTGGATCATTTTTTAAAATATAAAACGCTTGGAAACAATAAACAAAAGGAACCCCTGCTAAATTCCAATAAACCAGCATCCAACCCCATTTTTCATAAAAAATATCCCAGGTTGTGGGGATGCATTCCTCACCTTTCATACAAGCATTTGTATAAAGAAAATGAGCCGTAAGTATTATGATCATTGAATAAGAAAGATATCCTTGGTTTTTGTATTGAAGCACAGACGCTGACAGGGTTAAAAGAAACAGTAAAATCCAAGAAACTCTGATTTCAGCCCACATTTTGAAGTCAAAGTACCCGATTCTCGGATTTAAATAAGCTCCCATAAAGAAGTCATAAAAAAAATGGCCGGACATTCTTATTGATTTACCCTGAATTTCCGCTGCAACATAAATAATGAATGCCAGAATATCAGAGAATATTATGGAAGTTGTCATTATTTTCCCGAAATTAATGGCCATGAAACTCAAGCTCAAAATGTTGAATTTCTCTAAGACAAAAACCAAAATCAAGGTCACATACCAACTTGCTGCCCCATTACAAAGATAATCATGCTGCTTGTTATTTTCTGTTGGGACTGGCAATCCCTTGATCCAAACGCCTGGCAAAATCAAGGAGCATATTACTTGGAAAACCAAGAATCCGAGATAAAAAAAGATTGAATTCATATCCGGAAGCCCTTTTTCATAGAAAACTGTAGCGATTTGAGAAAAATGGTCGGAAAACCCATCAGAGGATAATGTTGAAGGGAGAAGAAGCCCACCTTGACTGATTTCCAAAGAGAGCCAAAAGAAATATGGGAGAAAATGTGAATAAAGCATAATGCAAAAACAACCTTTAGGGCCACCGAATTCATAATGATATGAATTGGAACGATCCATTTTGCTTTTTAATTTTGGATTTTTTTGAAAAATCAAGGATATTTTTTTTGCGTTTGATTGCGACTTTAAATATGGATTTATAGGATAATATTATTAAGAGTTGATTTTGGAAAAAATTAATATTTTTAGAAATGAAGACTTGGAATTTAATTAAAGTTTGTGTGTTTTTTTTTTAATTTGGAGATTTTCATTTATTGCATAATTTTATTGTTTTGAAAAATTATTGGGAACATCATAATTTAATTATTTATAAAAATGAACGAAGTTTTAGAAAAAAACGACGAATTTTCAAAATCATTCCAGAAAAACATCATTTATGGAAATCCTGTCATCAACAAATACGGAAAATTTCGTTGTTTTTGCTGTCCAATTTCATCGAAAGGTATCACTCATTTCTATTTATTAAAAAAAAATGTATTTTTAAAGGGAAAATCGATGGAATTTTGCAATATTTAAAAACCAACAAATCCTTTAAGAACTATAATAAATTCGTTTATGCTTATAGAATCAACCAACAAATTGCCCCATTTGTCACTCAGAATGAAGTCTCATCAGAGGAAGTTTTATTACACACATCTTTCAATTTTCTTAATAAACATAAACAATAAAGTATTTAGAAGGTTTCTTAGATGATTCGACTTTAGAGGGATCAGGAGAAAAGCTTCTTCATTTACTTCAGAAATTTAGTAATTTTGTATTTTGGGATAAATTTTTAATGAAATTAGATATTGAAAATGTGCTTTTGATGATTGGGGTTGAACAATATTGCCCTTTGGCAAATTTTGAAACAACTTATTTTCATATAATGGTGGAAAAATCGAAAGAATTGCTGAATAGTTTATATACAAAAGTTCTACAATATGAGCTTCCAACAGAAAACAACATCCATCATAATGAAAGTATCAAAACTCTATCTCAAAATGGTAAAAAGAGCCTTGATTTAACACTGCCTCTTGAAGAAAAAAGAATCAGAGGTTGCAGGCCAAATTATTTTGCCTATGAGCTCAACCAACCAATTAGCAAAAGTATCAGAAAAATACACATCTCTCCAAAAGAGATAGAAAGAAAAAAAATAGGTAATTTATTCATAAAAATAATAAATTTACTTTGGTTTTTAGAAAAAAGAATGAGTGAATTAATGTATAATATCGAAAAAATCATAAATTCATTTGAAGAACCTGATTACATCCAGCTAAAATTTTTAGCTCAATATGAAAATGATCCTTTGGTATTTCACAGAAAAATAATAAAAATTGTTATTAAATTATATAGATTGTAAAAGTCTTCAAGTTGGTGATGATTCTGGAAGATTATGAGAAAAGGGATCAATTTTTATATAATTATGATTTTGAAAAAGGATTGCAAAATTTGAACGTTAAACAAATGACAAAAATAAAACTGAAGAAGCTAAATGATATGATCAGGCAGGAAAAGCAAATGAATTATGAAGTCCTTTTATTAATAAATCCAACAATAGCAAACCTTTTCCAATTGATTTTTCTGATAATAAAAAGGTTTATTATGTTTGTTAAATTCTTGAAAAATAATTAATTAATGTAGTTATGATAATATGCTTGGTTTGGAAAAGGTGAAAAAATCAATAATTATTGAAAAAGAAAGGGATATGCAAGAAGAAGAGCAAAAACTCGCAATTTTATTGAGTAAAAACTCAAACTTTTCTGTGTCATTGATGGATTCAGAAATCGTTGGATTAAATAAAAAGGAAAAAAATCAAAATTTACCTCGGTTGCATGATCGGTATCCGGCATCACTTAAGAATTTCCGATATATGGTTTTAAAAAATCAACAATTGAGAAACCCAAATTATTAAAATTATTAATAAATTTTTGATTATAAATAGAAATTCAGAACAAAAAAAAAAAAAAAAAAACTTAAATTAATAACAAATCTTTAAAATTTTGAAAAAATAAGTTTTGTTAAATAATTGCCAAGAAAAAATAAAATTTATTTCTCTGGCAACAATGGAGTTGAAAAACAGATGTCATACAACAAATGAACCTTTTCCTTGTTTTTCTTTTTTTTTCCCTTTATCTTGAAATTAAAGATATCTGTGCTCTTCATGATCTTAGCATCTACACTTTGAATTGCTTGATCTAATGAATCTTCTTCAATGTTTGCATTCGTTCTCAGCTTAGTTTTAAGTTTTCTCACAGATTTATCCCTAGAAGTAGCAGATAAAATCAATTTTTTTCGTTCTTCAAGTGTTAAATTGGTTTTATCTTTGCTGTCTAATACAAAGATAGCATGTTTCAAAGATTTTTTATGATCATTTATTAATGGGGAAAAGTTCTCAGTTTTCTTTAAATCCTTTTTTTTATTCATAAGATCCGTCAATTTAACAGTTTCAGGGGTTTTTTGGTTTTCATGCTTAAAAACATCGCTTTTTTCAAGGGTTTTATGAAATTTATTCTTGATCCCTAGTTTTCTATCAATGATTTGAGGCTTATTAGCTCCAATGATTTGGGAGGCTTGAACATGCATGGTTTGAAGGTATTTTTTATTTTTTTCTTTGGGAAATTCTTCGATTTTATCGAGGAAATGGGGCCACAATTCTGGATGAGTGATCGTTTGTCTTTTAAAATCCTCCACAGAAGTTTTGGAATAAAACAAAAGGTAATTTTCTTTAGAAATAATCTAGGCCTTCAATTAACAAAACAATAAAATATCATCATCATACTTTATTTGCTAAATCATCGACTTCAAAGACTTGCGAATCATTATAAAGGTTCCAAATATTATTCTCTCTATTCTTAGCCAGTGTGGTATAATGTCCTCTCCCCAATGTCCCCTCATGATTCTAAAAAAAGATTTAAATATTACAAATTTAATGGTCCTACACAAATAGCAAAAAGATCATACATCGGCGCTTCTTTTTGTTTCCCTGCTACCAATCCTTCTAAATTAAAGTTTATTATTGGGCTTTTAATCAAGGTTCGAATTTTGGCCCTCTTATGTCTTGTATATGTGAACCGTTTCAAATGAACCACCAAAATATTCGGACATTTCCAAATATCGATTTTCTTAATGCTGGCTTTAAAAGCCTTGCATTTCGGACAAAACCATTTTTCCTCATTTTCTAGTCTTTCTTCTTTGGTGAATTCCCGAATACAGTCATCTAAATCTACCCCCTCTTTCTGTCTTTTTTGGTCCAATTCGCTTTCATCTAAAACCGGCACACTCAAATACATAAAGGATTCAAATTTATTCGAAGTGTGAGAACATGTAAGACATTTTAAAGTGCTTTTTAATTGACCTTGGAACAAATCAACTATTATTGATTTGTTTCTAAGGAGGTAGTTTTTCCATGCGTTTGCCGCTTGTTTCTCAAGTCCGAATTTGTTATTTTCATCATCTTCATCAGCTATATATGGTTTTTTCAAGACTCGGTTGAGATCCTCATGAAGGATGTCAAGGAGAAATGCTAGGAATTCATGAGCATCTTGTTGAGTTCCATTGCCAAACTTAAATGATTAAGTCATAATAAAAAGGTTTTTTTTAGAAAACCTGAGGGTAAAGCTCAGAAATGCAATGGAGAAATTGGTTAGGAGATATGTGTCGACTTTGCGTTGTCCAGATGTTTTCAATTAAAGAGGCGTATTGTTGAACCATTTTCCCTTGGGATCCGAGAGGATTATTGGTATTCAACTCGAATTTATGAATCTCATTCAGGAAATAATCTGTGAGAGGTTGAATGTTGCTTAGACATTGAAGGGCTGTCAAAGGTTATTTTAGATAAGGAAGATTTTAATTTATATAATAAAGACCTGCATTTATAAAACAAGTATTTCCAAGGTTCGAAAGTCCAACAAGACCTTTAATTATGGATGGGGACAAGGGTGAATTTTGTTCGATTTGATGAATTTTGTTTGGAATTTTTTTGTAATTTACATCGAAGGTCTTCAAAAAAGAGGATGGCTTACTGGAGTCAAGAGTTTGAGGGATGGGAGTGGTTTCCTTTGTAAAAACTGGCTTTAGAAACAGATTTATTGTCAATTCAACATTTATATCGTTAAGTTAACGGTTTTAGCTTCTGAAAGAGTCTTATTTTGGAGGTAAGAACCTTGGACCTTCATTTTATTATCGGTGACAGACCTCAAAACTGGAAGAAATTCAATATGAATGGGAAATAAAAAGAAATTACTTGAATGTTTAGAAACACAAGAACCCATTATTTACAAAGAAAAGGTACAAATTTGAAACTCAATTTATAAAATTGTATTTTTAAATTTGGAAAACATGATAAAATGTTTTTGCCTTCATTAATAACTTCATAAACTAATATTTTTCTTTACTCCTTGATTTTTTATTAAGCGGGATCAGCCTTTTTTTAGACTGAAAAAAAAAAATACAAATTTTAATTTTTTTTTTTAATTTAAATGATAAAATATCCAATATATTGTAGGTCTTTGCTTTAGGGTTTGGTATGAAGATTGTGGGTTTTGGATCAAATTCACAACAGAATGTTGATGGTTGAGAGAAAATTGGAAAAAATATCAACAAAAAAAAATTGTCTGCTTGTAAATCCAATAATTTAAACAATTTTCCTTCTTTATTTTTTTGAATTCAAAATCGTTTTATCCTAAAAAATAAAACTTTTCGATTATTCCATTTTATAAATTCAAAAGAAAATTTAAATTTAAACACCATGAGTCAATACGGAAAAATTGAATATTGGGAAGAGCGATACACCAGGTCCTTTTTCTTAATTCTTTTTTTATTTACACTCTTTGTAGAGACCCAGAACCATTTGATTGGTATCAAAGGTTTTCGGGTATTAAGGATATATTAGCGAATCACGTGAATCAAGATTCCAAAATTTTGAACGTTGGAGCAGGAAATTCCCGTAATGAGTTATAATTTTTTAATTTTAAGTAAAAAAAATATCAGGATTGAGTGAAGAAATGTATGATGAAGGCTATCAAAATATTACCAACATTGACATTTCTCAAACAGTCATCAAAGCCATGGTTGAGAAATACAAAGACAAAGGGTCAAATTTCAAATGTAAAAATTAAGAAAAACCAAAATTTATCCTTAAAAAAAGATATTCTCATGGATATGAGAGCTATGGAGTTTCCAGATGGCACTTTCGATTGTGTCATTGACAAAGCTACATTAGATTCAGTTTTAGTAAAAAAAATTGTTGCCAAAAAAATAAAAGTTTTTGAAAAAAGTGTGGAGAAGGTTCTGTTACTAATGTTCAAAAAATGTTATCGGAAATCAATCGAACTTTGACACCAAAGGGAGTTTATATCGTAGTCTCCTATGGACAACCAGAACATAGATTGCTCTACTTAAATAAAGTTGGGAGTTTGATATATTTTTAATAATTTATATTATATTCATGCAGCCTGAATATGGATGGGAAGTTTTGGTAAATAAAGTCAATAAACCAACAATCAGCACATCAATAACAATTGCTTCGGATGACAAAGATGCTCCGAATGTTCATTTTGTTTATGTCTGTAAAAAGGTAGAAAAATAAAAGGAGAGTTAAATTAACAAATTAATTGTAGATGGGAGGCATGATCCCGAAAGAAGAAAAGAAATAAAAACGAAATAGTGGTCATTTTCTTAATTTTGAAACCCGAAAAAAAATATTTACAATTTAATGTTTTTTTAAAAAATGCTTAATTTCTCAATATTCCTCAATAATTTTTAAAGAACAGGAATAAAAGTCAAATTTAGGGATAATTTTTGTAAAATCACAATTTTCTATGTTTTTTAAATTATTAATATATAAATTCATTTAAA
>Ga0302186_10003918_pt1 | contig 10634 bp, 9 predicted proteins | sample II_Bog_E1_2_FD_198782 | JGI IMG/M metagenome (GOLD analysis project Ga0302186, IMG submission 198782) | Peat permafrost microbial communities from Stordalen Mire near Abisko, Sweden - II_Bog_E1_1 | ecosystem: Environmental > Terrestrial > Soil > Wetlands > Peat | place: Sweden: Abisko, Stordalen...
AAATTTTATTGCAAGTTATAATATAATTGTAATTAAGTTTCAAATTTTTTTTTTTATTTTTTTTAAACTTAATTACAATTATATTATAACTTGCAATAAAATTTACAACTTTTATACAACTTAATTTATAAGTTTCAAAAATTTTTAAAACTTAATTATAAGTTTGAAAATTTTTTTTTTAACTTTTATGCAATTTGTAAAAATTTTTAAAACATTTTTATAAGTTACAAAAAAATTGTATAACTTTTTTAAAACTTTCAATAAAATTGTACCCACCAGAAGGGAACCCCCCTAAATTTTGTTATTTGATTACCATAATTCTGAATTTTTAATTTTAATTATTAGCAACTCAATTTAAAAGCAACATTTGGATAAAACTCCTGAACATTTTTCAAAGATTGCTTGTCACAGAAAGTGAAGAAATTAAAATATAAAATATTAGATAGTTGTGTAGGAGGATCAAATGTTCTTTTGCTCTTATCATTAAGTTTCACTCTCCTAAAATAATTCAATTAAATTTTAAAATAAAAATTAGTTTAAATAGCCTTGAAATGTTCATCGAAAATTTCTTTAGATCTTTATATTTATCATCATAAAAATGGGATAAAATTTCATTAATGATGAATTCAACGCTATCGAAGCAGTTGCTAATTTTTTATAGATTTTTGATTGATTTTAAGATCATTTTTTCATAACAAAAGATAACTATTGAAAATCGAGAGATAGTTCAGTTAATCCGGAGAAATAATCTTCAGCGAACATTCTCCTTAAATCATTTTCTTCCAAAAGAACGACTTCCTCACTTAAATGATTAAAAATTAACAAAAAATTAAACAAATTAATTTTACATTCTAAAATATCTCAAAGAATGAAATAAGGAAATTTTACTTTGAGACCCTATTTAAAATTAAAGAAATAGATATATAAAATTTTTAGTATTTACAGTTCACTTCATTTATGTTTCAAAATATCAAAGAGTTATAAAGAAATTATAAATTCTATAAATTTAATAATTTAATTACTTTGAATTATAAGGAACAATCCTATAAAATAATGTTTTCGATTTACTTAAAATGAATTCATACCTAGGTTCTCCAAAAGTATTTGGTGCATTGCCCTTGTTCCTTTTAAAAATAAATTCAATAAAAAAATAAACTAAATCTGATCAATGCCTAATGATTATTCTAAAAAAATTTAATTCATTTATGAATTTCAGAAGAAATTAAATAAATAAATACGAATCATTGTAGAAGCTGATATGAAGACTTTTCAATGTTTCTATGCTCTTAATAATTTTGCATAAATTAAAAAAATCATCTTTAGTCATGAAACTTAAATAAGAAGTTTTAAGAAAAAACAGCGAATAAAGAATGAACCTATTAAATATATACAAATCCAACTTTTTCAAATATTTGAATTTGGTGAAAACCTTTAGATCATCTATATTTTTGAAAAATTTCTCATTTCTTTTTTTTTATTTAAAAAAAAAATCCTAATTTTCAAACATAACTTAAAAAGAAAAATACAAATTCTTCAAATAGACATTGCTAAACGCCACATAAGTTTTTCTTTTCCCTTCTTGTCTTTCTAAAAAGCTCTCAAGTTGTATCAATTCTTGTGCCTATGATAGATATAAGAAAACATTTCCTTTATAATTAGAAAAAAAAAAAACATGATATGATTCTTCTTGAACTATTGGGATATCTGGTTCTTCTATTTTATTTTCTTCTTTTTTTTCTTCATCAATTTTGGACCCAGATTTTTTCTTTTCCAAATCTTGGTATTTTTTTTTCCATTCTTCCAATTCATTTTGCAAACATTGGTTGTTATCAGTTAGAATTTTGTTAGATTTCTTCAAAACCTCAATGGTGTTTTCCGTATCTAAGCTGCCACTTTCTCTTTCCGCCTTCAACACATAAACTGCATTCTTCAAATCCCAGAAGTCAATCCGATTTTTTGGATTATATTGTAAGCATTTTTTCAAAATCGCCTTCAAGCCTCCAGCTCCTTTGCAATGTTCGAACTTCTTAAAAATCCTTTCAATCATCTCCTTAATTTTATCATCATAAGGTCCTTTATCTTCTTTGTAGGGGTTGCAATTTTTTTCCAAAATTCTGGAACCACTTAATTTTTTTGGGAAAGGCAGGTCCATTAAATTCACAAACAAAAAGATGAGTCCGACCGAATAGATATCCGATTTATATGGATTGTAATCCTTTTCTATCATGGCCTTGTCGTTTAAATAGGCATGACTCACCTCCGGAGCGAAATAAAGAGGACTTCCTTTTAAACTACCAGAATCATCTACATTGATCTTCACCTCACCAAAGTCAATGATTTTAAAACATATTTTGCCTTCTTCTTTTGGTTCAACCTCAAAAAACACTATGTTATCAGGCTTGATATCTCGATGACTCACTTTTTCCCCTTGCAAAAATGCAAGCCCTCGAGCAAAACAATCTAAAAGTATCATATTCTCTTTGAAAGAAAGTCCATCACCACGATGAAACTCAATTAAATTTTTCAAATTGCCTGCTCCCAATTCAAAAACTAAAGCATAATATTCCCTAGCTTTTACACCTTTTTTTTCACTATATTTGACATAACCGTAATAAATTGGAAAGTATTTGGATGGTTTCTTTCATAATTTTTTCTTGCTCATCATTTTCAGGAATCATCTCGATTGTTTTCACAGCAAAAATCTTAGAACTTTTGGAATAGAGGTATTTGTCCACAGAACCGAAGGTGCCAGATTTAATGTGATTGGATTTGTTGAAATGTTTCCATTTCAGATTTTCTTTGAGGTTTTCATAGATTATTGTGATTTCTGGTTCCATGAAATTTTTTATAAAAATGCTTGAATTGTTATAAATAATTTTTTTTTTTAACTTCTATTTAATTAAATTTGTATATTTATTTAATAATTTTCTCAAATGTTATAAATTTTTTGGTTCTTTTCTTTATTTATAAAGAATTTTGAAATTCGGATATATCTTTTCCAATCGTTCCAAATTTTTCCCCTCACCGAAAGTAAAAAGCTGCAATGGAAGACAATATGATAAAGGACAAGGAGGATTGATGGCAATGTTAAGAGTTGTAGCGACTTTAATTCGGCTTTACAAAAAAATACGAACTTTCGAACAAATAATATGATCTTACTTTTTAACAATGATTTTGAATTTTTTTAAGTTCATAAATTTCTTTTAAAAAATTCCTCAATATGTTTCTTCAAATTTGGAAAAGTCATAGGGGTGCTTTGAAAAAAAAATGGTTATGATAAAATTTAAAAAATCGAACTATTGCAAACCAAGTTTCATTTTTGATAATTTGGTAAAATAATCAGATTTCACCAACAATTTTTCAATATTATCATCTCCCAATGCCACGAGTTCATCTCTTTATAAATTAAATTTTAAGACTTTAATAAAAAAAAAATAGTTACATTCTAAAATGAAAATTAATAACTTTCCATCAAAACTAATCAATAATCAAATATAATTAATTTACCTGTTCAACAAAATTAGCTTCAATTTTTACAAATTTGGACACATTATAATAATCTGATCTTCAACGTTTTTGAAGAATTTATTTCCTCTTATAATATATTTTTTTTAAAATCCAAAAATTGTTAAATTTTACCTAGTGACCAGAGCCGGGCTTGTGAACTCAATAAATTTTTGATCTTTAGCTTCGTTATTTATTTTAGCAAGTGAATCAGCCTTCAAAAAAAAAAAAAAAGTGTACAAAAAAAAAAAAATTACTTTAAGTGTTTTTCTCTTTTTTAATGAATTTAACATTTGTCAAAGTTTCTTCTGGGTCGTTGTTGATGACGCTTGGATTCAGTTTCATTTTCATATAATCACTGACTGTTGGCTTTTGTTTTCCTCAAGTTGGACAATTTGTATTTTTTTTTCTATAATCTAATAAATTCATCCAATTTTATGAATATCAAACAGATGATAAAAGTCGAAAAAGAAACTTTGGAAAATTCTTTAAAATGGGATCATCTCCAATTGGTTGATCACATCAAAAGTGTCACTATGGCAGTGTCTACAAATACCGAAACATCGAAAATTCAAACTTTTTTTTCGCTGTGAAAATCGTCCAATACAATACAAAAGAAGCAGATCGCGGTAAAATGTTCAAGGAGTTGCTTGAATACCTTCTCAAAATTCCCAAAGTTTTCAATTATTTCCCTAAATATTTTGGTCATGTTCGTTACACCCAAACTGAAAACCCCTCCTATAACCCAAAAGAATATTTCGCCTTGCTTTTTGAATTGGGAACTGGGAATTTTAAACGATTTTGCGAAGATTGCCGTCCTGAAGGCTTAACTTATAAAGAAAATCTGATTCTTTTAGAATGTTTAGCAATGGGTCTCGGTACATTGCAAGAGAAACAAATAGCTCATCGTGATGTGAAACCTGAAAATATCATATTTTTTGAAGAAAATGGTGCTCTCCTTTATTTCAAAATTATTCAAAATTATAGATTTTGGGGAAGCGAAACTGGGAGTGGGTCACGAGGGGACATTAAGAGGAACTCCAAGAAATTTATCTCCAGAAGCCAATTATGAATATTTGAATGGTGGTGAAAAGTTATTCAATGAATATAATCCCTATAAATCAGATGTCTATTCTATTGGCTTAACATTGCTTTATGCAAATTTTGGATATTTGCCTTTTCCTATGAAAAAAAACAAGATGGAGGAGATACTTTTCTCATGAAAGTTGGACCTTCAAAAAAGAAAAAGGAGCAACCAATTTAAAAATGATTTTAAAAAAATGTCTCGAATATAACCCAATGCATAGATTTGATATTTTGGGGTTCATGGGGGCTTTTCAAATTTGATGGAGTTTGAAAACGGGGATAGAGAGGGTTTATTGCAATTTCCAGAAAATAAGGAAAATAAGCAATTTAAAGAAAAAAATGAGTATTTAACTAATCAATCTGAGGAAGAAAAGAAGCTCAAAGAAAATTTCCAAAGAAAAATTGAGGAATTAGAGAAGATTATTGAAGAAAGCAAAATTCAGACAATTAGAGCTATTCCTCAAATTAAATTAAACCAGAATCCCATTATTGAAAAAGGCGAAAATAAAAAAACAGATGAAAATTTAAAAAAGAAAGAAAAGAAAAATGATAAAAAGGAAATAATAAATCAACAAGACAAAAAAAATCCAGAACTAGAAGAAGTGAAACAATTAGAAGCAGATACTAAAATAATAGTCAAAGGAAAAAATTGCACACACAAAATTTTGGGATCCATATCTGATGAACATCATTATTATTGTCTGGATGAAGTTGGATGTGATTATGAAATTAATATGAAAGAAGATCTAGAAAAATAAGTTTTTAAAAACCAATTTTTAATCTGCTAATTAAAATTAACTAAACTACTAAAAATTAGGTTTTTTTGTTAGTTTGTATTTTTCAAAGCAAAATCTTAATTAATTCCGCTTTTGATAGTTTTTAAATAAATCCCATGGATATCTCTCGGAAATACTTTCAACAGTTCCTCCGAGCTAATTCTTTCTTCTGTATTATGCTTCATACACAAAGTGATTATCTCTTTAATTTCTTTTGGCAAATTTCCATTAGATTTCTCCAAAAAATCTTCCTTATTTATCAAAAATTCCTTCACCTCCTCATTTCCCCATTCTCCCCAAGGTCTTCTCTTAGCGAAAAGCTCAAATAATATAGCTCCATAACTCCACATATCACTTTTTTGAGGTGACACTTTGTTTTCAATAGCATATTCTCTGCTTGAATATACTAAGGTAGTGCCAATGATGGCTGTTTTTTTGGTTTCTTGGAAATTGGCTTTCGAAATTCCAAAATCTGCGATTTTGATTTCAGAATGATCTGCGTTTACTAAGATGTTTTGTGGTTTTAAATCGAGATGTTGAATTCTTCGCGAATGTAAATATCTAATACCATATAAGGTTTGAAGCGCAATGTTTAATTTCTCTTCATCAGTGAGCTCATGATCGCTATAAATCAATTGCTTCAGATCGCATTTCATAATTTCCGTAACGATTTTCACGCTGAATTTCTTCTGTTTTATTCTAAAACCGCACGCTTTCAGTTTTAAAATTCTCTCATGATGCAAGGAATTCATTATCAAAATCTCATTGACCACACTTTGGATGTCTTTAAAGTCTAAAGCGCTGACTCCTGAAAAGTTCCAACTAAACTTCTTCACAGCCCATGTGCTACCAAACAAATCAGCCTTATAAACAGTGCTAAAGCCCCCTTTTCCTATTCTTGAATCCTTGGTTTTTGGGTAGGAAATTTCTTCATATGGAATCAAGACAGAATAATCTCCAAAGGAAAGGTTCTGACATTCTAATTTTATGACATTTTGAGTGTTATCACAATTTTCACTTGACCGATGTTTTAATAAATTAGATAATTCTTGGTTATAAGAATCAGAATATTTCAATTTTGATTCTAACTCTTTGATTTTCTTAATGAGCTCAGTCTCAGATTCAGGAGTGTCGAGCCATTTGCGTCGGAAAAATTTCTGAATGTTCTGGATAAAATATTAATTAGGAAATATAAATTTTCTAGAAAATAACATTTCGGATGCAAGATCGAATTTGCTTCCAGAATTTCCTCAGAATTTCCATGGTGATGAACAACAATGAAGCTAAAAAAACATTAAAAAATGAGATCATGCGTTGTTTGCATGTGCCATCCTCATCTTCAGATTTGAAGAAACCGCAATTTTTCACACAACTCCCTTCATCCAAATAAACCCCCTTTATGCATTTCATACAGATCTTGCCATTTTGGCATTCCTCACATTTCTGAGGGCATGTATTGCATTCGAATTCAGTTGGGAAAGTGCCCTTAGGACATAAATCCCAACATCTATCTTTATTATGGTAATTGATCCTCCAAGTTTTTATCCTGGTGGAAGTGCCTGCGTAACCCATCAACAGCCCTTTTGGATCAAAGAACATCTTGAAATCAATGATTTGAGGTAATGAGAGATCGATTTCTCTGATGATTTTTTTGCCTTGGAAAATTTTTATTTTGTCTTTTATGCTGATGGCTGCGATATAATCAGCAAAAATGTGAATATGAACGACTTCTTCTTTGTCAAATGCTTGCATCGTGAATTGGAAAGTTCCAAGATTATAATTATAAAATTTAATGTTGCCTTTGTTCGTGCCTATTAAAAGAATGTCCATTGGTAAATAATAAACAAAGCATGATAACTCCTCATCTTTAGACAAGACCAACTTTAATTCTTTCAGATATTTATCATATTTTATATTCCAAATCTGCAAATAGTTCCCTTTAGAAGAAGATATCAATAGATCTGTATTCGGAATGGAAATCAAATCCATTAAAAACCTTTGATCTTTCTTTTTTTCTTGTGAAATACTCAAAATATTTTCCCCTGCAATGGTGAATTTCTCTAAATGGGTTTCTTTCAAAACATATAGAAATTTGGTGTTTGGTAGCGGCAAAATTTTCAAAAAAGGAATGCTTGTTACTAAAAATGCGTCTATTCTATAATTTTCCTCAAAATCTCTCAGTTCAACAGCTCCGTCTTTGTAAACCATTAAAATTTTTGATGTTTCCGGTAGCTGTTGGGTATTAAATAATACGTGGGACTCATTTAAAATATGCTCAGAAATGTAAAAACCAGTTTGAAGCTGCCATTTCTTTATTAAGGTGTTGCTATAGATTGCAACAAGATCATTGTTGACAACATGAAAACCAATGAATTTAGCTTTTGGTTCAACAGTGGTGTTAATGGTGGCCCAGCATGCCAAAGATGATGCATTGGAAAATGGCAGGAGAAAAAGGATAATGAAGAAAAAAATATGGAGAAAAATTAACATTGTCTTCATAATTTCCCTTATGAAAAATTATTCTGAGTCGATATAAATTAAAAAAAAGTGGAAAAAATGAGGATTCTATGAAATTTAAAAAAAACAATCAAAAGAAAAAAAATATTGTTTTTACAAAAATAAAATTTTTTTAGTTTTTTTTCAGAATTTTTATCATAAATCAAATTTTTTTTTTTTTTTATTTTGCATTTTCAATATTTCTTAACGATTTTTTTTTATTCTCCTTTCTCCGCCAAGTTCAATTCATCATGTAGTTTCTGATTCAGCTTATCAAACGCGTCCTTATAATCTTCCGACATGATCTTTAGTTGTTCTTCTGGAGGTATTTCTTCTGGAATGTTAAACTTTTTCTTATACGCTTCTATTTCCGGCTCAATGGTCCCACAATAGAATTGTGTTCCAATAGCTTTGAGCATAACCTCCTTGATTTCGACAAAATTATAGGCATATGCTGTATCCAAAATGTCCTTCATCGTTTCAAAGTTTATTTCTGATTCATTGATTATATAATCCTTGAGTAAATCCATATTTTTCTCACCAATGGTGTCTTTCAATTTGTCTGATTTTATGGATTTGGTGAATTCTTCTGTCTTGAATTCTTTGGGGTCGAAGTTGTAGGATTTATAAAATTGGATGATTTTGTTCATGATAGTGGAGGACATGTTGACGGTGATTGGTTCGTTTTCTAGAGCGTTAGCAAAAACCTCAGAAAAATCACGCAAACGAGCAGAACATACTACCTCTTTGTCATTGCATTTGATGGTGATTGTCGGTTGGGAGTTTTCCATTTTGATCTTTAATTTTGTTATTTTATTTTTGTAATTATTTAGTTTGGGAGAGAACTTGAGTTTTAAATCGAAAATTCAGAATATGATATCAGAATTTTCTTTTATTAGAAATTTTAAGTTTTTGCTAATTTTTTGATTTTTATTTATTAAAAAATGGAGAGAAATTTTTCTTTTTTTTAAAAGAATATCTGATTTTTTTTTTGCTAAATCCTATTAACTAAAAGGTTTTTTTCGTTGTGGTTCTAGATAAAATTTTAATTATATGCGTGCTGTTTTGTTTATTGCAAGGCTTCCTGGATCTGAGCATTCAATTTTTCAATGCTTTCTTTATGAATTTTCTTGACATCTTCTTCTTTCATCACAAATTTTTCCTCCAATCCATTCTGAATTTTATATTTCAAAAAATCTTCCTCTTTGGATCCACACTTGAAATGAGTTGCCAAGGCCGTCAAAAGCATATTCTTTAACTCCACAAACCCTAAAGCATAAGACAATTCTATCAATTCTTTCAGCATATATATTCTCAATTCTGAATCGTTTACTATGCAGTCTTTTAGGATCTCAAGGTCTTTTTCAGAAAGATTTTCTTTTAAAATGTTGGTTTCAACAGGTTTTTGTTGTTTTGGGAAATTATTGGCATCAAAGTCATGGGAAGCATAAAATTGGAGGACCTTGGCAAAAGTTTGAGAGGAATATTTGGAAGCGAGAGATTGCTGACTGCTGAGGGCTTTGGAGAATGTTAAGAGGCGACTATCACAAGAGAATTCTGCGTCTTTGCATTTAAGATTTGTTGATTTGGTTTCCATTATGTGAGTGCTGCTCAAAGAAATATTTTTTTTTATGTTGAATAATTAGTGATTTCTAATTTAAGAATAATAAATATACGTCGATTTGAGATCAAATTTATTTTTATTTTTGTTCCATTTTTATGTTGGAAATTTAAATATCTATGGCTTTCAAAGAAGGGAAATTATATTCTCGCTTACTTATTTCATTCCCATAATTAAATAAGAGACCTCTGGTGGGTGTTCATGCTTGGACAATAACAATTTGGCAATTTAGCATAGATCAACAGATGAAGAGGAAAGGAAGCCTATCGTTTTCAATTTTTTTTATAATTTTTGATTAGAAGAAAATTCACTGTATAAAATATGTTTATCGTTTTTTCTTCTTTAACTTTTATTATGCAAAAATGACAATAATATGATTTCCAATTTCACCAAGTTTTGATTTTTCTATTTAATCTTCTTTTACCAATTTATCATCCTTCCAGACCCCATTAATGATTTTTCCGCTATTAGTTTTATATTTCCCTTCTCCTTCCTTCTTTCCCTCCTTGAATTCCCCCTCATAAACATCTCCATTAGCAAATCTATAAACACCCATTCCATCTTTTATTCCATCCCTCCAATCACCATCATAAGCATCACCATCATTAAAACTAATTTTTCCTTTCCCTTGCTTCTTTTCTTTCCACCACCCGCCTTCATACACCTCTCCTGAAGCGAAATAATATACTCCATATCCATGTCTCTCTCCATCCAACCAATCTCCCTCATATCTATCTCCATTTGTATAATAAAACACTCCCTTTCCATTTTTCTCATCAATATTCCACATCCCCTCATAAACCGACCCATCACAAAACATATACTTCCCAAAATTGCATTTTAATCCTTTCATATAGTTCCCTTCGTAAACATCACCATTATTATATTTAAACACTGCTTCCCCTTGTATATAATCTTCATACCAGGTCCCTTGTAAAGTCGAACCATTGCTATAATATAGGGTCCCTTCACCATGTTTTAACCCTGTCTTCCAATCACCTATGTATTTATCACTATAACTATATTCATAAACACCTTTGCCATGCTTCTCTCCATCAAGCCAAGTCCCCTCATAACGCTCATTTGTGCAAAAATTATAATAGGTCCCTCGACCATTTTTTTTATCATTCATCCATTCTCCTTCATATTTG
>Ga0302186_10003919_pt1 | contig 10633 bp, 9 predicted proteins | sample II_Bog_E1_2_FD_198782 | JGI IMG/M metagenome (GOLD analysis project Ga0302186, IMG submission 198782) | Peat permafrost microbial communities from Stordalen Mire near Abisko, Sweden - II_Bog_E1_1 | ecosystem: Environmental > Terrestrial > Soil > Wetlands > Peat | place: Sweden: Abisko, Stordalen...
TTTCGTCGGTTTTTCCGCCCAGCAGCGTATTCTTGCCACCCATAAAGTTGCCGCTATAAAATTGTATACCTGGTTCGGTGGTAAATATTTCCATTTTTATGCGGCTTTGATCGCCGGTTACTGTCGTTATCGGGTTGTTAATATCATGTTTGTCTAAAACATAGTTATGATCGTAGCCCTGCCCGTTCTTCAACTGCTGATTTTCCTCGTTTATGTGGCTTCCAATTTCGGCTGGCTTTGTAAAGTCAAAGGGCGTACCGGCAACCGGGGCTATCTCACCAGTTGTAATCGATGTTGAATCAATCGGTGTATAATTAGCCGCGTTAAGCTGCATGACATGTTTTAATATGGTGCCGCTGCCTATTCCGTTAAGGTTAAAGTAAGAATGGTTGGTTAAATTTATGACCGTAGGTTTATCGGTTGTGGCTTCATAGCTTATTTTGACTGCGTTGTCATCAGTAAGTTCGTACACCACCTTACAATGCAAGTTGCCTGGATAACCTTCTTCCATATCTGCAGATAGATAAGTTAGTTCCAAAACATGATCGTTCACTTGTTTGGCATCCCATACAACATCGTTGAAACCTTTTTTCCCGCCATGCAGCGTATTTGGTTTGTTGTTTATAAAAAGATCATACCTTTTGCCGTCCAAAACAAAATGGCCTTTAGCTATCCGGTTTCCGTAACGGCCGATGGTTGCGCCATAAAATGACGAAAGTGCTGCTTTATACTTGTCGATACTATCAAAGCCGATAACAACGTCAATTAACTTACCGGTGGAATCGGGAACCAGCAAGCTTACTAAATGACCGCCATAATTAGTAATCGCGGCTTCCAAACCATTTTTATTTTTTAAAATATACAGGTGTGATCGTTTGCCGTCTATTGTTTTTTCAAACCCTGCTGAGGAAGGTAAAGATGAGTAGGTAGTACTGTCCGTCATATCTGATGTAGTGGATGAATTATTGGCCGACCGGTTGCAAGCTGCCAAAGATAACATACAAAGCGATAAAATTATTACTGACAGTTTTTTTAATAGCATGTTCATATACTGGCTTTAAATTATAATTTTCCGTTTAACTTTTTAATCATGTCAACTTCTTCTTGCCTGTAGGGTGTACCGTCTTTTCTAAAAACGTCATGAAACCAAACTTTGGGCTCTTCGCCGCTTGGTATAGGGGTATCCCAGGCGTATATCGTATTGGTTTTCCCGCTCACAAAACCCCAGTTTATAGCGCCAACATTTTCTGTTTTAAGCACCGGCATTACGTTTAAGAAAGTACTGTTCCGGGTGCGGGCCATGTATTCAGTACATATTAAAGGCTTGTTATAAAATTTTAACAGTTTAATTACCTGCAGGTGCAAATCGGGTGTGTCATAATCATGATAAGTAATTACGTCAGAATTTTTAAGCTGAAACTCGCAAAAATCTTTCAAATCCCAATCCCAGAGGCCAACGCTAAGGGGCTGGTCGGGCCTTACCGCCTGCGCCCAGGCAAATATCCGGCTTAACAACTCCATCGACTTGTAGTTTTTATTGCTGTTGTTTGGCTCATTATACAAGTCCCACAGCAATATGCGCTTGTCATGTTTAAAAGTAGTCAGTATATCATCGACATAACTCTTCAGGATTAAAAAATCAGAAGGGCTTTTGAGGGATAACCCCGGATCTTTAACCCAACCCGAATTATGGACACCTGGTTTTGGTTCCGGCTGTTTGCCTGGTTTTGCGTCGGGGTTCCAGCAATCGTCAAAAAATACAAAAATGGTTTGGATGTGGTGTTTATCCGCTATGTCCAAATAGGTTTTTATACGTTTTTTAAACCCTTCGTGGTCGGTACGCCAGGCAATGCTGTGTAAAAACACGCGCATGGTATTAAAGCCAATCCCTTCTGCATACCCCAGTTCACGGTCAATAGTCACCGGGTCAAATGTTTCTGCCTGCCACATCTCAAGCTGGTTAATGGCTGTACTTGGGATAAAATTAGAACCGCTTATCCATTTATGTTGTGCATACCATGCGTTGGCCTTTTCGTCAGACCAAATATTTGCAGACCGGCTCTTTAAATTTTGCGCCTTAACCTCAAAAATCGCGAAAAAAAGCAACAGAAAAAACAGCAGTCGTTTTATCAGGTCCATCTTATTGTTTGTTTAATTGGTAAAATCAAAATTGATAAATATAAACCAAAGTTTAACACGATTAATAAATATTAGTTTACCTGGTAAATTACGGCTTCGTAAGGTTTAAGTATCCCGTCTTTAGACGGATGCTCATAATTCCCGATAAGCACGGTGGTATTGTTCATATTTATACCAGTATTTGTCGCAGCATTTTTATTTGTGAAATTTAGCAGGACTAATAACTTCTTACTGTTCAATTCACGTGTGTATGAGTAGGTATCCGGATTGTTTTTATCTAAAACGGCGTATTTTCCGTATACCAGTACAAGGTTGTCTTTCCTGAACTTTACAATTTTCCTGAAATAATTTAGAACAGACGCTGGGTCCTTTTCTTCATCGGCCTCGTTAATAGTTTTATAGTTTTTATTAACCTGTAACCAAGGGGTACCAGTAGTAAAACCTCCATTTTCGGTATTGCTCCATTGGAATGGTGTACGGCCGTTGTCCCTGCATTCAAATGCTATTCGCTTTAAAAACTTTTGCAAATCGCCGCCAATATTTTTTTGATGCTGATATTCATTTAGCGTAGGCATATCGCGGTAGTCTTCAATTTTAGTAAAGCCGGCATTGGTCATGCCCAGTTCATCGCCGTTATAATAATACGGCGTTCCGCGCATAGTCATTATAAAAGTGGTCAGCATTTTTGAAGACACCTCTCTGAATTCCGGGCTGTCGTTGCCAAACCTGCTTACCAGCCTTGCCTGGTCATGATTGGCAAGGAAAATGGAAAGCCAGCCCTTTTTTGAAAACGTACTATCCCATTTTGTAAATACCTCTTTGAAATGCAACAGACTGTATCCTTCTGGTGTGGCTATACCGACCCCGTCAAAAGCATAGGCCATATTTAACTCATGTCGATCGGCGTCAACCATATTGTGCGCGTCTTCATCTGTATTGCCTGCACCTTCTGCCACGCTCATTACATCATATTTACTGAGTACTTCCTTGTACATTTGCTGGAGATAACCGTGCAGGTTACCTTGCACCCCGTAATATTTATTGAAATTTTTTTCAAAACCCCGCGGAAAGGCTGGAAATGTTGTGTCTTTCGCAGCAAATTGAAATGCGTCCAGCCGGTAGCCATCAATTCCTTTATCCGCCCAAAACTTCATAATATCATAAACCTCCTGGCGAACTTTAGGATTTTCCCAGTTTAGATCAGGTTGTTTCCGCGAAAAATAGTGAAGATAATAGGCATTTGTAAGCGGATCATACCGCCATGCATCATGGTTTACGTCGAACAAACTATAACGATAGGGCGGTTTGCCTTGTTCTGCGTTCCACCAATGATAATATTCCCGGTAAGGGCTGGTCCTTGAACTGCGGCTTTGTTTAAACCATTCATGTTCGTCGCTGCTATGGTTTACCACAAGGTCCATTACCAACTTTATACCACGTTCATGTAAGCCTTTTAGCAACAGATCGAAATCTTCCATAGTGCCAAAATCTTTCATGATAGATCGGTAATCACTAACGTCATAACCATTATCATCATTTGGCGATCCGTAAATCGGGTTAATCCAGATCACATTAACCCCGAGGCTTTTTATATAATCGAGTTTAGAGATAATACCTTGCAAATCGCCAATTCCATCGCCGTTACTGTCATTAAAACTGCGTGGGTAAATCTGGTAAACAACAGCCTCTTTCCACCATTTTCTATCTAAAGAATCTTTATTTTGAACTTGTTGCGAATAACAAAGAGTTACCAGGCTGCACTTTAGAAAAACAATGAGAATGATGTAGGGAAATAGTTTTCTCATAAATAATATATGTTATTGGTTTAATAGTGCATAAATAATAATTTAAATCATGATTGTATACAAAAAGATTAAATGAAATTGGCATGCTGAACATTGAATGCAGGCTTGATTCGCCTGGAGACTGCAAAACAAAAATCCAGGTAATGTTAAAATAGATTAGCTTAACTGATTAAGTGTAAATCAAAATCCCAGTTCATCAAGTTCCGTGACGGCGGTCCCGCAAATATAAGTGGGCATAATCCCGGTCGCCCTGATCCTCGTATCAACGTCTTCAGCAAGCGTATTGCCCGATAATACCAGCACCGTATCCAGGCCGAATTTATTTCCTCCCAAAATATCGGTTTGCAGGGTATCACCAACCATTACTATATCTTTTTTGTTTATCGGCCCTCGTTCACGAATGAGGTCATAAGCGAACATAAACATTTGTGAGTCAGGCTTCCCAAACCTGATAAACTGTTTCCCAACAACACTTTCGATCATAGAGGCAATCCCGCCTATCGCGATAGACACGTCATTTACCGAAAGCGGGTAGGCACGGTCGGTGTTGGCTACGATAACGGGAATGGTTCTTTTCCGAAGTATATTTACCGCTTTATTTAAATCTTTCTGCCAATCGAAGCCTTCATCATCCAAAAAAATGAGGGCATTTACTTTATCTATATTGTTGTTGTTAATTTTGTTTACAGGCAAAGTGTAAAGGCCGGAAGACTCGATATAGTGCGCAGAGTCAGCTGTTCCCAGGTAAGCTACAATCCCATCAAGCACTTTTAGGTCCAGGTATTCTTTAGTAAGCATCCCTGATGAAACTATACGGTCGGATGTTATTGCCGTTAAACCCATTTTGTGATAAGATTCGGCTAATTGCGCCGGGCTGCGTGAGGCGTCGTTAGTAACAATATAAAATTCTTTTTTCTGGTCTCTAAGGTATGCAAACGTTTTTTCGATACCCGGAACAAGTCCCTGGTAAGTCTTTATAACCCCAAACGCATCGAAAAAAATAATTTTATACCTGTCGATTATTGATTTAAAGTTATCGATGTGTTTCATTGGTTGGTTTTTGGTTGATTGGGTTGATTGGGTTGATTGCGTTGATTGCGTTGGAAAGGTTGAATCGGTTAATTTTGTGAAACGCTTACTCAATAATCAGCGTGTAAACCACTCACCTAATCAACTTAATCAACCAATTCAACTACTTCAATCCCAACTCATAAATAATTTTTTCAGCGTCAAAATCACGGTCAACGGATGGAAGATAGATTTCAAATGCCTCCGCCTGCAGTTTTTTAGCGTACTGTTCATTAAAAAAGTATTTGCCATCTTTTATTACATAATTCAGAATAAAAAACCGGTAAGCTTCCTTCAAAAATCGTATTTCATCGGCTGTCAGGGGATTTATTTTATGGTATTCCTTTAAAAAAAGTATAAACCGGTCTTCATTCATTGTATTGATATAATAACTGAATACGGTCTTGTCTCCGGCATCGGAGACTACCCGGCTAAAAAAGTAAAAGTCCAGTATCCGGTAGCTCATCCTGAACCAATCATAATCCCACCGGGAATAGAGTTCCAGGTTTTTGCTGACCGAAAAATTGCCGATATTCCAGTCGATAAAAACCGGCATGATCTCGAACGATTTCATATTATAATTCGAACGGTTTTTGAGGAACAAATCGCAATGGTATTTTAAAAAATCAACCTGCATCGCCGAACCAAAATTGCGTTCATTGGTTTCCAATTGATGCTGCAACGTATAGATGTCAGTCCTAAGAGTTTTTGAAGACTTTGGCAATACATTTTTAACCCTCGCACATGCTTTATGAAATTTGCCGATTTGCTGGCCAAACTTACGTATATGATACTCATCGAGCCGCCGGGGCATGCGGTCCAAAATACGGGTGGGATTGTAAAAAACAACCCACGCATCTGTTTTACCCTGTTTGTACCTGTAAATATAAACCCTGTTATTTTTCAATAACGACTTCGCAAGCAGGTTTTCGAAAGGATAAAGCAGGTTATTGGATAAAGTATGAATAATACGGTGGTCTTCTTTAAAAGATTCATAATTGCCAAACTGGGATAATTTTGCTATAATGATATCATCATCTTCAAAAGTTATACGAAACACATGGTTTGTAGAAACCAGCGCGCTTATATCTTCAATTTCCTTTATAGGTTTTGACGGGTCGTAACCTTCCCATGCCTTTTTAATTATTGTTGAATGAAGTTTTTTTATTGGTATTTGGGCCTTTATCGCAGTACCAGCCAAAACCTCTGGATGTATGTCAACTTCTTTTAGCATGTTGTTTATTTTTTTTCTGAACCCCGATTAAACAGATTTTATTGATTTTCAGGATACCGGATTGTTCTTTTCATTCTTAAATTCTGAAAATTCTGATTCAGACAATCAGATTATCTCAAAATATCTCTTCAGTTCCCAATCAGTAACACTCTTGCCATATTGCCTGCATTCCCATAAACGGGTTTGCGTGAAATGTTCGACAAACGCGCAGCCAAATAATTCGCCAGCGATAGCAGCGTCTTTCATTTTGTTGGTCGCATCGAAAAGATTTGAAGAAAGGCTTCCATTTCTTTTATCAAGATAACCATTGCCAACAGTCGCAGGAATATCCAGCGGCAATTTATTTTTTATGCCATATAAGCCAGATGCCAGGGCCGCAGCCATTGCAAGGTACGGATTGGTATCGGAACCGGGTATCCTGGTTTCGAGCCGCGTATAACCTTCACACGGGTGCAATACCCGCAGCGCCGTTGTGCGGTTATCAATCCCCCAGGTTATTGTGGTTGGCGCCCAGGCGCCTTCAACCAGGCGTTTATAACTGTTTATGGTTGGCGCGTACATCGGTAATATATGTGGCAAACAATATAATTGCCCGGCAAGGTAATGTTTATGCAGGTCACTCATATGATATTGCTCATCCTCACTATAAAAAAGATTGTTTGTTTGCCCCAAATCCCAAAGGCTTTGATGAATGTGGCCACTGCAACCAGGCAGGTTTTCATTCCATTTAGCCATAAATGTGGCTGTTATACCGTGTTTATAGGCAATTTCTTTAACGGCAGTTTTAAATAAGACGGCTTTATCGGCAGCCTCTAAAACTTGATCATGCAACAGGGCTGCTTCATAAACTCCCGGGCCGGTTTCGGTATGCAAGCCTTCCAGCGGGATGTTAAACTGGAAAAGCAGGTTAAATAAATCATTGTAAAAATCGCTTTCTTCAGACGTGCGCAATATGGAGTAGCCAAACATGCCCGGGGTAAGGGTTTCAAGATTAGTAAAACTTTTCTCTCTCAGCGATTGCGGGGTTTCCCTGAAATTAAACCACTCAAATTCCTGTGAAAACTCCGGGTGAAAACCCATTTCAGCACATTGTCTCGAAATACGCTTTAATAAACTTCGTGAGCAGGCAGGTAAATCGTTTCCATCTTCTTTACTGAAATCAGCTAAAAAGAAAGGGATGTTTTCGTTCCATGGTACGGTACGGAATGTAGAGAGGTCAATACGGGCTTGCTGGTCAGGGTAGCCCGTGTGCCAGCCGGTCAGCTGCACATTATCATAAACTGCATCGTTGCTGTCCCAGCCAAATACCACATCGCAAAAGCCATAACCATTTTTAATCCCATCGATAAATTTCTTATGATGGATTACCTTGCCCCGCAATATGCCGTCAATATCAGCAAAAGCGAATTTTACTTTTTTTATATCGTTTTCTTTAAGGTAGGTTATAATTTGGTCAGCATTCATAAGGTGTAGAATATTTCGGGGCGAAGTTAAGCAAGAAAAATATAATAGATGAAACAATAATTTATCGGCGGAACGCCCGACTAAAATGTGCCCGGTTTTTCCTTGCTGCTATACGGGTTATAATTAATTTTGTTCGAAAAATATTAAATAATGCAAAAAATAAACAGCTATATTTTTGTTTATGGCACTTTATTGAATAAAGAAAATGAATTTGCTGCGTATTTAGCCGTGAATTGTACGTTTGTAAGCCATGCAAAAATTGAGGGGAAACTTTATGATATAGGAGAATATCCGGGAGCTGTGGTTGCAGATGATGGAGAATCCTGGGTTTACGGAAGTGTTTTTTGCATGAACGGTCCCGAATTGATCCTTAGACACCTGGATGCCTACGAAGGCTTTGGTGAAGGCCAGCCACAGCCTAATTTATTTGTAAGAGAATTGCTTACGGTCCACACTTTAGACAATACCCTGGAATGCTGGGTATATCTGTATAATTTATCGGTGTATGGATTGCGGCAAATTGTGTCAGGAAATTACTGGAATATATAAGAGCTAAAATATGATTATCCCGCCGTACCCACCACCCCGTTGTCTGTGTCTCCACCCCGTTGTCTGTGTCTCACAGACAACGGAGATACCTTTTGAGGAGTTCCGGAACCCGTTGTCTGCGTCTCACAGACAACCCCTAACCGCCAAAACAAAAAATCCCCTGATCTTTTACAACCAGGGGACCAATCATATTTAGTTAGTTAGGAAGTTAGACTTTTGCTGATTTAACAGTTTTTATAATAACAGCTGCAACCTTATAAGGGTCGGCGGCAGAGTTCGGACGACGGTCTTCGAGGTAACCTTTCCAGTCATGCTGAACCGTGTACAACGGGATGCGGATAGAAGCGCCACGGTCAGAAACACCATAGCTATAATCATGTATGGAAGCTGTTTCATGTTTGCCTGTCAAACGAAGCTCGTTGTCGGCGCCATATACCGCTATACACTCTTCGACAACCGGACGGAAGGATTCTAAAATCTTGGTGTAAGTGTCTTTGTCGCCGCAAGTCCTTAAAGTAGTATTTGAAAAGTTAGCATGCATACCTGAACCATTCCAGTCTAAAGCACCCAGTGGTTTGCAATGCCAGTTTATAGAAACGTCATAGCTTTCGCCTACTCTTTCCAGTAAATAACGGGCAACCCACATTTGGTCACCAGCCAGTTTAGCTCCTTTCGCAAAAATCTGGAATTCCCACTGCCCTGCGGCAACTTCGGCATTTATACCTTCCACATTCAATCCAGCTTCTAAACAAAGCTCAAGGTGTTCTTCAACAATATCCCTTCCGTAAGCGTTTTTTGCGCCTACTGAACAATAGTAAGGGCCCTGCGGTCCGGGGTAACCGCCTGCGGGGAAGCCAAGTGGTTTATTAGTCTCAGGATCCCACAAAAAATATTCCTGCTCAAAACCGAACCAGAAATCGTTGTCGTCATCCTGGATTAAAGAACGGCCGTTTGATGCGTGCGGTGCGCCTGTTGAATCAAGAACTTCGCACATTACCAAAAAAGACTCCTGGCTACCTACCCGTCCAGGATCTTTACAAATAAATACCGGTTTCAAAACGCAATCAGATGATCCGCCTGGTGCCTGTTCGGTAGATGAACCGTCAAAGCTCCAATCGGGGCATTCTTCTAATGTACCGTCGAAATCTTTTACAATTTTTGTTTTGCTGCGCAGGCTTTGGGTCGGTTTGTACCCGTCAAGCCAAATGTACTCGAGTTTAGTTGCCATTTTTTTTTATTTTATAAGTATTGGGTCTGATCGTTAGTTTTGTACCGATATATTTAATTATTGAGGCGAATTTAAATTTTTTTTATAAAATTCATCATGATTTGTTGAAAAATTAATATTTTTTTTCAAATCGCTCCATTTTTTTATTAAATTGAATAAAAAAGTGCAAAAAATTACAATCGCACTAATTATTAATGCAAAAAATCAAATAAACAGGGGTATAAGCCGATTTAAATCAAGCTATCGGCTCTTTTAAAGGTTGCTACTTGTCTTATTTAGCCGATGTGACTCCCCAAAAGCAACTATTTCTTATTTTTTTTAAATCAGCGCTGTCAACTTTTGTGTCTGCTGCATAAGAATTTTGACTATTAAGCAAATCAAACTGCCCATTTTCATTATCGTATAAATAGGTTGTGATTTTTTTTCTCGTTCCGCTGGCTTTATTATCAATAGCTATTTGCATTCCATTAATTATTTTTATGCCATTACCCATGTCTTTGGGTGTTGACGAGGTTATCCAGTTGATTTCATAAATAATATTTTGAGGCAGAATTGAAGTAATTAGCATTTTATACTTTTCAGTTTGCTGAATTATTCCGACCAGGCATTTAACACAGGGTTCAGAAACTGTAGCGTTTCCATAGTTTTTCTCCGCGTTATTGATCACGCTATCCTTTTTCCAGTTTACTACAACGGTCATTTTTGTATTGTCGTTTGAAATTGGTTTTGGTTTTGAAACGGTTGCAGGAAATTAAACCGGTTAAAGCGATACAGACAAGGACAAACTGTTGTATATTTTTCATAGACTTAAGATTATTTGTTTAAATACAGCGCTATCCGCAATTTGTTTAATACTTTGTTTGAAAGGGGGTTAAGTTGATTATCCTGATTTATATAATCAGACCGTCGCAAAGCCGGTGACTCACCGCGACACTACGGAGTTCGTATTTAAATAATTCAGAAATCCAAAATCAGAATTTCTCAAATAATCTCTATCTTCGGCAATTATTTTTCCATCTTCAAATCAAAATAAAATGAAAATAACAGTTGTTGGCGCCGGTGCCGTTGGCGCTACCTGCGCGGATAATATCGCCAGAAAAGAATTGGCTGAAGAACTTATTTTACTAGACATCAGGGAAGGCTTTG
>Ga0302186_10003922_pt1 | contig 10621 bp, 11 predicted proteins | sample II_Bog_E1_2_FD_198782 | JGI IMG/M metagenome (GOLD analysis project Ga0302186, IMG submission 198782) | Peat permafrost microbial communities from Stordalen Mire near Abisko, Sweden - II_Bog_E1_1 | ecosystem: Environmental > Terrestrial > Soil > Wetlands > Peat | place: Sweden: Abisko...
ATTTTATTGGCTGAAAAATAAATTAATCATTCTTATTTTTTTTTAATATTTTCGATAAAAAACTAAATTTTCATAAAATCACAAGAGAAATTCACACTTAATTCAGCGTTCAATAATTATGCAGAGAAAAAGAAAAATTCTCTGATTTCTTCTTTTTCTGGATCAACAGGTACATTCTCGTTTTTTTTCTGTTTTCTCCTGAAAGCCATAAATCTTTCTTGAAACAATCTAACCAATTTCTTCACAGTTCCCTCTTCATCCTTTGATTCCATCTCCAACACATTTAGCGAAAAGGTTTTCATTTTTTCCACCGTAATTTTATTCATCAAAATATCGAAAAAAGCAGCTTTCAAAGCGTTGGTAAACGCTTTCCTTATCCTTTCATCTGTTGTCACAGCCTTTGCAAATAAATCAATTAATCCTTCTTTTATTTCTTTACGGTCCATCAGCCATTTTACAACTTCCAAAAGCTCTGTTTTCATATCAGGATCTCTTAAGGTTTTTAAAATCAAATAGTTCAAATCTTTCTCTAAAGGCGTTTCTTCAGCATTTTTTTTGTTTTTCTCTACAGCCACTAGGTCAGAAACCACATTTTTGGAAAAAACTAAGCCTGAATTGTAAAAATCTGGGGTTTTTAAATTGGTTAGAATCAAGGTTGTCACTGCTTTTTGCAAGATTTCTTGCTCAGATAAAAGCTCAACAAAAGCAGAGCCTTCGTTTATCAATTGATTCGAGTGGAAGAGACCATCTATGACAAGATTTTTTAGAAACATTTCAGAAAATTTCATAATTATATCATCAATATCATCTTTATTCTCTTGATTTGAAATATTTTTAGGGGGGGTTTGGTTATGTATATGTGCTTGATGGGGAATTAACAGAAACAAACTGATGAAGACAGGTTTTTTGGGCAAATTTCTGAAGAAATTTAAAGAGAAAAAAAATCTTTTTAAAAATAAATGCATTTTTTAAATCAAATTTTAATCCAAGAAATTAAAATAAAAAAATAAAAAAAATAAAGATTTGTCCCAATTTCTTTAAATTATGAAAGTTTTCTTTTTTGATGAACAAAAAAAAAACATTGAAATGAAGAAAGAACTAAAAATAATAAAATAATCCTCTTCTCTTCGTTAATAATGGAAATCGTAATAATTCCAATCATTCATTGGGAAAAAAAAAGTTCTTTGAAGCGGGTTTTGAAAGTGCATCATCAATGGATTTATAAAAAAACTTGGCATTGGGTTTGTAAAATTGAAAGTGTTCTGCAAACTGGTGGCAGTTGGCATAATCGAATTTTTGAAACATTCTTTATTTTCATCAGTTTTCTTCACACTATTAATTTTTTTTTGTTTTTTCTTCAAGTTTCTAACCCAAGAACTGATAATATTCGAAGAACAATTTAATGTTTTTGCCCTTAAATATGTTTTTTTTCAACAAATAACTAATTTTTCTTTTACCATGCATCGATTTTCTCTTGAGATGGCTCGAATTCTTCTTTCAGTTGATTTTTCAAAAAACTTAACTCTTTTTTGGTGAATTTCTTGCGTTTCTGAGGAAAAAAAAATTGAGAATTTGAATTTCAGAAAAAAAAAACCTCTAAAAGATGAGATTTTCCAGTCGAAAGCATTTTCCTTCTTTCGTATTTGAACCAGTTTTCGATCTTCATAATCTCGATGTTTAATTCTTCAGCAAGTTTTTTTATAACATCTTTGTCGGGATAATAAGAAGACTAAAAAAAAATGAATGTTTTCGGAAATTTTAAAGTAATTTAAGGACATTTTCAAACAAGGCCTTTAGATGCTTCTTTTCTTCCTCTGAAAATTTATAATTTTTCTTGATAGAGGAGCTATTAATCTATTGTTTTTTATAATTTTATTATATTTCTCGTTAAAAAGAATTAAAGAAATAAAAAGGAACCGGGATTTTTTTTTGAGGTCTTTTGGAATATTTTGAGATGATTTCTTCAAGAATCAAAGACTTTTTGGGGTTCATATATGGGAGAAAAAGAAGAGTTTATTTCAAATTATTTTTTAGGACGAGATTATATATCTTGATTAAAATTTTTATAACATATCTATATAATTTTCTTCGAAATTACGCAATTTTTCAAGAATAGTTCAATAAAAATCGAAATTCAAAAAAATTTTCTTCATCTGTTCAAATTAATATTAAAATTTTTCTTTTTAACTATGGAAATTCCCAGAAAGCCCAAAACAAAAGAAAAAGATCAGTTATTTTGTTGGATAGGTAAACAAAAAAAAAGCTAATTATCATCATATATTCTCTAAAACTATAGAAAGTGGAGATAATGACAAAATTAATTTATTCCTTAAGGCATATGCGCCCTATATTTATGATATTTTGGCGCAAAATAATTGGAATATTCTGATGTATGCGTGCAGATATGGTAACGTGGATCTGGTCAATCAGCTTTGGAATTCCAAAAACCAATTTGAAAACCCTTCTGGTAAAGTAAAAGATCTCATAATTTATTATGGGATTTTTCATATTTTAAAAAAAATATAAAGGATATACCTATGTTCATGCGGCTTGTTTTGGGAACGATTTGGAAATGCTGCGTTTTTTGGTGGATGAAAAAAAGGAAAACATCAATCCATTTAGCAACCAAATATCAGAAAATACCCCGTTGAGATTCGCTTGCAAGGCGGGATACAATAATTTGATTGAATATTTAGTGAAAAGAGGGGCTTTTTATTATGATGATGCTAAAAACTATTGCAACAATTGCATAAAAAATGAAGAACTGATGGATTTGAGGTTTAAAACGATGGACGGCAAGGAAATTTTGCCAAATTTCGTGGTGAGATTTGATAGGGACCATATTGAGCCAGAAATTAAAGAATTTATTCGATTTATACAATGGAAAAACTTTTTGGTGTTCAAAAAATTGGGATTGACAGAAAACCCAAAAAATATGGGGAAAAGGCTCCAATTGGAACTAATTAAATTCAAGGACAACAATTATATGAAATTATTAAAGCAATTCATAGGATAAAAAAAGGAAAAAAAATTCATAGATAAAAACGAATAAAATCAAGTATTTTTTTAGATTCATCAAAGAGTTTGAAATGAAACCGATAAAATCTGATATTCCTAATTAGGAAGATCATCCTATTTTTTTTTTCTTTCAAAGTTCTTCCGATTTAATTAAATTTTTATTTAAAATTCTCAAAGAAACAAATGGTTGATTCCCACACCTCCTCTTTAACATGGCGTCCCTATAAAAATGAATGGCTCCTTTTTACGAACAATGTCGTTTTAAAAGCCAAGAAACATTTTGAAAAGGATAAAGATCAAAAAGGGCTTCACGTCTTGAAAAAAACGAAAACTGCCTTTTATTTTTCAAATCGGAAACCAGAAAGTAAAGGTTCTTTGATCTACACACCAGATGGATATGGAATTATTCAAGACATAGAGCCTTCAATGAAGAAGATCCCTGTAAAAATAAATAACAAAGTCACGGAATATTCAATGGAAGACCTGATGGCCGACATTCCGATAGTTTTGCGATTTGTTTCAAACGCCATGAATCATGAAGACAAAATCACTGTACCAGTTTATGCTAATTCTCGAGATTTGGTTGAAAAAATAGAAAGTTCTTTTGAAGGAGAATCATGTTTCTCAACGAAAATCTTCTTTAACGGAAGAGAAATGGCTCGAACACCAGATTCTTTGGAAAAATTAGGAATTTTCCCTGATTCAAAATTAATCGTGGTTTCAAGTCTGGGCAAGCCTTTCCTTGTAAACCGTTTCACCACGGTTTATCAAGGATGGGGGTATAGTAATTCAATTGACGGGATCTCTTTCAGCGCTTCTAAGGATATTCGAGTCATGGGTTTCGGAATTTACACACCTGACAAGGAAAAGAGTTCTTTGAACGGAATGGCCAAATTTATTCAAGGGAATGATGCCAAAAACCCACCCATTTTTTCAAAGGAAGTGTCTGTAATCAAAGATGAAAATGATCCTGAGGCGAAAGTTTATCGATTCTATTTTGATAGGCCGTACAAAATAAAGGCAGGGGACTCATATAGTTGTGTTGTGGAAATGAGAAGCGGAAATAGTTTCTATGGAAGCAGCGGACAATACACTGCCAATGGAGAACAAGACGTGGTGTTTTCCTTTACAGATTGCTCTGGATCGATGAATGGAACCAGTCCATCTTCAGGCCAGATACCAGAGATTTATTATTTCGTATAATTAAAAAAAAGGAAAAATTTTAAAAATTCAGGATTTTCATTGAAATATGTTCATTCTGTTTCTTGGTTAACAGCATTGATGTATTTTATATATTTGGCGTAATTCAAAGGAAACTGGATTTCATTGAGCACCTGTTTAATTAATTTGCCATCCTTTACATAAAGAATACGATCGACATAACATTCTATATCTGGGTTATGAGTCACCATCATCATGGTTATTCTGGATTGGTTTTCTTCAGAATAACCGAAATTATTTATTGAAAGAAGCAGATTCATCACCTCTATGGTGGAAAGAGTATCCAGGTCACCAGTGGGTTCATCTAATAGGAGAATCTGTGGAGAATTTGCCAAAGCTCTTGCTATGGCAACTCTTTGTTGTTCTCCACCTGATAATTCTGATGGCTATTAAATTATAACAACTTTGAGAATATATTTATTTTTTAATGTACCAAATGATCTAGACGATCTTGGAGACCAACACGAGTCAAAAGCTCGATTGCACGTTTTTTTATCAGTTTATCCGAAAGTTTCCCTAGAATTTTCATAGGCAACTCAACATTCTCATAAGCGGTCATTGTAGCCAATAGATTAAATGTCTGAAATACGAAACCAATCTTTTCCAAACGCAAATTCGAAAGGAATTGGTCACTTGATTTTGAATTTATTTTTTCACCAAGAATTTCTAATTTTTTTTTGGCATTTTTTCCATAAATTATTTTTTTACTTAAATCTCCTTTTGTGGCACTATCAATAGTTCCTATAACGTTTAATAAAGTTGTCTTCCCACCCCCTGATGGACCTCGGATCATGACAAATTCCCCTCTAAAATTGTTTAGATAATTGTGACAAAAACATATTAACTTTTTAATTGGATAGAAGTCAGAATTGTTAGATAAGGAAACATCTGCCAAAGCAACAACTTTATCATGTCTTCCCATTAAATCATACACTAAAATTCTTTGGTAAATCCAGAAAGAAATAATAAACAACCTTTGCTTATATTTTCACACTCGATCACTTCAGGCTGGCCTGTGAGATCTTTAGGTGGGAGATTAAAAATATTGTATTTTTCATTCATTTTTTCTTTTGATTCTTTTTTAAAATTAAATCACTTTCATAAAAAAAGCTAATTTGGAAAAATTAATGTATATGAGTCGTTAGAGAGAATTTTTTTTAATATTTACATCATAGATCTGAAGAAAAAAAAAACTTTATGATGAATGATAGACATGGTATAAAAATGAGACGAAAGTTTTGGTAAAAAAAAATGGAACAAAATTTATTAAACAGAAGCTAATTCTGTGAAATAAATTAATTACCACCACATCCTCCACCACCACCGCATCCTCCACCACCACCACATCCTCCACCGCCACCACCACATCCTCCACCGCCACCACCGCATCCTCCACCACCACCACATCCTCCACCACCACCACCACATCCTCCAATTCCTCCTCCACATCCTCCTCCAATGCCTCCACAACCAACTCCTCCACATCCAACAATTCCCCTACAACCTCCTATAATCCCTCCACAACCACCCATCATTCCTCCACATCCCCCAACAACTAACACATTATTCCGTACCCTTGTTTGCCCAGGAATCACTGTGACAGGTTGGATATATTGAACAGGTTGTCCTTGAATAAGTTGTCCTTGCATAGGTTGTCCTACTGCACGAGGAATGCGTTGCATATTGCCACCTGGATTCATTCTTTGACCTTGAGGATTGTAACCAGGATTCTTTTGAAATAATTGCGGATTTTGAGGATTATAAACGGGAACTCCTTGACCAGCAGAATATCCTTGAGCGTAAAGTTGTGGGGGTGGCATGTTTCCTGCAGGAGCAAAAATTTGAGGAGCACCACTTTGATTTAAACCATCGTCATTAATATATTGTGGAATACTTTGGTCACCAGTTCTAGGAATTTGCTTGTTTCGGTGTAAACATTTGCAACAAATAATCAAAAGGACTACTCCAACAACAGCACCTATAATTGACCCAACAATAGCTCCAACATCGCCACCCGATGTCTCTTGACAATGGACTTGAGAAACAAGAATGATTAACAGAGAGAGACGGATAACTTGCGACATTTAATAAATTAATTCCAACTTTTTCAAAAATAATTTTGAAATTATTAAACTTAATTTATTTTTTTATAATAATTATTTATTTAAATATGAGAAATACAAAAAAATAAAAGTTTTTTTGTTTTTTTTCCAAATTTTTTTTTTTTTCGAAAATTTCAAAAATATTTGTTTTTTTATTTTTCATTAATATTATCTCGAAAAAAAATAGAGTTAAAGGAATAACTTTCCATTTTTTTTCTTTTTGATTTCCCCTTCCACATTTTCCAAAAACTCAGAAAATTTCTGATTCCCTTCATTCACTTTTCTCTTTTTCATATTCTTTTCTTGTCCGAAATCCAACTCATCTTTTTTCTCCTCCCCAGCAAATCTCTTGATTTTCTTCATTGAAATTCCTTTCCCAAATTCTTCCTCTTTCACATCAATTCCCTCATCTAGCTCAATGAATTTATTATTGCTAAAATTACTCATTTTTTTCATTCCATTTTCGTTGTTTTCTTCTCTCTTGGTCAAATTTTCTTCTCCTACTGCATTTTTATCATTTTTGCGTGGTCCCCTTTTTTCAACCCCATCTTCCTTCGAGTTTTTTTCTTTAGTTGTTATCAGGCTTGTGGCTCTTATTTTTTTGCTATTTCTCTCTTTTTTCTTCTTCTTTTCTTCTACACTTGATTTATTGGTCTCAAATCCTGATAATTTATCAAGATCCTTAGCTTCAAACTCCTTAAAAACCTTAGAAACAATGTTGACGGCTCTATTATGAAGATTTCCCTTGATATTTTCAAAGAAGCCTTTAATTTCATGATCATATTCGAAGTTTTCTAAGCTCGGGTCTAATTCAACTGGCTGAAGTTCTTGACTGAGAATCGATGGCTCTGTTCTTGATTGGGAATGGCGTTTCAAAGTCGCTGATGTCAGAGTTGATTGGAATTTTTTGACTATGTATTGGTTCTTTTGGTTATATTGGTTGTTTATTGAGTACATTTCAGACTTCTGCTCATAAATAAGCTCGTTTGAGATTTTGGAAATTATTTGGAGGAAGAAATCAGCAAAAACAGTGTTTCTATTTCTGAAATTCAAATGATCGATTTTTTCTAGGAAAAGCGTTGGAGGAAAAAGAGAAAAAGTGTTGGAAGTTAGATCTTTTTCATACTATTTTTTTAATTAATTAATAGAAATTGTTTGAATTAAAATTGAAAAATACTATTTGTCTCAAATCGGATATGGCTTCTTTCCCAATTGTGTTGAAAGGTTGTTTGGTTCGGAAACATTGTTCAAAATTTTCATTTAAATTAATGTTCGCTTGAGACATTTCCAAAGCAGCCTGGTTATTTCTTTTCTTCCAAAATTTCAAAATTTCCCTAAAAAAAGTAAAGAATTTTCAATCGTTTTCAAAAAATTAATAAAAACCCTTCATTAGCCACTTTGTTCTTGAATCGAGTTTCCAATCTCTGAATTCTAATCACATCGAACCCTGAAAATTCCACTCTAAGTCTGATTAAAGGCAATTTCTTTGTTTCTCTATCAAAGACTCTGCTCTGATATTCCTTCAATAATCCATTGATTTCCTCCTCTATAACATGTTCAGCCTCATCTTCTTCAAATCCTTTGAAGTTCCTTTTGTTTTCTTCGGGATTGGTCATTGGATTCTTGATTTTCTTCAAATTCTTCTGCTCAATTTCCTTGATGAGCAATTCTCGATGGGTTTCCTTTAAAAAAATAGGATCCAATTGGAACTCATTTCTTCTGATATTTAAGATTCCTATATGTTTGGTTTTGCTTTCGGTTTCATTGAAGGATGTGATGATAGAGGACCCCGGTTTATAGAAATTGCAGCCTGATTCTTCATCGAAATCGATCTTTGGATTGCTTTCTGAATAAGAACCCCATATGATCAAATTGAACATTGACACCTCTGGATTCGTAGTCACAGTTATAAGGTCTTGGTGGAATATCAAAATAGTGAAATACTCTTTGATGTTTTCAGGCTTGAGGAATTTAAATTTTTGCGTGTTCCAGGCTTCTTTGAAGTAAGTTTCCTTCATATTACCAATGCCATATAAAGCGATTTTAGTTTCTCCCTTTAGGATGAAAATAGGAGAGATTTCAATCATCTCAATCGATTGCTTTAAGTCGCATTTTCCAAAGTAATTCAGCTATTGAAATGAAGAATTTTATGGGATATCTAAAAAAAATAAATTACATAATTCCCAGCATGTAACACATCCAGGACATTACATTCATTACCAAAGGAAGCCTCTTTTTTGCCATGAATAATGAAGATTGGCAGGTCAATGTTCATGTTTTCACATGCATAATTCGGAGCATGTTTACCCCAAACTATTTCATAGTTTATCGACTTATCTCCAAAGATGTTCTCTTTCAAAGTACCCACAGTTTTTTGCAAAATCTCTTGACTTGGCGTGTTTTCATCGAACATATTGCCTCCTAGCAACAATAGGTCGACATTAGCCAACCTGACCTTTTTCATTGCCTCTTCAAAAGCATCGAATGAATCGTTTTTTCTCACAGGATGTCTGAATGCGAAACCCAAATGATTACAGGTCGAGACTGCTAGTCTAAAAACATTGGTTTCATCTGAAAAATAGGCGGTTTTTGACACAATGGGTTGGTCAATAATCATTGAAGAAGTTTTGTTTGAATTATGGGAAAAAGACGAATTATCAGGGCTTTTATCATGGAGGCTCGAACTTTTGGGGGATTTGGAAACGCCAATAGTTTTATTTAGGTCTTTTTGATTTTTTAATTCGATGGGTTTTTTATATTGAATTTTGATTTAATTAAAATCCTAAATTTCCTCAATTATTTCGGTTTCGTTTTTTTCGTACAAATCAATAGTTTCATCGAGTTTTTTCAATGGATTATTGAGATCTCCCCCAAAAAATTCAAAATTCTCATCATATTTCTTCAACCAATGTTGAAACGCATTAGTTTTCAATGTTTCCCCATATCTCTCCTTTAAAAACCCTAACACCTTCACAAATTCCAATCCATTGATCAAAGAACAACATGATCTCATATATCTTCCCATGTCTCCTCCTGGGACATAAGTATTCGGGAAATAGTTCAATGAAACATTGAAATTTCTAGTGCTTGCCGGTGTAAATTTCAAGGTTTTTTCAAATTCTGCCAAGGTTTGAGCCAATTCATTTGGCATAACATCTCCTCTATAATATAGATTGCCAGCGATGATGCTGGATTTGTTGATCTCACAATCTATTAATGAGAAGCCTTTGGAAAATAGAGAATCTGTGATTTCATAGACTGTATTTTCCTTTTGATAGACCTTTTCAGCGGAAGTCAAAGGGGCAAAGCTTGGCACCAGATATTTTAATTGAGGTGATGGGATTAAATAATCTTTAAGATCTCCCAATCCGATTTTAAGAGCTCCTTCCAATCGATTTGGAGCTGTTAACCCCGAGATATATTGTGAGATCACTCGATTTACTGAGGAATAATATACCAAGGATCCTCCGAAATTGGCTTCGCAAATCTTATAAATGGTTTCATTATCTAATGCTATTGATACATCAAGAAACTCAAGGACATTGAGTATTGAATATCCCAGGTTGTAATCCATATAATTATGATTTTTGCCTACTGTTTTCGATGGGTAGAAATTCACTCCTATCTTATCGACTCTTTCATAAAGATCTGCCAGATTTTCTAATAAAAGGCTTGTTACCCCAGCACCAGTGCCCCCATTTAAAGAACTATAGATCATGATCGACTCTAAATTCTGACAATTATCGGCCATTTTTCTTATTTTATCAAGAATTTTATCAAGGTAAATCTTCCCAGAGTCATAGGCGATTGAATAAAGAGTAGCTGGTGATTTTCCATTAATTAGATTTTCAGAATCAAAAAGCGTTCGATAGACTCCTTGGCGAACTTCGTTGAGAGAAAAAGGGTCTAAATCGAACAATAAAGCCTTTGGAACATTTTTTCCTGATTTTGTTTGGGTGAAAAAAGATGAAGGGTCTTTGAGTTTGGAAAAGGAATCTTCGGAAATCGATTGAACTGTACCATCAGGCTTGATTCCATGCTCTAATGTCAAAAGCTCCCAGGTGTTCACAGCTAAATTTACGGCTGGGGTGCCGATGTAGATTGAGAGGGTTTCTCCTGAATTTGATTTTGAAGTTTGGTTCATTTAACAACTATTAATTTTATACAACGTTTTTTGTTTTTATTGAGTCAAAATAACCAAAAAAAAAACCTGTAAAAAAGCAATTTAAGCCAAAAAATTTTGGAATTCAAAAATTTCAAAAAAAAAAAAAAAAATTTTA
>Ga0302186_10003925_pt1 | contig 10614 bp, 5 predicted proteins | sample II_Bog_E1_2_FD_198782 | JGI IMG/M metagenome (GOLD analysis project Ga0302186, IMG submission 198782) | Peat permafrost microbial communities from Stordalen Mire near Abisko, Sweden - II_Bog_E1_1 | ecosystem: Environmental > Terrestrial > Soil > Wetlands > Peat | place: Sweden: Abisko, Stordalen...
ATATGGGAAATTTTCAGGAAGGTAAACGGTCTGGAAAAGGAAAGTTTTAATGGAATAATGGAGAAGTTTACGAGGGAGAATGGAAAAAAAATAAAAAATAAGGTAGCGGCATTTGGAAAGGACCAGAAGGCCTTTCTTACGTGGGAGAATGGCACAACGATATAATTTAAGGATTTGGAGTTTTAGTATAAAAAAACACACGATATTAAGGCTAGTTTAAAAATTTTATGAAATGGGGTAATGGAACAATTCGTTTTTAGAACGGGGAGACTTACACGGGCATATTTAAACAAAATTTAGCAAACGGGATTGGTGATTATTATTGGATAAATGGTGATCATTATCATGGTTAGTTTTCAAACGGCAAGAGGCATGGATTGGGATATCTTAAATATGCAAATGGAGGCATCTATCGAGGAAGTTTTCAAAATGATAAAAAAAGTGGAAATGGCTAGTAAATATACGAATAGCATCTATATTATAAAGGCTAATTTTAAAATGATTTGCGACATGGGTGGGGACTATTATATTGCGATAATAAAATCATATATTAAGGATTTTGGCTCAATAATTCGTCTGTTGATTAGAAAAATTAAAAAATTGACACTATTATTGAATAAGAACTCAGTATTAATTAAAAAGACACCTCGAAAAATAGCAAAAAAAATATTTAAAGTAATGTAACGTTATTACGCAACAAAATATTACAAAAAAAACAATAAAAATTTCGTCAGCAGAAAAGTCAAAGTAAAAGATTGGCTGAGGAAGCCTCTTTGGAGAAAAAACCATTTCGTAGAGATTGCAACTGTGAACGACATCGTTTGAAATACCAAATGCTGGATTGAATGTTAATATTTTTTTCTATACTAAGTAAGCAGTTATTTCTGTATCTGATAAAAGTTGATAATTTTTCATTGATCGATTGATATTATACTTATGCTTCCGTTATTTCACTCTAAAAAAGTGAAATAACAATCCGATAGCATTGGTAAATATTTATGAGATATCGTTAAGGATATATGTTCATATAATATATTACTAAAACTTCTATGGGGGCAATAACCTCTTCTTGCTGCGTTTGCTAGGCAGCCCAAAAGAAACCTACTGTTTAAAGTAAACTATTTTTAAGGCCAAATTCATTTTAGTCTTAAACCTAAACGAAGTCGAGAACCAAATAATCTTTGAATCATACTTCAGGGAGATTAAGCCCACAAAAAAGGGAGAGTGATCAAAGTATAGAGCAAACTATCGACAATGCTATAGGTAAAATATAATCAAAAGAGTAGAAAAAAAGAACTATGATGTTTGAAGATTTTATAGTTTTGGGCTAGCTTGGGTCTGGTAGCTTTGGAAGTGTGTATTTAGTTTAGCTAAAATCCGACGTAAACAAAGAGTTAAGGCAAAGCTATGCAATGAAAAGGATAGATAAAGCTAATTTGAATGATAAGAAAATAGAAGAAAATACGAAACTGTAAAAATTCATACTTTCTAACATCAGTAATCCATTTATAACTTCCCTAAAATTTGCATTTAAGGATTAAATCTATGTTTATCTCGTTATGTAATGCGCAATTGGAGGACCTGTTTCTTCCTTCCTTTCCCTTTGCAAAAACGCACAGAATAAAAAAAATCATAGAATTTAAAATTTTAATAAATTAGGATAATATGGCATTAAGTTCATTGCTGGAAGTGTTATATTAGCAATCTAGCATCTCCATAAAAATCAAATTATGTATCGAGATCTCAAACCAGAAAATGTAATTGTTTTCGAAGATGGGTATGTCAAACTCACAGATTTTGGATTGGCTAAAATATTTTAGACTGAAGAAAAATCTTATACTGAAGCAGGTACTGTAATATACTTTGCTCCTGAAATAGCCATGAAAGAGAGTTATTCCAAATTTGTAGATTTTTGGACAATGGGTGTTTTCCTTTATGAGCTTGCTACTTCACAAACCCCATTCAGGCAGCAGGATATCCTCATAAAATAAAAGTTCAAAAGAGTTGTTTTGAAGGCTTAAAAAGTTAGAGACTGGAAAAATCATGTGCTGAGTGATTAAATCAAAGATATTATAAACAGATTCTTAAAGTTTAATCCATAGGAAAGACTTGGAGCTCATGGGTTTGATGAAATAAAGCAACACCCGTTTTTTAAGGAATTGGATTGGAAAAAATTGGAAAGCAAACAATTGACATCGCCTCTCTTATCTATCATTAAAAGTCATCCCTTCAAGATCATCTAAGCCAAAAATTTAAAACTTAAGAGACATACTAATTCGTTGCATCGAGAGTAAAATTAGGAAAATTATGATTGGAATTTTAATCACACTTCATTTACCTGATAATGATGATATTCATAAATTTTACTAAAAGTGAATCAGATTCGAATAATTAATACAGCAATTATCACTTATTTGTGTGTGCTATTCTTCAATAAAAATTGACTTATTTGACTTATTTGATAGAATTATGATACAAATCATGTATGAATTCAGATAACCAATAAAACATAGGCGGCTTGAAATTATCTATCCTAAACCATTAGGTTTTATAAATTTCCTTTTAAATATTTTTTCTAAATAATAATACAACTGCTTTTGACGATGGCTTCAAAATGGAATGACTAATTTGATTTTGACGATCTATAAGCAAAGCCAGTTAGCAAGAAGCATAAATAACCAAAAAAGGAAAAGAAAGGAGAAGATGATTTTTTTGATTTAGATGATGAAGTTGCCCCAAAAAAGAGTATACTGCCAGTCATTAACAAAAAAACTGAGAAAGCATAAATATCATCAAATAATAAAGGCAAAAACAATCACAAATCTAACATGAACTATGGCGACGAAGAAGAAATCTATTAATAAGTTTAAGAAATAAAGAGTCCCAACAATAAATCGAATGTTAAAAAGATAGAAAATAGCGGCTATTATGAAGAATTGGAAGATATTGAAGATATCAAGCCCAACACAGGTCAAAAAAATGGCATTAAAAACAATTAAAAGTCAGCTAAACGCCAAAAAGAGTAGGAATAATTTTAAGAATCCATAAGAGAAATACAGCAGTCACGCAGCAAAATCATTAAGTAATGCGTGTATGAACCAAAAAAATAAAATTCTTAATTTGCATCAAAGCCAAAAGAAAAAGATTAAGACCTTTATCAAGAAGAAAATATTGAAGATTATGGATAAGATTTCGAGGAGATTGTTTAAGATAAAGTAACTCTCCCTAAAGATAATAAAAATGCAAAAAAATCAGAGACAAGCGTTAACTTAAAATCAAAAGATAAAAATGTAAAAGAGTCTTCTAAAGGAATGTAGTAAAAAAAATTAACAGTTATTCCGAATAAAGCTTTTCTTAATAAATAAACAAAGGACGTTAATAAAGGTCAGCCATTAATACCAAAACCTCCCCAAAAAGAAAATTCTAGTCGGCAGCCTTCAGCAGCTGTAAAAAAACATGCATAGGTTTACCCCACAAATTCTGTGAGTCAGAATAAAGTATTGCACAAGAGTGTTTCTAAGAAAAGTTTAAAATCAAACGATTCACGAAAATTTACTGCAAATAGTAGAGTTTCATAAAAGAATACTTCTGTTTTTATTGCAAATAAGCATGTGGCTCTAATCTAAAAGCAATTTCCAGATAATGAAGAAGCAATCAATTAGATGAACATGGATAGAATCAGTCGAATTAACGAGCACATACGGGAAATGATTAGAAAATTTAATGGAGAATTGAATGACCTTATTAATAAAAATATGATCTTGCTCAAGGAGAAGCCAGTAGAGAAACAAGCTAACGTCGAGTAAAAGGTTAAAATGTTATAATAGCAAATAAAAAGTGGACAAACATCTCTTTAAGTTGGCGAAAATGATTTGGATAGATTAAAAGGAAGAGAAGGCTCCTTAAAATAGGAGGAATATCAGTTAATAATAGAAAAACAGATATAGCAGACCAAATAATTTATAGTTGAAATGACGAAAAAAATAGCAAAGCTGAAATCCGTCGTGAATTCATAAGGAAATAAACTATCCAAACATGAGATTTAGGGAAAAATATCACAGTAATTGCATCAAATTAAAAGCATGCTCATCCAGGCTAAAAAATAATAATAGAAAAATCAAATCAAATTGTAAAAATTTTAGCAAATGATGTCATAACTTTAAAGTAAAAACGCAGATAAGGAATATTAACTAACCGAACAAATTGATAATGCCAAATAGAAAGGAATTAGTTTAGGAGTTAGAGAAGAGCTAAAGAAAAAGTATGATGAGTTGAAGGTAAAAGCAGCAAGTTTTTAAAATCATAGAAGATGCTTATAAGGGTTGACAAAGACCAAGTGCGAAAATTTAATCCATTAAAATGAGCAAATTAAAATCACCGTCAAGGGTATTGAAAGTCAGATTAATAACTTTCAACAATCCACAGAGCATTCTTTGGACGAATCAATGAGGTTAATTCAAAAAGCAAAATAAAACCCAAATATTTCAGCTGTTTTTTCAGACAATTTATAGAAAATATTAAAATCAATTGAGGAAAATAAAAATTTAAATTATTACGAAGTCAGAAGCGAAGGCAATAAAAGTCAAGCCAGTGAAAGACCAATGAAAACATCATTCCATTAAAATATTCATAAAGAACCAACTACCAGAAATAATTCATCCAAAAAAGATCCTATAAATAATAACAGTAAGGTTCAAGAAACTCCTAGAAGTGACTAAATTAACTTAATGAAGCCAAATTTTATGAAGAAAAAAGAGAAAATTTATGAGACTGCTGAAAATGAAAAATAAGTTAAGATTTCTCAAAGGGTTTGGAATGAATAGGAAAATATAAAAAAATAGGAATAAATTAAAAAAAAGCAGGAAGAATTGAAAAAACAGGAGATTTCTCCTCCTCCTGCCTAGTAGGAAAAAAAGAAGCCTTTTACGATAAAAAAGAATAGAATTCCCACAAATTAGCAAATTTCCGGACCTCCTATCTAGTAAATGCCTAAGACTGAGCCTCTATATGAAATCAAAGCAGAAAAGCCTCTCTAAATAAAATAAGAATAAAAGCCTACTCTTGGACCGAAATTTATGAAATTTAATAGAAAGGAAAAATTAAATTAAAACAATAAAAATTAAATAGCTTAGGAAAAGTACATTTAACCGATAAAAAAAGTCATCGAAGAGCCTGTTAAATTATAACAGAAAAATGCAGGATAGGAGCAGCCAATATTTGTTCCTAAAAGATTAAATCTGCGCAACAAAATGTAAAAAAAATAATAAGCCTATATTCCAACAGTATAAAAACCAGCTTAAAAGAAAGAATAGGTGAAATAAGAAAAAAAGTAGTATGCTCCGAACTTTTCATTTAAAGAATAAGAACCTTTTAAAATTCCAAAGGAAATTTAGGGGAAAAAAATAGAAAATAATGTTCAAATTTAGTCTCCTCAGGAATTACCAAAATTCAACCTCAGACTCAGAGATAGGCAAAAAAAAGAGGCTGCTTAAGCGAATGATTATATTCCTTCTCGTTTGACTGAGGTTCCTTCTAAAAATGAAAATGCGGGATATAATCCTTCAGCTAATATCGCAATAAAATAAGAGCAAAACATTGTAATTCCTCAAAAGGATAAACCATAATCGAATTCTTATGTTCCTAGCGTTCGAAAAAGTCTTCATCAAGCATAAAAAAAATAGCCTGAAAATGATGCCTCCTCTTTTAAGCTACCCACCAACATTGCCCAATTATCAAAATAATCCATTAATAATCCTTATGCTCCTCCTGTGAATAATCCTTATGCTCCAAAATCACCAATAAATAATCCTTATGCTCCAAAATAGGCTGTTACAAATCCATATGCTCCGGCTCCCAAATAGTAAAATATATCAAACCAAAACATTCAAGAATCAGGAAAACGGTAAAAAGAAGGACCGGTAAAAAAACTGAAAATTCAAAATAAAGCACCCAAGTAAAAAATAAATATCTATGAACAGGTCGAGGACGCAACTGCAAATCTCTAACCAATTAATTAACCTGCCCCTTATCAACCACCAGGCTTCAATCCTCAAAAAACTGAAGAAATAGACCTGCATGCTATGTTGGGAATAAAGAAGAAATAAAAAGCAAGTGACCTTGACGATTTATTGGGAGATATCAAGATTGATAAGAAAAAAGAAAAGAAAAAGAACAATGACTTCTTCAATGATTTGTAATTGTGATTTTTGTCCTGTATATTGCTTATAAGATAGTTAAATACTCATTGGTATATACTATATAAAATTCTTCCAATTAGAATGTTTGAAAAATAAAACACTATACCAAGAAAACAAGGAGTTCTTTATGAATTAAATCTTGGGAAAGATAATGGGCCTTATCTCAGCAAAGATATTATGCCCAGCAATCCAAAGAGTATCGCTCTTTTAGCAGGCACACAAATCATGAGAAGTTTTGCCAGCTTGAACCAAAGCATGAATCTTTGCGAATCAAAACAGAAGGAGTATTATCAAACTTTGATGAATGTGGACAGCTTTCAATCTACCTTTCAAACTTTAGAAGAAGACATATCAATTAACATGGCTAAGGATAGAAAACTTAAAATAGAGGAAATGAGATTAAGGAATTAGTTTGAACAATTTAACGAAGCTGTCAACGAGAATAATCAAAGACTCTTGGATGAATATATGCCACTATTGAGGGGTTTGTACAGGATAGTGAAAGATCAAGCATCTCTTCAAAGATAAGAAACTTTTCGTATGGATAGATAATTAAGAGAAATATAGGAGTCAAAGAAACTCATTTTAGAGGGAATTTTTCTCTGTTAATAAAAGATTATGAATACTTAAAAAAGCTTTGGGCCGCTGCCGACGGATGAGCTCCAAAAGGTAGGCAAATAAGAGTGATAATTTGTGATTTACTATTATGTTAAAAGCAGTGTATAAACAATAAATATTCATTGTTAGCACAATTGAAACATTCATAAATTAAATCCATTTAAAATAGCTGATGGAAAACAAATATCTCAGGTACAGGTCAAAAATATTTTCTCTGTCATTTAAAATAATAAAAGCTATAAGTGATATAATGCTACTAAAATATCAATAGATAAAAATGAATATTAAGAAGGCGTTATCCACTGAAAATGATCAATTCCTGAGTACCAGTTTGTATATTTTATTGAAAATGTGAATTTTGTTATTGATCTTTTATATCATTATATAAAGTTTGTTTTTTCTTATTAGGATTCATTAGAATTGAATTAATTTTTGTAAAAAGGATAAGCTTATAAAATTATATGTAGACAGAACAAATTTTTATATACAATACCTTTGAACTAATGGATTAGCTCACTGGAAATAAATACAATCATAGCATTGAAGTTTTATACATACCGAGCTCTCGAGAAATTAACATCTCAAGAGCCATTGGTTCTCTATGCTCCTTAGGTATTTTACATCAAATTTAGGGTTGCCTCTAAACAATTGCCAAATCTTCTATTAGGATTTTTACCGTAAAGTATATGCCTACATTGGCAATTTTCCTTTCAAAAAAGAAATTTATCTGAAGTATGAATTATTTCTTGATAATGTAATTAGAATTAGGTTTAAAAAAATCACTGGAGAATCAGGAACTCCTATCGCCAATAAATACCCTGCAGGTAAAACCAATTAAACGGAAATTCAAAAAAAGAAAATTAAAGAAAGAACGATCAGATAAGCTTCGGAGTATATTAAACAGTGGAGGAATTTGTATGAATTAGTAGATACTCATGGAAAAAGAATTTACACTTTAGAAACTGCTGCCAATAAGGTTGGACTTGCTAAGAAGACGTTGGATGATTACTATTTTCAATTAAGGCAGGCAGAAAAGTACGGGTTTAAATTTTAAGACCACATAAATGATAAGATAGGTGTTTTACGTAGTTTTGTAAAACAAAATATAAAGAAGTAACTTTTGAAGTCATAAGCTATGGCCTCTAAAGACTAAATTGATAAATATTTTAACTCTTTTTCATCCGATAGTGAAGAAGAGAGAAAGTATAAGTGATTTACAATCACCATATTATCAAAGATATCATAATTGAATGGAATTATCATTTCACTTTTATTTTACAACTCATTTTAAGTGATTCATACTTGCTGAGGATATTTTTTATTCGTTTGATGTCTTTCCGCTGAGAGACTACTGCATGTCAGTCATTTATTTAACATCAGCATGAGTCTTTTTGGCTGTCACGAGCTCGATTAATCCATTTCTGCGACTGCTCATCAAATTAGTTTTTAATTTAAAAATATACTCACTAATGGGTAAGGTTTACACTGGAGGTTAGTATTCTGAGAAATGTAGTACTTCTCCTTCTGTCCTTTTTGGCAAAGCGTTGATATATTAAGTGAGTTCCTAAATTCTCCCTTCGAGAAGTTCAATACTTTTCCTGCACTGAGCTTACATTTTTAAAGGGCGTATCTTGAGAATGGCAATATTTTTTTAATATTCTTTAATTTGGCATTTTATTCTATCAATTTATTGAAGTAGATGAGGTCTTTCCGTCATTCTTCTTCTTTGCTATTTTTCAATACGTTTTTCATTGAGCATAATTTGGTATTTTAATTTATCTTTTTCTTTAAGAAGGTCTATGTAAGAATTAGCCTGTTTTGCTATCTATTAATTTTACTATAAGACACTACTCTTTTCTTTCTGCAAGGCAGGTGATGATTATTTCAACTGATAACTCTTCACCTTTGGAGGAATTAGTTTGTTCTTAATATTTTACTTTAGCAGATCCATTTTGCTTACAACTTTTTCTTCTTTCCGTAATGAGTGTAATTAAATTGCTTCACTTAGCCAAATATGTTCTCTCAATTCACGAATAGTCATTCTCTTTTCAGGGTCAGCAACAATTAGCTTCTTCATAACATCTTATGCTGGTCGAGAAATAAAAGAAGGGTATATGATCTTCTAAATCTTCTATTCCGTTATGCTAGGTGTTGATCCAGTCAACAGCTCATAAATTAAAATGCCAAGGTTCCACAAATCTGCCTGTATTCCGTGATTCTTGTTGTGCACAATTTCAGGAGGCATGTATAAAGGAGTTCCGACGTATGAATTTCTTATCCCATCCAACCTATTGGATGATCCAAAATCAGCGAGTTTGCAGTTACCTTAGGCATCCATTAACAAATTTTATGGTTTGATGTCTCGATGAATGATTGGAGGAACCCTGTTATGTAAATACTATAGCCCTTCAGTAGCATCACATATGTACTTCTTCACTTGTTTTTCTGACAGTTTACCGTATATTTTGAGCTGATCATAGAGTGATCCTCCCGAGGCATATTCCATTAGTAAGCAAATCTAGTCATCTTAAATGATAGTTTGGTATAATTTAATTATTTTTGGATGGTCAATGCTCTCCATGATCTTGATTTCCCTCTCTACATTTTATTTCTGTATTGGATCTTTCATCAAGTTATGATTTATTTTTTTCAAAGCATAATCTTTTCCATGAGATCTGACCCTATATACTTTCGCATAAGCTCCTTTCCCTATATCTTCTTCTTCCTCCCACTTATTGGTGATGCTCATGCTTGGGATATAATAACTAAAATTAATTATTAAATCAAAAAAATAATTTAAACTTGCATTTATAATTATGATTATTAATCAAAATTTGTTCAGGGTCTTCTCGTTTACCTGTAATTTTTTGTAGCCGTTTGTGTACTTTGGAGGATTTGGAAATTATTCGCGATTCTCAAATGTATGATTCTTAAAAATGCTTAACTTTGATTTTATCACATCATCCAAAAAGGTTGTTCGTTTTGATTTATAAAATCTTTATTATTTAATTAATACTTTGCATTTTTTGAAGGCGTACCTCCGTTTTCAGGATTATAAACGCCTGGTCCGATTTAGCTATCTTTCTATTTTTTGAGTCTTTCAGCTTTTGGAATTGCATAACAGAACTAGGCTCTTTTATTTGATGCTGAGTTAATCTTACAATCATAAAATTTATCTGGAAGGTCCCTCTTAGATTTTTACAATGTAAAATCGGTTCTTTTACTCTGAGAAATGCTAAAATGAGGAAGGGATCGATGGTTAACATTAATATCTACTGGACTAATAAAATCAAGTTTCTTTTATTTTGTAGTGGGAGAGAAATGAGGTAATTTTGCCTTGCTAAATTTGCTTACACTTGTTGATCTAAACTTTAAATCTTAGATGATAGTAATTTAATGAGATCCTGGGCCTGGAAGTTACTGACCTTTTTTGAATTCACTATTAAATAACTTTCTTTCAGTGTTAGTGAGTCTAGGAGCCCCCATACTTTTATATTTAAAATTCAAGACCTCATTCTCATACTGGCCTGGACCAGGAGTTAATATTTAAGGTTTAGAATGCTTCAGCTGCAGAGTAAAGCCTCTATTATTTCTGACATTTTCAGCAATAAAAGAGCTTTCATGATATAATCCAGCTACATTAAATAACAAATACGTCCAGGGGAATTATTGCCGGGATGAAATGAAGAATTCCTTTTTTCCTTTGAAAATATTTCCTTCTTTTGATTGAAAGAAATTGAAGAAATAAATTTTTTAGCGATTTAATATGCTGCTGGACCTGGATTTTAACCTGGCATCA
>Ga0302186_10003926_pt1 | contig 10611 bp, 2 predicted proteins | sample II_Bog_E1_2_FD_198782 | JGI IMG/M metagenome (GOLD analysis project Ga0302186, IMG submission 198782) | Peat permafrost microbial communities from Stordalen Mire near Abisko, Sweden - II_Bog_E1_1 | ecosystem: Environmental > Terrestrial > Soil > Wetlands > Peat | place: Sweden: Abisko, Stordalen...
GTTTATTGACACCTGAGAATATAAGAGACATTCCAAATATTTTTTGGAAAGCGGACATTGCTCCCAATTCAATTATTCCGGAAAAACAATTTCAGAGAATTATTACTTTATACGGGGAGGACCAAGCTGGATTTAGTAAGAGAATCATATCAATTCTAAATGACGATGATAACCCACTTAAAAAAGTGATACTTGATATCGTCAAGAGAGAATATTCAAATTGGAGCGGGTATGTAATTGAGTACGATGACGATGACGACGAAAAAATTGCTATTCCGAAATCAGGCTGGATATCCGCAACACTTTTGTCGGCATTTAGTTTGAATCGCGAAGATGAAACTTTCAATCACTTTTATTATTTGTATTCACAAAATGATTTCCCAGATGAGCTAACTCTCGGAGGATATGAAATAATAAATGCCGGAGGTGGGTATTCAAGACCAATTAACTTAGATTTTAACCAAAGTTTAAAATTACCGCCAGATGAACAAAATAAATGGAGAGCAAGTATTACTCAAAATGAAATAGTATTATATGCTTCTGGTTCATACTTTGGTTTATCCGCAAATAACTGGGTTGAAACAGATAAAATTAGTCGGCAATCCACAATGTATTTATTATGTACTGACAGCAAAAAAACAGTAATTCTTGATTGGGGAAATACTTTTCTCAAAAATGACTTTACGCCGATTAATTACGATAAAGTTCCTCCAGGCTTTAGTCTTTTTAAATTTAAAAATCCACAACAATCGCACCCTGCTGAAGAAATATTAAGAATAACCACGAGAAAAAAACTAGAATTACGTGGCGGAATTAAATTTGGCAACAGAAATTACCTAAAATATTTGCTACCCAAAGTTTATATTGACGGGGCTGATGGCTCGGAGAAAATATTTTTAGAGTATAAAACTCCAGATAACAGACTCTATTTATCGAAAAACCATCTAATCCCAGAAGAATTTATTATCCCAGCAGATGTTATATGCAATCAAAATTTTGTTATAAAAATTGAAAATGAATTTCTTGAAAATTCTGATTTGCCTTATCAAATTGTTGATATTGACTTTAACCCATTGGATATAATCAATGAAAACCTAACGAAACGCAATCGATTTGGTGAAATACATAATACCGATGATGAAAACTTCGTAATAGGAAGCAATACCTATTATAATGAATGGCAGCGACAAGCAGTATGTATTTCTTACTTCTATTCGAGTATTTACAATAAAATTGATTTTATTGATCATAGTCATGCATATATGCTTCAAAATGGGAATCTTATTTTGCAAGTTCTTAGTATGAAACGAAATTTGAACTTTCAAGAATTTTCTGAAATTTTGGATCGCATTGAAAATAGTTCAAAATTTTGGGAGCTTTCTAAATTTCAACAAGACCAGAAATACATCAAACAAACTTCCATTAGCTTTTTTGATTTCTTGGGGTTTTTGGATTATGATTATTCGCTCAATAAAATTTCAATTAATAAACCACAATTTATTATCATCCCTTCAACTGGATCATTAAAAGCAATATTGATAGGTGGTCGTTCCAAAATATTTGTGGATGAGCTAAAAGTTTGCTGCTTTAAATATGAAGTGAATTTTGAAATTATTCCTCAAAGATCTCAATTAGATATTTATTATCTACCGGATCTAATTAGACTGACACCGGCTAACTGCAAAAGTAGTACAGAGGCATGCAAAAAATTACAAGCAATTGCTTCTGAATTAAATATTGAGTTTAAAACTATAGAGAGACCCTATTTGCAACCACAGATTATTCAATTTGGATTACAGGACTTTAGCGAAACAATTAATAGCTACAAACAGCATGTACTGAAAAATAAGTTTGTAGAGAAACCAAACTATGAATGGGCAAGGAAGGTATTTGATACAAGCACGTTGAAGTTTATTAAAGATATAAACCCAATTGAAAAAACGTTGTCACTTCAAGAGTATTACGTTCAGTATCAATATAGTTATATTCTTTGGCTCGATAATAAATCATATGAAGTTGATAGAAATTGGGGGAAATTTTTATTGCTTTCGGAAAAAAATAAGAAGGTCATTTTGTACATTGAAAAAACCATGGAGTTAGGTATTCCTAAATATGTTCAACTACCTCGTTTAATCGCTGAATCAATTATGCTATTAAGCGGAGAGGCACCATACTATAAAAGTATTCATATTGACGGTAGCAATTTAGTTTATCAATTTTATCAAAATGTTCCAAAATTATTTGCTGAGAATCTGTTTAACAAATTCAATCAAGAAATTCAATTCAAAAAGTAAAAATGAGAGACCCAATTACGGCTTTTGATATTATTAAAGATAACTACATCCGGTATGTAGAAACTGCATTTGATACAAAATTTACTTCTGTTAATACAGAACGAAATGACATGTTGAATACAGATAAGGTTTTGTATAGAGAGCCGTGGATAGAACCATTGCCCGATTACAAGTCGAGTGGGTTATACATTTCGAGTCTTTCAAAAGGAGACGTACCAAACATGACAGATATAGAGTTGGAAACTTTTAAGTCATTGGTAAAAACAGGACTATTTTCCGATTCATTTCCAATGTATGCTCATCAAACAAATATGTTAAAGAAGGCGATGAGCAAAAAACACTGTATAATAACTTCAGGGACCGGCTCAGGAAAAACAGAATCCTTTTTATTGCCATTATTCGCACAACTTTCAAAAGAACTTTCAAAATGGAATAAGTCGAATGGTACAAATAAGAATTATTGGTGGAATGATGCGGCCTTAAAGAATAAGGATATTGTAGATGAAGTCACTTTTCAATTAAAATCTAACGTAGTACAAAGGCCAAATGATGGGAGACCACAAGCAGTAAGGGCTCTTATCTTGTACCCAATGAACGCTTTAGTTGAAGATCAACTTACAAGACTGCGGAAAGCGCTCGATTCAGATAAAACAAGAGAATGGTTAAAATCTAACGCAAACAACAATTCCATTTACTTTGGTAGATATACCGGTAATACGCCAACTTCTGGAGAATTATTCTCATTCAATAAAGATGGAAATAAAAAAATAAATGAATACAAAGTCCAGCAGTTAAGAAAAGATTTAATAGCCCTTGAAAAATCTTCCAAAGATATTAAAGAACACATTGAGGAAAAAAGCACAAACCCTGAGGATCTTACAGATACTCCAGAAAATCTAATCGCATTCTATCCGCGATTAGACGGTGCGGAAATGCGTACTCGATTTGATATGCAAGTTGCACCGCCGGACATTATGATTACCAATTACTCTATGTTAAGCATAATGCTTATGAGGGATATTGATAGCGGCATATTTGATAAAACAAAAGCGTGGCTAAATTGCGAAGATGAATTTTCTAAAAACCTTTCACCAGAAGAAAAGGTAAAGGAAAAAGAAAATAGAGTTTTTCATTTGATAATTGACGAACTACACCTATACAGAGGAACTCAAGGTACAGAAGTAGCATATCTATTAAAATTGATTCTGAATAGATTAGGTTTGAGTCCCAATCACTCACAACTGAGAATATTGGCTTCCTCTGCATCTCTTGATGCGGGCGATATAAAGAGCATTGATTTTATTCAAGATTTTTTCGGTGTAGAAAATGCAAAAGACACTTTTGAAATAATTAATGGAGAAAATAATCAAGTTCAAAGTTTACCAAGTGATATTTCCAAACTGCCGATAGCGCCTTTTGTAAATATAAGTGAATCTTTTTACAGAAATAACACTGATATTAATTCGGAAGGCTTTAATCGACAATGCAAACTTTCTGCGAATGAATTGCTAGCGTTTGCTGGTATTGATTTCGCTGAGTCTGATCCAAAATCTCTTATATTAAAAGTATTACTAAGTAGTAAATTAAGATTGAGAGAAAGGTTGTATAACGCATGTACAATTGATAACAAAGAAAGAGCTGTATGTTCTTTACGTTCGATTGGGGACATTGATAATAAAGACATTTTTGCAGAAAAAATATTTGGCAATGAAATTTCTAAAGAAGGTTTACGTAAAGCATTAAGTGGATTGCTTATTTTGCGTTCACTTTATGACCTTAAAGAGTTTCAAAAAATTGAAACTGACAATAGTTCCTCAAAATTGCCAAGATTCCGTTTCCATTATTTCTTCCGGAATATTGAAGGCCTATGGGGTTCTCTTAACCAAGATGATATTGCAGATAAGTATAGAGACAATGAACGAACCGTTGGAAAGTTATATCCACAAGCGCAAATTAAATCAGAGAGTGGATTTAGAGTCTTGGAATTACTTTATTGCGATAATTGCGGAACAACCTTGTTTGGAGGCAGCAGGTTAAAGGCTTCTGATGATTCAAATAGCTTCTTTGAGTTGTTGCCTTTAAGTCCAAATATTGAAGGAATTCCAGAGAAAACACCTCACAAATTATTGGAACGTAGAACTTATCAGGAATATGCAGTTTTCTGGCCGCAAGGCAAGCAGGAATTGGAACCACACGAAAGGCCAAAGGACTATTGGCGGCAAGCTACCGTAAATAATTCTATCAATCAAAACGATTTTATTTCAACTTGGCAAAAAGCCTCAATTAATATCTACTCTGGGGATATTAAGGAAACATACGAAAAGGCGGAGAGCGAGCCTATTAATTGGCGAAAAGGTTATTATTTCAAAGTTGCTCATAAAGACGCTCCACGACTTGATATAGCGTTTAATGCTTTAATAGTAGACACCCATAGAGCAACTCCATGCGTTTGTCCAGGATGTGGAATTAATCATAGTAAACACAGGCATGGTGCGAACAAAAATAAAATATCTCCAATCAGAGGTTTTAGAACGGGTTTCGCTAAATCCAGTCAAATGTTTGCGAAAGAATTAATGTATCAGCTGCCAAATAATAAAGACGAAAGAAAACTTGTAGTTTTTTCTGATAGTAGGGAAGATTCCGCGCAAGTAGCAAATGGCATTGAAAGAAATCACTTCTTGGATTTATTAAGAGAATTGCTGATTCGCGAATTGAATAATCGCTTAATAATTAAATATGGAATTTTGAAAGCTTTTAAAGCAGGTGATACTGAAAAAGTTGACGAATTTAGAATTAACTACAAAGAACTCGTAGATGAAGTAGATGACGTTTGGAATGATGCAAATACAACCCGGACAACAGCTAAAGCAATTAATGACAGAAATTTTGCCATTCGAAAAATTAAGGAAATTGAAACTCGAATAATTAAAGTCCGTGATTTAATTGACTACACTAATAATTTGAATTTAGCACCATTAGTAAAACGACTTGTAGAATTAGGAATTAATCCAGGCGGCAATGATATTAGATTGCAAACAGCAATTCATGGAAACGATAAAATTGAGTGGTATAAAGTAATCCGATTTGAAAATCCCCAACAATGGATTGAGGGATTAGATGATGATTTTATTAAAGACATTAAAAAAGGTACATTCAAGAAAATGGCTAATATGTTTTTTGCTTCCCTTTTTTATTCTTTTGAAAGTTCTGCATTAGGCTATTTGACTATGCATCCGGAGACACCTGCATTATCAAAATATGCAGGTGCGGTTGGTTTAGCACCCGCTGTCTATTTAGAAATTGTAAACTCAACTATCAGGATTTTAGGCGACAAATACAATCATAATCAAGTTGATGAGGACAATTTTCCGTTTGATATTTTAGGATATAACAATTTCCCAACTCTATGTAAAGGATATATAGAGACCGTCGCGGATCGGCATTCAATTCCGGATTCTGTATTAGGAGAAAATATTTTCAACTTGCTTACAGAAATCGATTTACTAAGAGGAAATACTGGTTTGCAATTTGAAGAATTATTTATTAAAGCTTCAATTGCTTCAGATGAAGTTTGGTTAAGTAGCATAAGTAAAAGACCTCATTTACATTTTTCCGGTGGTGTTTGTACACAAACAAAAACATTACTTAATCCAGCTAATAAAACATCTTGTGAAAAAATTTGGGAGAAGAACTATCTGTCTCATTCTGCAATGATTCAAAACAGAGAACCTATACGAATTCATTGTGAAGAGCTAACTGGACAAACTGATAATCAATTTCAAAGACAAAGATATTTCAGAAATGTTGTTTTGAAGGCTGATGGGAATCCACTTGTAAAACAAATAGATTTATTGAGTGTTACCACAACATTAGAAGTTGGAGTTGACATAGGGGCACTACAAGCTGTCATGCTGGCAAATATGCCACCACAAAGATTTAACTACCAACAAAGAGTTGGTCGGGCAGGTAGAAGAGGTCAGGCTTATTCAGTAATCCTTACTTTTTGTAGAGGTAGAAGTCATGATGAATTTTATTTTTCAAATCCTCAAAAAATTACTGGGGACAGCCCGCCTACCCCATTTCTAACAATGAAGCAAGAAAGGATTTGCACTCGATTGATTGCGAAGGAAATCCTAAGACAAGCTTATACCACAATTGAAGTGAATGAGAATTTTGATGAAGACAAGTCAAGTATTCACGGAGTTTTTGGGAAAACACATAATTGGAACATTTACAAACCAAAAATTATAAGTTGGATAAATAATAATAACGCTTTAATTAAAGGCATTGTTGAATGTATTACACCAATACAGCTAAACAAGAATAAGCAAGATTTTTACAATTATTTTATGGATACTATTACCGACGTTGGTTTTATTGCAAAAATTGAAAGTATAATCGTTAATTCAGAAATTCCAACAAATGATATTTCGCAAAAATTTGCAGAAGGAGGTATATTGCCAATGTTTGGTATGCCGACAGATGTAAAATATTTTTATCATGGTACAGCACAAAACTATGAGACATTAAAAATAGATCGAGCACAAGCATTGGCGGTTTACGAGTTTGCTCCTGGTGCTCAAAAGACAAAGGACAAAGCAATTTACCAGTCTATTGGATTTACTTCCGAAATAATCAAAGGAAAAGACTTACTTGGAAGAGATACATTAACTAATAAGGAAGATAGTTTAACAGGTAGCTTTCCATTCTATTTGAATCGTTGGATGGAGCGGTGCAAGAAATGTGGATACAATCAATCTTTTGATGAGATAGCAGAGCCTACAAATTTGCTGTGCCCGAATTGTGGGAACTTCGATGTATACACTTACAGTAAATTTAGAATCAAATCGCCAAAGGCTTACCGGAGTAACTTTCTTTTGGGTACCGATAACAGAGACGAGGCAGATTTTGTTACAAATCGCCCACCAATTTACGCTGACCGTTCTACCGAAGATGATGCCAAAAGAGAAAAAAAGAAAGTTGCAAATTCTATGGTTATTATTTCTGACAAAGATGTGACTTGGCGGATCAATACTAATGGAGATAAATTCTATTGTGGCAGTTATTATGAAATACAAAATTATAATCCGGAAACAAAAAGGAAATCCGTTTTTAAAAATCAATGGGTTCAAGACACATTTGTACCAACAGCCATTGGAACTAACAATCCCTTTATTAATGAGGACAAATATAGTGTTGAATTCGGTAATAAAATTCAAGAACAGCCTATAGCAATAGCGATTAACAAAAAGACTGAAATTCTAAAATTCTACCCTACATCGATTGCACCTGAATTAAACCTTGATATGTTTAATCTAAAGGATAACCCAAACTTTTTTGAAAGACAAAGTTTAGGTGTAAGAGCTGGTTTTTATTCAAGTGCATTTTTGTTGCAAAGAGTTTTAGCCGACACTCTTGATGTCGACCCTACTGAAATTGAAATTGCAGATATTACTAAACATGAAATTGATGATGTTGTGAAAAAAAATGTTGCTGAAATTATTTTAACCGACGAATTACCAAATGGTTCTGGTTTTGTGAGAAAACTTTATGAAGATTTTGAAATGATGCTTGATGAAGCTTTAGACCCAAAATCAATTGACACTTATATTCAAAGAATACATTCTCTGGAACATCAACATAAATGCAATGATGCCTGCTACGATTGTTTGAAGGTTTACAGAAATATGAATTGGCATAGCTTGTTGGATTGGCGCTTGGGATTGGGAATCCTGAGAATTTTCAAAGACAAAAATTACAAATCAGGGGCAGATAATAATTTTGATTATATAGAAATAAGAGACTGGAAAAAATTTGCTGCCACTTTAAGGGATCAATTTATAGAGAGCTTTTTTGTTAAACCAGAACATCTGAAGGAAGATTATTTGATTGATTTTAATGGGATACCTGCTATTAAATATGGTTCAAAGAAAAACGGCAGAAGAAAAATTATTTTGATTGTTCATCCATTCTGGAAATTGGATAATCCAGAAGAAGATGCTTGGTATACAAATGCAATAAGCGAAGCACATCAATACATACAAACTAAAGGAGGTAATATTGAAGATGACTTTGAGTGTTTGGATACTTTTAATTTACAACGAAGAGTTGGATGGTGTTTTGAAAAAATTATGAATAAATGATTCGAAAATTAAAAGCCAATAAAATAACGCTTCTTAATCGTATTTCGGCTAGCCAATATTATTCAGCTTTAAGTTGCCCATATAAATTAGTTTTAGCAAATTCATTTGGGCATCAACCTTTGTTGCCAGTGAATGTGAATGCATACTTTGGTTCAATTATTCACAAAATGATCGAGCTAATTTCAAAAGGAGAAATAAATGATGAACAAAAATTTTCAGAAAATTGGACTGCCCTAATAAATAAGAAAGAAAAAGAATTGATAGAAAACGGGCTTGTCAGCATTACGCCATTAAAATATTTTGTTACTGACTTTGCCTTAAAGAAAAATCAAGTCAAAGCTCTATTACAAAAGAGGAAGGTGAAATTTGGCCCAAATCAAATGCCTTCATTGGCTAAATATTATCCAGAAAAAAGATTAGAAAATAAAGATGGGACAATTGTTGGAATTGCAGATTTAATAATTGAAAATGACGAAGGAATAACAATTTTAGATTTCAAAACAGGTAAAATTTATTCAGAAGCTATCGATGAATGTGGTGTGATTGAACACGTTATTAAGAAGGAATATGAAATGCAATTAAAACTGTACGCTCATCTGTATTTTCTAATAACTAATAAATATCCAGCAAAACTATTTTTAGTAACACTTTCAAATGATTTTATAGAAGTTGAATTCGAAAGCAGCGAATGTGAAAAAAATTACTCCGAGGCACTAGTTTTTTTATCAAACATAAATATATCCATTGATAAAGGAACATTTGCGGAAATCGCGAAGCCTTCGATAGAAAATTGCAAGTATTGTTCATATCGTCCTGCATGTGAATTTTATTCAAGATGGTTACCTGGCAATTTTGAAAACACAAGTGATCTCACTGGTATATTGGATAAAATTACGCAATTCAACAACGGTTCTTTTGGTTTGCAGTTAAACCTGAATGACAAACAAGTTTTGGTAAATGGATTCACAAATAATTCAGACAATAATTTTAAAGATTTCCTTAATAAAGAAATAACATTATACAGCTTAAAGAAAACAAGACAATCACTGAATGCAACCGCGAATAGTTATACAATAGTTTATGAATAGAAAATTAGAAATAAAAATTCCTATTCTTTCATTCTATTCAGGTGGAGGCTTTATGGATATGGGGTTTGAAATGGCAGGGTTTGAAATTGTGTGGACTAATGAAGTTGATGAGACATTCATCAAGCTACATTCAGCCGGAATAAGCTCATGGCGAAAATCAAAAGGAAACGGTGTTATGGCCGAAATATTTAACAAAAAATCCATTACCGAAGTTTCATCAGCAGAAATAGCGTCCGAAGCCTTTCCTAATGGTATCCCGGAGTATTTTGGAATCATTGGTGGACCTCCATGTCAGGATTTTAGTATAAATGGAAACATGGTAGGATTTGAAGGAGACCGTGGAAAACTTACTATTCTATACTTTGATAAGATACTTGAATTACATCCTACGTTTTTTATAATGGAGAATGTTACTGGTTTAACTAAGAGTAAATCTACAAAAGAGCATTTAGACACATTATTAAAGAGAGTGGAAAAGGAATATTATGTGGATCATAAAATATTGAATGCATTAGACTTTGGTGTGCCACAGCATAGAGAGCGCGTTTTTTTTATTGGAATACGCAAAGATAAAATTGAAGAGAAACACATTAAATTGAATGGTTCGGGGCAATGGTTTGGCTGGCCCAATAATAAAAAATATAAAAATGCAGCTACAAAATATGCTTGGCCGTCTGCGGTAACCTTCGGTAAACAATTAACTAAACCGAAAGAGCTGCCATTAGAACTATGCGTAGAAAGTTGCCTTGTTTCACCCAGAAAAATAAATAAAATAGCAAATGCGAATGAATACTTCAATTTGTATTTGGATGAAGAAAGATTATGTGCAATACAAGAAGGCGAAACGAACAGGCCGTCATTTAAAAGATTGCATCGTTTTAAATATAGTCCAACCGCCTGTTATGGAAATAATGAAGTTCATTTACACCCATATAAAAATAGACGATTATCAGTTAGGGAAACTTTAAGAATTCAAGGTGTACCTGATACCTATATTTTGCCATCAGAATTGCCATTGTCGAAAAAATTTAAGATGATTGGCAATGGTGTGCCGGTACCTTTGGCAAAAGGTGTTGCGATTGCAGT
>Ga0302186_10003928_pt1 | contig 10609 bp, 14 predicted proteins | sample II_Bog_E1_2_FD_198782 | JGI IMG/M metagenome (GOLD analysis project Ga0302186, IMG submission 198782) | Peat permafrost microbial communities from Stordalen Mire near Abisko, Sweden - II_Bog_E1_1 | ecosystem: Environmental > Terrestrial > Soil > Wetlands > Peat | place: Sweden: Abisko...
TTACCTATCCTACAACTAGCTTTATTATTTTAATACTAATAATTTGGACAAGTGTAAGCTATCTAATTGCTCACGTTGTATTTGTAAAAAGAGATGTCCTAATTTAACGAAAATCAATTGAGTATTTTGAATGCCTATTATAAATATTTTAGATATAAGAAGGAGAATAATTCCTTTATATCTTTTCAAGACATTTTCAAACTAATTGTTAACTATAAAGTTAACAGAAATTGCAAGTGCTAAAGAAACAGAAATAATTGTAACAGAAGAACAAGTTAAAGTAATGTTTACTAAGTTTAAAGACTTTGTTCTAAAAAGAAATATTCCAGAATGTAAAAAGTTCATACACGACTTTGTCGATGAAGTTCTAAATTGTTTTAACTGTAATTTAATTAACAATTGTGCTATAATATGGAGTGAAATTTATATTATAGCCTTTAATGGCGGAAATGGAGATAAATTATTATGAAGCTTAAAGACAAAAATATATCTAAAGAATCAAGAAAATGGTCTATTTCAATTTTTCTGTATGTTGTTGCTTCAGTTGTAGCACTCGTTGGGGTTGCATTGTTAATTGATAATATCTATATATTTAGAAATACTGTTAATCAATATGCAACTAAGGGGTATCCTACTGGTACGGTTATTAAACAATTAATACCACAACTGCTTCCACAAATATTTGAACCAATCGCTGTATATGGAGGTATCGCATTTGTTCTATTTGGTGTGGGTAAGGTAAATAAAAAAGTTTCAAAATGCTTAATATTGTTAACTAAAGTTGATGATTGTGAGGATATTATTGGAGAAAGCACTTTAGAACCCAATATTGCTGATACAGAAATAACCAAACAAACAGAAACTGAAGATCTGTTAAAAAAGCCTGACTAAAATATAACGAAGGGATTTGTCTTATCATATATACTGAGGCAAGTCCTTTTTATATGCTCATACCAATAATTTTAATGTGCAATAATTTTAATGTGCAATAGTATTCTATACAATAGAATGATGTTTTGCAATACTCTTAATTTACGTAGAACTTAAAAAGTATCAAAACAGGGTATAAATATCGAGGATACGAAAATCGTGCTTCGGCTCCACCATGAAACCCACGACAATACTAATGTAAGTGTTGTTGTGGGTTATTTTGTTTCTAATATCCTTAGAGTATATTAAGGATATTAGAATTAGACGATTAAATCTAATTCTGCAATTCAAATGTATAATAATACACGTTATACTATTAGCAAAGGTGTTGAGTAATATAATTTTTTAATGATTCTATATTATCATTACTTTTATATAATGTATTTAAATATTCTAATGCGAGATTATATTTTCCTGCTATAGCTAAACAATTGCTTAAATTATAAGTTATATCTAGATCTCTAGGTTCTAGTGTATAAGCTTTTTCTAAAAGTGGTATTACATATTCTTTTAAATTATTATTAAGGCATTTAACTGCTATATAATTTAATATTTTTCCTTGAAATTTTGCTTTGTTTTCAACTGCTTGAATAATATAAGTGCAAGTTATATTTTCACATTTTATTAAACGGATAAGTTCAGTTAATAAACTATCATTTTTGAAATTTTTATCTAACTCTTTAACGAGAATATTAATTTCATTTTTTAGATTTTGTTTTTTTTCTATTTGAGGATTTGTCATATTAGTATTTTGAGCTTTAATATAATATTCATAATTAATAAGTTCATCTTTAATATTTTCATAATGTGATAATTCACTTATTTTATTTATAAATTCTTTATCTTCATTACTTTCTGGCATATTTGCCATTGAGGTAATGAAAATATTATTATACTTAGCATCTTTGAACATTTTTAATATGTCTTTATATGTAAAATTTTTCGACTGAGTATTATATAAAAATCCTTCATTTTCATAACTCCAATTACCATTAATTAAATCTTTTAATATTTTGAAATATAAAACATTAGTAATGCTTGCTACAATGTAACCATCATGTTTTAAATATTTTTTAATATTTTCTAGTGTTTTTAATGGATCCTTTAAGTATTGTAAAATATCAGCAAATATAATATAATCAAAAAAATCTTCTTTATAATTAAGGGAAGAAGTGTCTATATTTCCAGTGGTAACATTAGCAAAAGATTTTGCAACTTCAGCAGCATCACTATTTAATTCAAAACCATAAATATTAACATTAGGATATATATTTTTAATTTCCAGTAAAGTTGCTCCACAAGCACATCCAATCTCTAGAATATTAAGGTGTGCATCAATAGGCTCATCTATAAGTTCTAATACATCGTTACGTGCGCAGGATGCTTTTAGAGGATTAAATTTCCATTTCTTTTGAAATTTTGTATCATTAATATTTATTATTTGATAAAATCTTTTTAGGTTTTTCCCGAAACTTTTATGACCATAATGGTATATAAAACTATCTTTACAAAGTATATTTTTATAACCCAATTTTGTAATTCTTAAACCTATATCATCATCTTCATAATTGCCTGGAGTAAATTGCTCATCTAATAAACCAACTTTGTTTAAAACTGCTCTTTTTAGAAATAATGCAAACCCAATTAATTTGAGTCTACAATCATAACTGTTATCATTTGTGATATTGTTTTTTAGTGAATAATTTAAATATTGTGATACATTTTCAAATTTATCTTGTATTCTTTGATATGGGGCGGCATTACTTACAGAACTAGCTGCTCCAATTTTTTCCTCTGAATATAAACCCATTCTTAAATTAAAAATAGAATTTGGCATTATTACTGTATCATTATTTAAAAGAAAAATATCATTAGTTTCTTGCGCAAAATGTATTCCTTGATTACATCCAGCAGGAAAACCTTTATTTTCATCATTAAGTATATATTTAATATCTTTTTGTGCTTTTAACCATGCAGGTGTATCATCAGTGGAATTATTATCAATTACAATAATTTCGTGATTATTTAATGTATTATATTTTCTAATGCTTTCAATGCATTCTACTGTATATCTTAAATTATTGAATGTTAATATAATTATTGAATAATTATTAACTGATATTAGTTGTGATTCTTTTAGTTTATTCATTTCTAAAGCAATGCTATTTTTGCTTTTTTCATCTTTACAATATTGCAATGCATTTTCAAAACATAGGTATGCACAATCGTAATTTTTCTTATATTTATAAGTTAGTCCCATATAATAATATAAATCACTATCAAAGAGATCTATGGCAAGTCCTTCTCTTATAATTTGAAGTGCTGAGTCAAAAGAAGTGCTATTTATAAGGGTTAATATTGTATTTTTTAATTTTTCTAATTTCATAATAATCTCCTTGTTTATTACCTTATTATTTTCGTATTTGGAAGTGAATTTTAAATTTAATGTCACATGACAAAATGAGAGGAAAATTATATTGATAATCATAATTTACTACTTAAGGCACAATCAAATAAATAACAAGTCCATTTGCCAGCCTATTTTCCATCATGCTGCGTCGGCAAATTGACCTAATAGGTCCGCTATGAGGGCAATTCGTCTCCTTGCCTGATGAAAAATATTCATGGCAACTTTGGACCTGTTATTTATTTTCATGTGCCTAAAATAAAAAATTGTGCAGTTTCCTAAATAATTCAATACTTCTTTCTTTTTTTCTAGTGTTATAACATATTGTAGCATAATCACATATGTCTTATAAAGTAAATATGTAATTTAAATCTGCACGATTATAGTAATGAAGTGTTTCTTAAAAAACTTTTTTTAGTTAACTAAAATTTATTTAGGAAATTATACATATTAAATCGAGTATTTATCTAGGGTATTAACTTTTGACAGTACAGTATATAATGAATATATAAAATAAATAGAAAAGGAATAGTGATTATTTATAATGAGCATTAAAGTATCTATAATTGTACCTGTATATAATAGCAAAAAATATTTGCGTAAATGTCTGGATTCTCTTGTAAATCAATCGTTAGAAGAAATTGAGATAATATTAATTAATGATTGTTCTACAGATGAAAGTATAGATATTCTAAAAGAATATAAGGAAAAATATCTCAATAAAATAATTCTAATAGATTTAAAAGAAAATAAAGGACCGGGTGGTGCTAGAAATGAAGGAATGAATATTGCAAAAGGCGAATACATAGGGTTTGTTGATAGTGACGATTATGTAGAAAAAGAAATGTTTGAAGAACTATACAAATTAGCAAAGTTAGGAAATTACGACATGGTAGACTGTGGCTTTAACAATAGACACGCTGGAAAAATTGCAATATCAACAACTAAAAATACTTGGGGGCAGTTAGACCGGGAAAAAAGAGGATATCTTATTGCATATCCTGGATTTATATGGAGTAAAATAATAAAAAGGAGTATATTAATTGGTAACAATATAAAATTTAGAGAAAAAGTAACTTTTGAAGATGTTGATTTTTTGTCTGTTGTCAAATTATATTTAAAAAATGTTTATGCCTCTGATCGTGTTTTATATTACTATGAAAATAATTTAGAATCAGTTTCAAGTAGTTCCAATAACGATATTCAAATAAAAGATAGAATGAATGTCTCGAGAGTTTTAGTTAAAAAGTTCAAAGACCTTAATGCTTATGAAGATTATAAAGATGAAATTACATTCATAATCTATAATATGTATATATATATGCTTAAATTCTGTACGCTAAGTATAGATGAAAAGGAAGTAAATTATGAAGTGTATAGGGAACTTCAAGAATTTTTCTTTGAATTAGTAGATTACGATTATCATGATAACAAGTATATTCTTACATTGGATAAGAAAAAAAGAATGTACGCAGAGCTAAATAATTCAGATTATAAGCTGATTTTAGATACATGCCGTGAATAAGCAATTAAAAGACTATATATGAAATTATTAAAAGATATTTAATATAAATGTTGTTGGTATTTGAAATTTAGAAAGCATTAATAACTAAAAAAAGTTTTAGCAAGGAGAGCTTTGATTAATAAGAATGTGCAAAAATGATACATGCATTAATCAAGGCTGTTTTACTTAAACAAAATAATCTTTTACAATGTACTACTATGCTTTAGTATTTATTATTGAAGCTGATAAGGCACAATCAAAAAAATAACAAGTCCATTTGCCAGCCTATTTTCCATCATGCTGCGTCGGCAAATTGACCTAATAGGCGCGCTATGAGGGCAATTCGTCTCCTTGCCTGATGAAAAATATTCATGGCAACTTTGGACTTGTTATTTATTTTCATGTGCCTAAAAAACAAAGATATAACTATTAGAGAATTAGATATACAACAAATAGTTTCAACAATGATAAAAGAGATAGATGTTAAATCCTAAGCATCTATCTCTTAATCATTTTTTAAAGCAATTGTGACAGCTATTATTTTCTTTATTAATTGTGCTTTTTCTTCTTTCGGCAATGAATCTAAGTTTATATTCTTATCTTTATATCCGTTAATCAGTTGATTAACAAATAATTCATTTGTATTAATTGCTGAATGAGTCTCTACTTTTTTGTTAGAATCTTCATCATTAAGAAGATAATCTGTAGTGACATTTAAAATTTTAGCTAATCTAGATATTATTTCACCCTTTGGTTCTCTCTTACCGTTTTCATATCTAGAGAGAGCAGCTTCTGTAATACAAGCTAATTCTGCGAGTTCTTTTTGTTTTAGATTTCTTTCTTCTCTTAATATTAGTAATTTCTCACCAATAGTTTTCATGCTATTACCTTCATTACTTACTTACCATTATTATAAATCAAATATTATAAAGTTAAAAAAACTTACCAAAGTTATAAAAAAACTATCGACACTTACCGAGTGGTAAGTTATTAGTAAATTACCGAATGGCAAGTGAGGTGATTACAACGAAAGCTAATTTACTTAAAAGTAAGCGTGTCTTAAAAGGATTAACACAAAAAAAAGTCGCTGAAATGGTAGGTGTATCAGAAAAAACTTATAACCATAAAGAAACTGGTAAGATTGAGTGTAAAATAGATGAAATACTAATTATAAGTTCGGTTCTTGATCTTACAATGGAAGATATAAATGAAATTTTTTTTGATGGTAACTTACCATTTGTACAAGTGAAAACTGGATAATATATTAATTCAAGTTTGTCCAGTAACTAAAATTTAAAACTATGAAAGGAGAGGAAATGAATGAAGAAATTAGATGAATTAAAAAAATATAAAAAAACAGATTTGAAATTGTTTAGAGATCAACTAGAAAAAGAAAAGGAACATCTAAAGGAACTATACCAATTTAGTAATGGGGTTGAACACTCTGGAACTATGGATTGTAAAAAAGAAATAAAAAGGCTAGAAACTATAGTTGAGTATTTAGAAACTGCTCAAGAAGTACCAGTTCAAGAGCAGTATATAAAAGAACTAATAAAAATTGAATTAAAACCATTCAAAAAATTTCAAATTTCAATTAATGTACTTTTATTAATCTTAATAATAATATTATCAGCTTTACTAATAAAACGAGAAATTATTTTAAATAATCTTCAAACTCAATTAGATACACTTAAACAATTACTTTTCAGATTCTAATTGTATTACTTGTTCTAAGTGCAAATTAATTTCTTTTAGGAGCTTAAGGTATTCCACATCATTAGTCGGTTTTAAGTAATTTAAAATTGCGAAAATTATACAAATAATTGCAGAGATTGTACAAATCCACTTATGAAAATCAAACGTAGTATCGTTGTTCAAGAATGAATCTTTTAGATTGTCTACATTTTCATTACAAATTGCCAAATTTAAAGTTTCTTGTGGAGAATCATCAATTTTTGTATCTTCAGATGAATCAATTTCTTTTTGAATTTCAGTAGATAATGAATCAAGTATGTTATTAAGAGAACGTGAAGTTAAAAAATCAGGATTTATTGTTTCAAAATAATCAAGTTTTTCAGCTATCAAATTATAATTTTTGCAAACATCAATAAGCATAGGATCTTTAATAATAGAATCAGCAAATGAATTTATAATCTTTTGAGTTTTTGCTGCTGATTCCAATATTGGATTAAGGATTTCTTCGGTTCTTAATATTGCTTTAGTAAATGTGTCTAGCACAACTTGATTTTGCAGGATTCGTTCAACTTGCTTTTGGGTTTCTAAAAATGGTTTGAGAGTTTCGTATAATTGATTACTTTGTTGAAGCATTCGATTTAAATTATCCATAAATTACACCCCCTTTCAACAATATTTTACCATATGTTGAGAGAAAAAGAAAAAGGAGGTAGATAGAATCAAGTAACCAATTAACAACAAATGAATAAAATAATATGAATTTCTTACGAGGTGATTGATATGGGAAGAACTGAAAGACCAATAACTGTAACTATAGTAGGAAAAATAACAGAGGCACATCAAAGAGCATGCGCAGAAAGATTAGCAATGATATGCGAAATGCAATATGGAATAGAAGGGTGTAAGCAAATCTTGGCAGGTTTAGAGAAGAAAAATTAAATACTTATGATAGCAGGGCAGAAATGCCTTTTATAAAAAGCTTTTTATCAGCAAAAGTAAATACTTCCTCAATTTATTATATTCAGAAAATTCAATATTAGTACTAAGGGGGATAGAAAAAATGCAAGTATTTATGATTAATTTTAAGGCAAATCAAACTAAAGATAAAATTATGAATAAATTAGATGCAGCTATTAAAGAAACTAAAGCAGAAATGGAAACAAGTATAGCAAATAACGAAAATCCTACTTTAGATAAAACAGTTAGATTAAGCCAAAAACTTGATCCATTAATAGCACATAAAGAAAGAATGTTGCTTTATGGTTGCTAGATGTAAATGTGGGTTGAATTGGAACATTAGTATTAAAACAGATTTAAGCAAACCTTATGTATGCCCACATTGTGAATCAAAAGCGAGGGGCATTCAATACAAGCCAACTAAACTTGAAAGGGGAATGAGGATATGAAAGCAACAGGAGTAACAAGACCAATTGATCCATTAGGAAGAGTAGTAATACCAAAAGAATTAAGAAAGCAACTTAACTGGAATGAGGAAGATAGAGTTGAATTTTTCATAGAGAATGATTCAGTAATCATTAGGAAATATGCTCCAGTAATCATTAGAGAATATGCTCCAGGATGTCATTGTTGTGGAGAAGTAAAAGGCTTAACTAAAGTTTTAGATTTTAATATATGTCCTAAGTGTTTGAAGGAATTTAAGAAGGCATCAGAGTTAATAAATGGATCAAGAAAGGTTGGGGATTGATTATGAAAGTAGGTCAAACACTTAAAAGGAATGGTGAAATATATAAGATATATAAAATTACAGACTTTAAAATATTTGCAGAGGACGAGTTTGGTGTAAATATAATTTGTTTACCAAACTTACAAATAATTAAATAGAAGGGAGAGCCAAAGGAAATGAAAGAAAATTTAGAAAAAGCTACTAAGGAACCGACCAAAGTATCCGAAGTAGCCATGCGTAAAAATTCACCTTCATTATACCATATGGATGGAGGAATGCAAGTTGCAAACTAAATTAATAGTTAGAGAGTTATGCAGAGATATTTTAAATCTTAGTATGACTATGAGCGAAGAAACTGAAATAGATGTATATGTTAAATATTTTCCACATGTAAATGAGTTTGATGTGGAGGTTTTTCCAGAAGGTTTTAATAATAATCATGAAGATGTTATTGCTTATGAAATAGATCTTACTGGAAGCAATGCAGAAGAGAAACTTAGAGAAATAAAAGAGAATCTTCAAAGTATATGGAGATGCGAAAATGCAAGTTAAGTGTGATGCAAATATTATTTTAATAAATAGGAGGGAATGTTAATGAAAATTAAACTGCAATCATTAGAAATCAAACACTTTAAAGGGATTGATAATAAATTAATCAATTTTGGAGATATTACACAAATTCAAGGAGAAAATGGAACAGGAAAGTCAACTATATTTGATGCTTTCTGTTGGCTGATGTTCGGCAAGGATAGCCATGACAGAAAAGTATTTGAGATACAAACATTAGATTCTAACAATAATATAATTCACCGCTTAGAACACAGCGTTACTGGAGTGTTAGAAATAGACGGAATCCAAAAAACTTTTAAAAGAACTTTAAAAGAAAAATGGCAAAAGAAAAGAGGTTCAGCAGAGCAGGAATTAAACGGATGTTCAACAGATTATGAAATAGATGATATTCCGGTAAAACAAAAGGAATACTTAGAAAAAATAAGTGAAATATTAGAGGAAAATAGCTTTAAGCTCCTAACTAATCCTTTATATTTTCCAAGCTTAGAATGGAAGAAGCAAAGAGAAATACTCTTGAATATTATAGGCGATATAAGTGAGGAAAATGTAATTAATTATAATTCTAAACTCAAACCATTACGAGAAATTCTCAACGAAAGTAATATTGATGATTTCAATAAAAGAATTGCATCTAGTATCAAAAAATTAAAGGATAAAGTAAAAGATATTCCAGCTAGAATTGATGAAAATAATAATAGTATCTGCAATGAAGATTTTTCGGAGTTAGAAACAGAAAAAAATAAATTACGTAAGGATATAAATGTAATTGATGAACAAATAGCAGATTCAGGCAAAGCTAATGAGGGTAAATTAAAGCTTCAAGAATCATTATTTGAGTTAAAAGGTAAACTAGGTACTTTAAGAAATGATGTTCTTAAAAATGCTAATAAGCCACTTGAAGAAGTTCAAGAGAAAATAAATAAGGTTAAGTCAGAAATACAAGAAATTAATTTCAAAATAAGAACAACAGAAAATAAAAGAGATAGATTTTGCGATTCTAATTTAGACCAAGAGAAGGAATTAGAAAAATTAAATAATCAAAGACTAAATATGCTTTCTGAATTTCACAAAGTAGAAGATGAAGTATTTAATTTTGATGAAAAAGAAACAGTTTGTAATTGTTGCGGTAGAGCCTACGACATGGAGAAAATTGAAGAAATAAAAGAAGCTTCTAGAGTAAAATTTGAAGAAAATAAAAAGCATAATCTTGCAGCAATTAAACAAGGCGGCTTGACTTTAAAAGCAAATATTGAAAAGGCTGAATCGTTACTTACTAAAGACAAAAAAGAAGTCGAAAAGCTAAGAAATGAAGTTATAGAACTAAAAGGCAAAAAGTTTGTTTTAGATCAAAACTTAGAAGAATTAGAATACCAAAAACAAAAAATAGATTGTGTAGAACCAACTATTGAAGGAGAAAAAGAATTAGCATCTCAAATAGACTCTATACAAACCGAAATAAGCAACTTTAAATTAAATGATAATAGTTTACTACTATCTGAAAAGAAAGCCTTACAAGAACAATTAAGTAATATAGATAAGCTTTTAGGTAAGCAACAAACAAATGCAGATTTAAAAATCAGAATATCAGAATTAAATCAAGAAGAAAAAACCTTAAATATTCAAATTGCAACACTTGAGGGTCAACAGTTCTTAGGTGAGGAATTTATAAGGACTAAAGTAGAACTATTAGAAAGCACTATAAATGAAAAATTTAAAGGCGAGGTACAATTTAAGCTATTCCGAAACCTTATAAACGGTGGACTTGAAGAATGTTGTGAAGCATTAATTCAAGGAGTTCCGTTTGCAGATGCTAATACTG
>Ga0302186_10003929_pt1 | contig 10608 bp, 14 predicted proteins | sample II_Bog_E1_2_FD_198782 | JGI IMG/M metagenome (GOLD analysis project Ga0302186, IMG submission 198782) | Peat permafrost microbial communities from Stordalen Mire near Abisko, Sweden - II_Bog_E1_1 | ecosystem: Environmental > Terrestrial > Soil > Wetlands > Peat | place: Sweden: Abisko...
ATAAGTAAAACTTTGAAGGTGAATACATTTGAAAATTTTATAATTTCAAAATTTATCATAAACAGCAATATTTTCATATTTAAATTACCTAAATAAGTATATATTTTAAATAATTATTTTCATTGATTTAAATTTTATAAATTATATAATAAAAAATACAAAATGAAAAAAATTTGGCAAATTTTGACAAAAATTTTTTTCACTAGTCTTTTAATTTCAATCCAAATTTATCAAGTTTTAAAAAAACAAATAAAAATAGAAATCGATATTATTTTTTTTTTTAAATTACATATTTATGGATGCTCTTTTAATAGTTTGTTGCATCATAATTTCTGTTTTCCTCTTTCTAGTCAATTTTTACATTTTGGTGGTATACAGTCATCCAGATGACCGAGGTTGGGGAGTTTCGTTATTTTGTAGGCTTCTTGTTATTGTGGGATTGACATTGAGTTGGGCTCAAGTTTTGATGCTTCCTCTAGATGTTTCAAACTCCCAGTTTATATTTTTTTACTTATTTTAATTGAAAATATTTTTCAGAGGAACCGGAGGGGGTTTGGATATGCAGAATTTTTGGATTGTGATATATATGATGATAGCGATAATGGTTATTTTCCTTATGCCAACATCAATATATGTTTATGAATCTGATGAAGAAAAATCTATTGTAAATTTGTGTTATAAGGGGAAACCTAATTTATTAAAAGTGTTCAAGACTTTGTTATGCTATTTGCCTCGAAGTGTGCACTTTGATTGTTGTGGTTTTGATCCTTTTCATTTCCTGGGCTTATTTAAAATATGCTGAAATTCCTTTCACATTGGCTGCCAAATCTGTAGCATATATGGAAATTTCATCATTAGCAGTGACTTCAACTAGTTTAGCTGGTCAAACTGTAAGAAAAAACAAATTTTTAGATGAAAATTTCAAAAAAATAGAATGGAGCGAATATTTTGGAAATGATTGTTAGTTTCCCAATTTATGTGATTTGTTTGACTTCTTTTGTCGGATGGTGGTTTTTTGTTCTTTTTGGGGGAGTTGGACTATCTGCGCTTCCAATGGATTTAATCAATGAATTTTTGGGCAGACCAGTGTGGGTATATACTTGTTGATTTTTTTTTTTTTAATGGGTTTTTTGTAATTTAGAGATCCTCAAAGGATCAGGCTGAAAACAAAATTTTATTGAAGAAAAAAACACAAGAATTAATCGAAAAGGGTTTGCAATTAAATGAAGAGAAGAAGGAATTAACTTTGACTGAAGGCTTTTGGGAAAAAAGAAAGAAAAAGGGGAATTTTAAATCTGAATCCAACAAATTCAAAAATGCAGTTTACACCTTAGAAAAAATGCACGAAATCTTTAAATTGGAGCTCAAATTGCAGGACGTCAATCCTTTGGTTTATTGGGCCAAGCTCTTCCTTGGTCTCTTTTTTGTGGTTGTCTCCATAATTTGGTGGATTCATATGTAAAAATTTCTTTAATATTAGAGATTAAATAAATGTGATGAATAAAAGATTGGTGTTTATTTGCATCAAACCGAATGGAATACCGCTCAATCTATTTCTAAATAGCTTTTTGATTGATCTTCAGAACGGAAACGCTGGTTTTATAGCAACTCTCGTGTTCGCGTTTCTTTCTCTTTATTTATTATGGTGCACAACAAAAGGAAATTTCAAATTTGGTGTGAGAGTTCCTTTCATCTTCACAATCCATCCTATGAAGTAAAAATCTTTTTTATAAATTTGTCAAATCTTTAATAGGAAAAATGAAACTTGGATGAATTCATTTTTATTTAATATTCTTCTCATTTTGATTTGCTCAGTTTCAGTCACTCAATTTTGCACGAACGCATTTTCACAATATGCCAGATTGACGGCCATAGATCATATCCTTTTTATTTATTTTTTCTTAATATTTTTTTTTTGACATTTTGTTTTTCCTTAACTTTCTTAATGATTTTTGGAGCTCAAGTTCAATACATGAAGTTTTTCAGTTATTTCTTTGCAAATAATGTTTTTGAATATGCTTTGTTGGTTTGGAGCGCTTTATGTGCATTTTATTTAATTATAAAACCCTCAGATAAGCCTGAGGTACTTTAAAAAAAAAAATTTTAAAAAAATGGAATTTATTTTTAGGTTATTAAAGAAATTGAACGGATCAAGAAGCAGAAGCGCTATAATGCTCACTGAGGATTATTTTCAACTGTATTTATTGAATTGCCATTTAAAACCTGATTTTTTAAATTTTGTGAATTCTAAGTTTTTTTAAATTGTTTTTTTGAAACTTTTTCAGTTCTCATAAAAAAAATTACAATTAAATTGCAATTTCTTCAAAAAAAAAACCGAATTTTATTTCCATGTCTCTAATGAAAGTATTCTTCCTTCTCTTCATTTTTAATTTTTTTTTTTCAGTCTCCCAAATTGGCCGTTAATGAAATGACATTATTATCCCAAACTGAAGGCAAATCCGTAGACAAAGGTGTTGCCACCAGTCCAGGTTACGATTCTATGAAAACATATTTGGAGAATGTCCTTGACCCAGCAATTTTAAAAAAACAACGGTACGAAGAAGCAAAACGAAAACACGAGATTCTTCTTAACAAGATTTCTTTCCTTGAAGCAGCAGAGACTCGGCCTGAGGATAGAAAATATAAATATAATTTTGAAGGAATTATGCCATACATTTTTTTCTTCAAATTCTTGGCCAGGAAGCCCCATGGAATAGAAAGCACTATAAATAGATTAAAATTGTGGCTTCCAGATACCATAGTTCTGAATGAAAGAGGGGAATTGCCTCCCATGTGGTTCTATAGTTCAAATGATGGGTATGTTTATAGAACTGACAACTTCAATGCGAAACAAATCATAAACAAATTATCGAACTATTCTTCAGCTGATGAGTTAGTGGCTCTTTTAAAAAAAGTAATTTTTCTACTAAAAGCAAAACTTTTAACTTAAGTCTGAATAGCCTTCGTTTAAAATGGGTCAAGAATTAGTAGGAAACGACATAAAATTGTTAAGTACGAAAGAATTAAATATGATTGCCAGCAGCGTTTTTCAGGCTAGAGGAGGTTTTTCTTTTTATATCACTCATTTATCAATTTCTTTCACTTTGTTTCAAGAAATCAACATTATACAAAAGTTTATAAAAAGTAACGGTCCCAAAGCATTCATTGTGAGAACAGTTTGGAGAAATGATAGAAGTCCATATAGTTGGATTATCACCAACAAGCATGATTTTTACACTTCCGCGAAAATTCCAGAGCCTCAAAAATATTGCACGGACCCAAAAATCATGAATTCTTGTCAAATTGTCCAGACATGTCGAGGCAAGCAAGTCGATGAAACTGTGCCTTATTTGTCAAATATTGTGAGATATTTGTATATTCATTTAGGAGTGAAATTCCAAGAACTGATTGGGGACTTCATCAAGGATGAGGCAGGAGTTTGGTGGTTGATAAACATCAAAGGATTTGTCTTGATCAGCGACCCTTTAATCAATCCAAAACCGATTACAAATTATGGTGATGAAGAATTATTAAGTAACGGATCGAAATTTAAACAAGTTTGGATTTTATTGTTAATTTTTTGGTATTAATTAAGTTGTTCTAAAGGTTAAACAAGATGAGTATAAAAAAGTTAAGCTTTGCAAATATTGCGAAACAAATTATCCAGTTGAGGAACTTGATCATAAAATGACATTGAAAATGATCATTGAGACAGATAAACATTTATTGGTAAATTTTAAGCTTAATAACTCTGAAAAAAAGTTAAAAAATAAAGCATCGAGGGAAAAACTTCGAATGGCTTCAAAGATCAGAAAGCAAGTTTGTTGATTCTGTTCTTCTTTATCAAGAACATAAAGTTTGCAAAAACTGGTAAATTTAAAATGATCTTAAAATAATTTTTATTGCTTTTGAAGCTATAAATTATACAAGGAGACAGAAAGACTCATGAAATATGAACTTCATTTTGCTAAGTCTGTGGGAATCCCGATCAAGGAAGATAGCAAATACAACATTCTATACAACACCAGCATACCTTTAGGAGCTGAAGGAGGAGCATCTTCTGCGAAAGACATTGATATTCAAAAATTTAATAAAATCAGCGAAGATCCAAGTTTTTTTCTTTCTTTTTGATATAGAAATTTATTTTTTATTAGATATTTTTACTTTGTTTAATATTTTTATGTATTTTATTTGATTCAAATATATTTATTTTACACATTTTTTAATATTTAATGCATTTTTTTAGATATTTTATACAGGAATATTTTTTTTTAATATTATATATTTTTTGATTTTATTTAGAATCTATTTTTTTACGAAATATTATTTTGTTATAGTTTTGTAATTTTCTTATATTTATGAATTTTAGTTTTATGCTCAGCATCCTTCAGCAACATCTCAAAAATTGAAAAGATGGAAAAAAGCCTCAAGCAACCCTCCACATATTTAAAACGACATCGAATGATTGTTATTTTAAATTTCATCAAAGACATCCCAGACACTTTAGATAAAACGCGCACATATTATTTAGAATATAGTTTTTTTGATCAACAAATCAAATATAAACTCGACCTAAACAACATTTTTCAAAAAGGAAATTCTCAATGCATCCCTCTCAACAAAATCAAACTTTTCTATTTTTTCAGCGAAGATCGCAAAGGCGTCAACAATTTTATCAAATTACAGAATGTGGGAAATTATTTCTTAAATTTTTTTACCTTTTTTTTCAGAATTTGTGCATTACTCTTTATGCTGAAAACAAAAAAGACAACAATAAACCAGACCTAAAAAAAATCGGAATCAATGAATTCGAACTTGCAGAATTTATGAGCGACAAAGTAGTAAAACGCGATTTCTTCAAATATTTTTCGGGCAAAGACATTTTTCCAATTTTGAGTTGGGGGTTGAGTGTAAAAAAAAAACACATTTTTTTCCATTTACAATTCTATTTAAGATTTCAATCGGTTTTTTCCAAAGCGGATTTGAATTGTCAGAAAGAGTGAGTTTGACTGAACACAAAAATGTATAATCAAAATTTTTCTTAAATAATTTACAATAAGATCTATCTTCCTCCTCCAGATTATTTCTCATGTGAACCTTTTCCCATTGAATGGATTTCAAACATTCAAGAAAAAAAAGATGATTTTAGCATGAGCTTTTCACAAAAAAGAGATAGAAATTATAAAAATTCTGGCCACTTATCAATAGAAAAAAGTTTCGACAGTGGTTCTCCTGAAAAACGAAAAATCATAAAAAACAAAAAGATCTCATTGAATATTAAAACAAAAGCCCCAAATCTAAGACCAACCACTGCATCATCTTCAGAAATAATGTTATTAAACAGAAAAAGCAAATTTTCTTATGAAAATAATGAAACTTTCCCGGAATCAACAAAATCTGTTCTGAATGAAAAATATGTGTTAAATCTAGAACCTGTAATATTTTCTTAAAATAATATTGGAAGATATATGGGATTTTAGACAAGAAGCACCACAGGAGGTGGAGGTCCTGATGAGATTTTGGATAAATTAAAAAGAGATGATAATTCTTTATTTTTGAGTGAATTGTTGAAAAATGAAATTCGGCTCTATTCGAGATCTGCTGCTTTATTACCCAAGTAATTGATATAGAAAATTTTGATTTTGAAGCATTTTTTTCTAATAGGCCAAAAAAAACGAAAAAGTTTCATTTCATAAATTAATTTCCATAAAGTTAAGCTGTTAAATTTGAAAGGATCTTTAATTTATATTTTTTTACTTTTGAGAAAAAAAAATCAATTTTTTTATTTATTTAATTATTTGAAAAATAAAAGAGTTTTTTCATGAACATAAAAACCGTAGGCAAATACCAACTTGGCAAAAAATTAGGAAGCGGTTCTTTCGGCGAAATTTATCAATGTAATTTATATAAAAATAAACTGACTAAAACCCAGAAAATTTCAGGCACTTCATCACAAACTCATGAAGAATTCGCCATAAAATTGGTCAAAATTTTTAATTTTACTCTTGTTTATTTTTTTTCCTTAGGAAGACATCAGAAGCAAATGTCCCCAATTATTATATGAATCGAAACTTTACAAATTACTTCAAGGGGGAGGTTAAATATTTAAGACAGTAGTGATTTAAACGTATATAGTTGGAATACCAACTCTACAATGGTTTGGAGTGGAAGGCGATTATAATGTAATGGTAATAGATTTACTCGGTCCAAGTTTAGAAGATCTTTTTAACTATTGTAGTCGAAAACTCTCGTTGAAAACTGTGTTGATGTTGGCTGATCAAATGGTAAGGCATTTTCGTTAAATTTTATTTATTTTAAATCAAGATCAGCCGGATTGAGTTTTTTCATTCCAAAAACTTTCTGCATAGAGATATTAAACCTGATAATTTTTTAATTGGATCTGGAAAAAGGGCAGATCAAATCTATATAATTGATTTTGGATTGGCTAAAAAATATAGAGATCCGAGAAATGGAGCACATATTCCATTCAGAGATGGGAAAAGTTTAACAGGAACTGCAAGATATGTGAGTGTGAACACACATTTAGGCTATGGTAAATCATGAAATCATTTGATTTTTCTGAGGAATTTTTAAGAACAAAGCAGGAGAGATGATTTAGAATCAATTGGCTATGTTTTGATTTACTTCGCTAATGGAATCTTGCCTTGGCAAGGATTGAAGGCAAGCAATAAAAAGGACAAATATGATAAAATTAAGGAAAAAAAATTGGAAATAACAGTGGAGAAATTATGTGAAAATTTGCCAGGTGACAATTTCTTTGAGTTTTCATGACATTTATTATTTTAACTAGAGGAATTCACTTTATATATGAGATATTGCCGATTATTGAAATTCGAAGATCGACCTGATTATTGCTGGTTAAAAAGACTTTTCAAGGACCTTTTCTTTAAAATAGAAAAAGATTGGGATTTAGTTTTTGATTGGAACAAATTGGTTTGCGAGATTATTCATAATTCTAATTAAAAAATCATGATAATATGATAGATAAAAGAGAGAAAAGGGTCTATCTCACATATTCAGAAAAACGAAAAGAAAGAAATCGAAGAGAAAAAAGAAAACAAAGAAGAGGAAAAAGCTGAAATTCCAGAGTTCGACAAAATCGAATTCAAAATCAGCACGAATGCAACAAAAAAAGACATTTTGAAAATAAATCGTTAATATTTTTTACATTTTTGCAAAATGATGTTTAAATTATTAGACGTGATTTTTCCATTGATACCCGAAGAAAAAGGTGAAAATTCACCTAACAAAAATAAATTAATGGAACGAAAAATCGATGAGCTTTCACCTTTTAAACGAATGAGCATGGGAAGTCACAATAAAACTAATGGAAATTCGTCCCCTGGTAAAAAAAGCATTGGGAAAAAACAGAATTAAATTTTCTTTCAAATATTTGCAAATACTGTCTCTTTTTATGTTTTTGGATCATGAAATATTATAATGAATTCTGTTCGGTTCGTTTTTTGAAAAACGTAATAAAAATTCAAATCTCGAGAAAAATTTTATTAATTTTTTATTTTTTGGGTTTTTAAAAAGAATTAATCCAACTGTTTTCATTAAAAATCAAAAAATAATTTCCTTTGATTCCAAATACTTATTTTATATACTAAATTTTTAAATTTAAAAAAAAGGCCCTTCTCCCCTTTCCTACTTCCTGACTTCAAAGATGCTCACAACAGGTTAAAATTGCTTTTTTTCCCACATTTCTTCATTATTTTTGATAGAAAACATGGCGTTTTTGGATTCCAATGACGAGAAATTTTTCAAACTTTTGAAGAAAAATAAAACTTACAACGATGCGAAAAATCCAAGGACTGACAAAGAAAATATTCTCTATACAGTAATATTTCCATATTTAAACAATTTTAGCTTTGAAATTCTTACGATTTCCTTTATTAGAGTGCTGAGGAGGTCAATCTAGAAGAAAATTTTAAATATTTGAATTTTAACAATCAGAATAAGAAGTCAGAGGGGTGTTTTCTGAAGCCATCAGATGTTCAAAATGACAATAAGCCATTCTTTTCTGAGCTTAATCCTTGCATTCCTTCGGAGAACAAAACTGAATCTATCAATGAACTGCCTCCCAATGTGAACGAGCCAGTTCAGGCAGATGAAGCGGACAATGATAGCGAGGATGAAGGCATTGAAGATTATAAGTTGGGAGGATATCATCCAGTGCATATTGGGTAATTTTTATTTTGGTTAATAAAGATTTATAGTTTAATGAAGGGAAGTCCTGAACAATCGATATGTCATCATCCAAAAATTAGGCTGGGGACATTTTTCAACCGTTTGGCTGAGCAAAGATTTCAAATTTAACAATTATGTCGCCGTAAAAATCCAGAAAAGTGCTCCGCATTATATGGAAGCAGCCTATGACGAAGTTGAGATTCTTCAGAAGGTCGCTAAAAATGTCAATCATCCTGAATGGATCAACTCCTTAAAAGAATATCATCAAGAGAATGTATAATTTAATGATATTTTTCTATATTATCGATTTTTTTTTAGAAAAACAAAAAGACATTCAGCAAAGAAGATTGCCCTGTAGTTCAATTATTGAACTCTTTTGTTTATATGGGTCCTTATGGCAATCATTTTTGCATGGTTTTTGAAATCTTGGGAGTAAACCTGTTGGAAATCATCAAAAGATATAACTATAAAGGGGTAAAATTTATCATTTTTCTTGTTTTATTAATTTGTGAATATAGATTCCAATGCATTTGAGCAAAATTATCGCCAAACAAGTCTTGATTGGTTTGGATTATTTGCATCGTTTCTGTGGTGTCATCCATACAGACCTGAAACCTGAAAATGTTCTTTTATGTTTAACTGAAAATGAAATTGTAACCAATTAATTTAAAAAATTTATATAAAACTTCCAAATTTCAGAAAGAAATTGTTGAAGAAGGGAGAACCACACAAGACAAGGAATTCAAAAAAAGAATAATTGACTATAGGAAAAAACATAACATCTCCATTGAGGAAGATTTCCTTGAAAATGAAGCGATTGAGAATAAAACTCAAAACAAAAGCGAAAAAAGCCAATCAGAATTGACAGAGAAAATTGCTCAACCCCAAGCTGATGAGAAAAAAGAGGATGCTTCTCTTTTGCTTTTAACAAAGAATCAAAGAAGAAACTTGAAAAAGAAAAAACTCAAGAAGAAAAAACAAGCTCTCAAAAATGGAGAAATTGGAAAGCAGCAAGAAAACCCAAATGAAGATCAGAACGAGGAAATTGAGGTTGAGGAAGAAAAATGCTCGGAAAAGATCAAAAAACCTGAGGATTTGAATTTGGATGAAGCCTTTGAAAACATGGAGAAAGATTTGGTAACATCGAAAGCCAAAGATTCAACAAAAATTCAATTTGACAAGTAAAAAAAAAAAAAGAAAATTTCAAAAAATTCAATTTGTATCGAATGTTAGTTGGAGCGGAAGAGGTTCACGAATAGATGAAAATGTCAGGATAAAAATTGCCGATTTGGGCAACGCCTGTTGGACTCATCATCATTTCGCGACTGAAATCCAGACGAGACAATATAGATCTCCTGAGGTTTTTAACATGATAAATTTAAAATAAAATGGATTTTATCAACATTCAGGTCATTTTGGGAATTAATTATACCACCACAGCAGATATTTGGAGTTTTGCCTGTATGATTTTCGAATTGCTCACAGGTGATTTCTTATTTGAGCCAAGAAAAGGACCAAACTTCTCCAAGGATGATGATCATTTAGCTCAGGTTATATTTTAATTATTTTTATGATTTTCTAAATAAATTAAACGGAATTATTTAAAGATTGAAGAAATCACTCATAAGTTCCCCAAAAAGTTCTCATTGTCTGGGAAAAATTCAAAGGTTTTATAATATAAAAATAAAAAAAAATAATTTAATTGTAGAAATTTATCGATGGAAATGGAAATCTCAAAAGAATCCCAACTTTGCATTATTGGAGCTTGAAAAAAGTTTTAACGAACAAGTAACTCTTTAATTTATTTAATTTTTTGTCAATAATAATTAATTTTATAACTTTTAGATACCATTTAAAGGAACCAGAGGCTGCATTATTTTCAGGATTTCTGTTGCCTATGTTGGAATTTTGCCCGGAAACTCGAATCACAGCGCAAAAAAGTCTAACTTCTCAATGGCTGAAGGCTAAAACCGAAAGTGAATGCAAAATGAACGAAAATGAATTCCAATCGTTTTTGAAAAAAAGCGAGTTAGCTCAAAAAAATCATGAAGATGTCAAAAATGACGACAATTCTTCTAATAAAGAAGATGTTGATAGTGACCGACATGACGCTGATCAAGAAGATTATGGCTTGATCAGTGAAGACCCATTATCTGAGGATGGAATTGATTTCGATAGAAGGTTCTTAGATCGAAGTTTCGCCAATCAAAAATATGGGTATATTGGATATGGAGATGGGATTCAATTGGAGGAATTGGATATCAAAGGGAATTGGCAATTCGATTAAATTATTCTTATTGTATTAAAAAAAATTATACAAAGTTTGTTTTTTTACTGAGAAGACATGATTTATAAAAACAAATATAAAATCGAACATAAAATTTATAAAAAATTTAT
>Ga0302186_10003930_pt1 | contig 10608 bp, 17 predicted proteins | sample II_Bog_E1_2_FD_198782 | JGI IMG/M metagenome (GOLD analysis project Ga0302186, IMG submission 198782) | Peat permafrost microbial communities from Stordalen Mire near Abisko, Sweden - II_Bog_E1_1 | ecosystem: Environmental > Terrestrial > Soil > Wetlands > Peat | place: Sweden: Abisko...
CCCTACTGAAAATTCCAATAATTTAAAAAAGCCGATTTCTGTGAAAAATTTAAAAATCCCGTGGCTCTTCTTTTTAAATTAAAATTATTCTCATCCCCCCCGCCCCCAAAAAAAAACAACAAATTACATGAATGCACGACATTCTCCAACACGCTCCTGGGTACCATGGCTTTGATTGGGAAGGTGATTTTGGTGAGATTGAGCTTTCCACTCAGAATCCTCTTGCCAATCTCATAGATGATTTCCTTGCCAATGCTCCTGCTTTTTCTCACGATATTCTTATCCAAGCAGCTCTTTCCCCCCCATTTATGCCCGGACACATCTCTGAGGTCCTCATCATTCATTAGAAAGCTGAACTTCTTGACCTTTTCCATGATTTCCTCTGCCCCACAGACACTATACCCCTGGTAATCCTTGCATAAGCTCGCCAAAGTTTCATTGACGACCACTTTTTCAGGCTCCAATTCCTCAATGTCTTCAGCCTCTTCTTCCTTGAGTTTGTCTTCTTCTTCACGTTTCTTTTGAATTTCCTCCACGATTTTGAGACTTTCGTCAAGCGGCCCGTTGTTCGGTTGCTTGGATTCCTCCTCGGATCCAGATTCCAGCTCATCGGACTCGTTGGCGATTAGATGAGGCGCCTTATCATTTGGAGGCGGACTGTTGGAATTGGAAGCCTTATGGTTTTTTGAGCCCCAGAACCATCTGATCAGTTTGGACATTTTTTATTGTTAGAAATTAGAAAGTTTTATTGTTGGAGAGGATTCTTGAAAAATTTATAATTTTTATAATACCTCATTTTTTATTTATTATTAGTCGTTTTCTATGTAGTACGACCTCCGTAAAAAATCGAGATTCTCCACTGAAATGGTCACTTGTTTCTCTTCTCCGTCGAGGATAGGTAGTCCAGTTTCATCTATTAGACAATTGTTTTCATCCAGATGATATATTATCACATCATTGTCATCACCTTCATCTTTGGGGTCCGCTTCCTGTATTTCGTAACGGTCATGTATCAATAGCTTATCACGATCATCAAATCCTGTGAATTTCATATCCTTAGTCTCTTCTGATTCATTGTTGAGACTCTTTGTCTCGTTGGTGCCCATCTCCACCACATCATTGTCTAAAAATTCCTAATATTGGTATTAAATTTATAAAAGAAGCGTTAAAATATGGAAAATACTGTGTTATTATTGATTTTGAACAATAAAATCGGCTCTTTGTCTTTTTTCGTAAGTTGCGATTTATTGCTGTTGAAATTGAACATTGGCACAAAGCCATCCTTATCATAATTGACTTCAAAATCATCTAGGCCCTTTTGTCCATAAGATAGTCGTAATTTTATATCTTCCTCCTTTAAAATAGAGCCCTGTGAATCATTGATGCTTTTTTTCTTCTTGAAGTAATCATCATTTAAAGGGCTCTCTAGTTTTATTTTATCAATTAGATATTTATCATGAAAGGTCTCAACATGTTTATTATTCTCTGATAAGGCTGGTGAATAATCGTTATTATTGTTGTTTTTCTGATCTATCGTGCAAAGATCCATAGAATCTTTCATGTTTTGGGAACTGTTGATATGGTCTGGGGGATCATAGATGAATATTGGAGTTTTGGAACTTGTGGTGTTGAGGTTATTGAGATCATTGTTGTTAATATTGGTCGTTGCTAAAGTGAATTTGAAATCCGTTTTCTCATTATCAAAAGAGGGGGTTTGTTGATGGTAGGTTAGGGACTATATATATTTTATATAAAAATCATTTTGTAACTAGTATATTAAGAGAAAACCTCTTGTTTCTTGAATTTAGCAGCTGATTCAAATAGAATGTTGTTTTTGTTATTGTTATTGTTGATTTCTTTATAATTATCGCTAAGAATCTCTTGAGCTTTCTCGAAATTCTCAAGTCTCTGCTTGATTTTATTCACTTCCTCCAATAAATTAAATAATTCTTCGTTATAAATTTGTGAGTTTTTCTTTGAATTCGAATTTGAATTTGAACGTATCAACAATCCCTCACATTTCTTAGTAGAATCCTTCCATCTTAAATTATTCATGTTTTTCTCCATGAACTTAATCTCATTACTCGCATTACCAATATTCTCCTCCATATCATTATCAATGTTTTCTGATCGATAACTCAGACATTTCTGAAAATCTTTGTTGTTCTCGATAATGTTCTCAGCATTAATTGGCTTTTTCTTTAAAATCTCATTGATTTCTTCTATCTTCTTTGACAATTCTGAATACTTATCTATTATTGATTCTTAGATTAATTATTCTAGCGTACCTTGTTTGAGACATCTTGTTTCAGAAGGTTGAAATCTTTTATTTGTATGAAAAAACTATCGAAAAAATATCATATTTAACACCATTCTTCAAAAGAGATAAATTACTTCTTTTGCGTTATATCCTCTATAATATTCGCTTTATATTCCTCGAGGTTTTTCTTCACGATTTCCTCCACGATATTCATCAGAACCTTCTTATCATTTTCAGCAAAAGTACCAATTTCAGCAACGCTATTATTTTTATAATGGCCGAAAGGAGTGATGTTTCTGGATTTCTCGAAATCTACACGAAATTTCAATGGTTTTTTTTATAATTTCTAGAAAAACTTTGCCGTAAATCGAGTTCGGTTTGACGAATCAGACAGGTGGTGCTTAACGCGGAACGACCTTTTTTGACTTTGGAAGGAGAAGGCGACAATCTTGAGAAATCGATTTTCAAGAAACTCATGAAAAAATAGTTTTTTTATTAAAAAGATGAATAAAATTTCATTTCCTAATTCTGTCTTAAATTAATAAATCAGCTGCTTTTGAAAATTTTTTCCCATTCCTTGATATTTTCATCACAATTGTTATAGGCATCTTTCATCCGATCCTCCAGGAAAATGTTCACTTTTTCCCATAAAGGCTTTTGAATCACCTTGATAAATTGCATTTCTTGCTTGGCCATTACTGCTGGCTTGTCGAGATCCAACATATAGGCTGTGGTGGGAATGCCAATCTCTTTCTCATTTCGGACCTGATTAGTAAATTCTTGATTGATTTTTATCGCCCATTCTTTCGCTAAGGGAAACTTTTTAGTGGAGGAATAGAGATCACAGGCATGGATTATCACTCCACTGATAAGTTTTTTGCCTGATTCATTGTTATCTATCAAGAAAAAATTATTGTTTTAGATAAATTAGTTTTAATTTTACATAAAGAATCAGGGGTGTCCATGAATTCCTTATACTTCAGATCAAAAGCGTTGAGACATTCGAAATGTCGCTTCATGTCTGTGTGGAGAATGTTCGAAATCATATATTTTCTAATATATTTGAAATTGTCATTTGGTACATTAAAGAATATGTTGAATTCTTTCTCACAAAGAAGCTTGAAAGTTAAGGCTGAATGATGATTTTCTAAGATAGATTCATCATTATATTTCAAGGCTAGAGGCGAATAGCTAGCCGCTTCAAAGGCATTGGTACGGCCCGTATGGTCAACATCATGACAAAGAGCAGCAAGCAAAAGAGAAAACAATTCTATATCAATCAGATATTTGCTTAGGATTTTGGTATGAATGATGTAATATACATTATGACATACTAAAATAATTTTAATCAGATGAGATTTGAAAAAATATAAAAAATTGAAGAAAAAAAAATTGATTTTCATAAATTCAAAATCCAAAAAAACAAAAATAAATAAATAAAACCTGTAAATCCATGGTCAAAATTATGAAACGGATTTTTTCTAACATTATATTTTTCTCGAATAATCGACAAAAATGAATGGAATCTATTCTGGTCAATTTCCAGTTTTTCAAAATAATTGAAATGATGGAACATGGCCCAAATTAGCTTGAATTTCTCTTTATCATGGCTGATCGCCCAGACATCCAGGTTCCAATCATTGAGTTTATCCAATTCTGTGCTTAAAACCTCGAAATTTTCCAACGGTGGTACATAATATTCTTCACTTTCGTCAATAAGTTTCTGCAATTTGCCAGGATCCGACATATCCTGTGAGCTCTCCCTCTTGAAAAGGCTTGACTTTACAATGGTTGTTCTGGTTTTTTCTTTTCTCCTAGGCTGGGCGCTTTCTGCATTTAATATATGTGACATTTTTTTTCTATTTAAATTAATTTTTATTGAAAATTTATTGAAAATTATTGAAAATTATTGAAATTTTATTGAAATTATTGAAAATTATTGAAAATTATTGAAAATTATTGAAAATTTATTGAAAATTATTGAGCATTTATTATAAGTTATAGAGAAATACTCTTTAGTTCTGCGTTTGAAAGTAGGAGGGTGAAGAACTGGTATATTTGAATAATCTGTGATGAAGGATATTTCCGAAACGTTATCAGAGGAGGTTTTCTGATAAAAACATTATTAGATATTATTATTAATGTTAGAGTTATAACCATAGGACTAGCGTATTTTATCTGATTTTCTCTCGCCTTTTCTATCATCATTATGCATAATTCCCTAAAATCGATCGGTATATCTATTTTGCAGTATCTTAATATCGAATTGGTGTATTTCTCCATTTTTTTCTCATTCACAGGCTTCAATTTATCCTCCACAGCCTTATAGTCATTGGTTTTCACTCTAAAATTATCATAAATCTCTTAATATATATAATATTTCTAAAATATACATCAATTTATTGGTATTGAAGATGTTCACAATAAAATATTCAATATCACTATTATCTTTTCTTCTGACTGAAATCTCATACTCCGGCTTCGAGTTGACGTTTCTATAGTTTTCCTTTGATTTCTTCAGGTTTTCAAAGGTTTTCTGAATGCTTTGTAGAAGATCCGCGTCTTTCACGAAAAGACTCTGCATTTTCACAATGCCTTCTTGGTTTTCATTGTAGGAAACATGGACTCTAAAGGAAAAATTATAGGATTTTGAGTGGAAAATACTTGAGTTTCGAGGGGATGTCACGGTTTTGATAAATTAGTTCTTGATTTTCGTTGAACAAGAAGAAGAGTTTGTTAATGTCATGTTGGTAAATCTGCAAATACACGTGTCTTTCCTTAAGGCTTTGGAGGATATGTGACACATAGCTCCATTTTTTAGATATCTTTTAATAATTTCTTTTAAATAATTAATAAAACATTAGAAAGGACTTTATCTATGAAGGTGTGGATATCAAGGGAAAAGTCCTCTATTGAAATGAAAAAGGCCAGGCCTTCGAACTCCACAATGGGAATGACAATTTTCTTTCCATCGAGGATCACATCGTAGATTTCTTTGGAGGATTTCAAGTAGTCGTTGAATTTGTCGGTGCCCTTTTTGAGGATTTCCCTTTAAAATACACAAGTTAATAATTCATATATAATATTTTAATGGCTAACACTGGACAATTCAAAGTTTCTATTAATTCATTCTTCAAAATCTCAATGCAAATGTCCTTCGCATTCATCAATAAACTGTTCTTCAATTCATCCAAAACAATGCACATATGTTGTTTTCTACACAAAACCATATTATTTTGAATGAATTAACCTTTATCCTTTATAATTCCCCAATCCCCCTCTTCCACAAAAACGTACAATATTTTTTTTTTTTTTAAACCAACCACCCCCAACATCTAAATAAATAAAAAAAAAAAATTGGGGAGACACCAATAAAGAAACTTACGAAAAAATGTCTTTTCTTATATTCATAACCATTGATGAAAATAAAGTGCCAATAGTCTGCAGACTCTCCTGATTGATATTCTGATATAACAGCCTTGATTTTTCCTTCTCGTTATTGAGGAAATAAATGATCATATTTTTGTCTTTTTCCTTCAAATACAAAACCAATGTGTTCTTCTTAGCGAAATTTGCCTTGTAAATTTCGTGACTTTTCTCTGAAACCTCTATTGCAAACTCTGTCATAGAATAGATCTCTTCATATAGATCCTTTATCTCAAACAAAACCTTCCCATTGGCATTTTTATCATGGAAATTCACTGTGGATTTGAAGAGTTTATGCAAGAATTTCTCTGAAATCTATGGGAAAATTAAGAGATTAATGCTATTTAATGAACTTCTGATCTCATTAGGTCATCACAGGTCGAGAAAAATGAATAATCATCTTCAGAACTGTCGTTTTCCTTCTCTAGGATCAGGAAATCCTGTGATTTCAGCGTAATATAGGTCATTTTCCTCAGAAAATCTATGGCAGTTTTCTCATTAATTTCCTGATTGAGGATTTTGAGTCTCAACGAGTCAAAATGCTTATCTAGATCATCCTATATAAAGAAATATGAGGTTATTTCTCTCAAATATACCACGAAACTATTCAGCTTGAAATCGATGTTTTTATATAATTTCTCTTCCAATTGGCTGTTTTCATATGTCCTCTGAATAAAATACTTCCTTTTTATCAAATAAAATCTTTAAAACACTTATAACTATTCTTTCATACTTGATCTTGCTGTTCTCATGATAGACGAGGTTCAAATAATGCACCTGATCTAAAAGGGATTTAACGCTTTGGAGGGTGCTTAGTTCCTTCAATGATAAGGTCACAAGCACCTTTTTATCTATGATATCTACAAGGAATTTATTGAATTCCTCGAGATAAAAGAGGAATTGCGAGCTCTTCTTGATGAGTGAAGGTTCTTGCGATTGGCTATTTTTCAGATTTAGCATTTTATTAAATTTATTGCAATAAGTATATGTTTTAATGAACTGTCTTACCCTTTATTAAAATAAAAAATCTTACCTCTTTTTTATATATTTCAAACTATATGGATAAAAAAAAACCAACTTCACCTTTGAAGTCCCCTGGCAAAATCCAGGCCTCTTCTCCCTTAAAAAAACCTTCTCCAAAGCCACAAAGCAAAGAAATCAAAACTGATTCAAGTGATGAAGATGAAATCCTCGATGAAATATCTATCGAAAGCAAAATCAAACAATTATCCCCGACGAAATACTTCCAAAAACGGGTTTCCTGCGATTATATGAACCTGAAAACCATAGAGAAACCAATGAGAAGAGCTTCTGCTATAGATTCCGCATTGGGAAATTTAAAGGATTTGAAGGAAAATCCAGCTAATCTGGTGAAATTCTCAACGATCACCGAAGAAATAAAGACCGAAGAAAAAGAAAATGAAAATAATCTGAAAATCGTGAGAAATGATAAGCCTCGTAGGTCGATTTTGAAGAACACGTTTGTGGAGGAAGACCTGGTGTTAACAAAAATTTTTGATAAAAAAAGTCTAATTGAGCTTATAGAAAAAATCGACAAGGCATGTGGGGGAAATGCCAAACTTTATAATGACGTGATTCCGAAGACTTTCCTCGAATTCTGGAAAATTAACGAAAATAACCTAAAAAAAAGCTGGTTGTTGTTGCAGGTTGAGTACTTAATGAGAGAAATATGCGGTTAATTGACAGTTTTTAAAAGGGTGTCAATCTGGAATATTTGAGAGTCGTGTTCAGGGATGGCATTGAGAATAAGATACTTTTGAGTTTATGCAATGTGTTGAAGGCGAATTATAATGAGTAGATAAAAGAAGTTGTATGGGGGGGGTGGTGATAAAATTTTTTTTTTATTAAGAAATGTTGAATTTGTGTTGAGCTTCATGGAGAATTTCACCAAAGTCAGAAGGTTCAAATTCAGCTTGACTTGTCTTACGAAAAAGGAAATGACAGGTTTTTTTATAATGTAAATAGGAGAAAAAATTTAAGGGGTGTCTATAATAGAAATTAATGCGTTGTTTGAGGAATTACAGAAAAACAAAGCAGTGGACCCCAAAAGATTGGATAATTTGAAGAAGCTTTATGAACAATAAAATCTAGTTTCAATAAATTTGAATTCAATAGTTTTGTTTTTAAAATAAAAATAGAAAATTATTTGACATTTTAGCAAAGAACAAAAAAAAAAAAATCATAATCGTTTAATGAAATTAAACAAATTTGAAAATTCTGTGAGGTAAAATCTGAAAGAAATAATTTCAATAAATATGAATTAAATAGTTTTGTTTTTTAAGTTATATGATTTTTATAAAAAACTGCCTTTTTATTTTTATCATTTTTTTTTTTTTTTCAAAATTCAAATTTTCTGATGAAAACGCATAATTACAAGCGGATTTGTAAGCTCGGCAAGGGTAGTTTTGGTGACGTGCAATTGATCGAGAACCTAGAAAGCAAGAAGCTCTTCGCGTTGAAACGTCTCGACATTTCAAATTGCGAGCTCCCCATTGTTCTTAACGAGGTTTGTCTATTGCAACAACTCGATCATCCCAACATTATAAAATATCATGAATATTTCAAAGATGTTAGTAAGATTTGCATTGTGATGGAATATGCCGATAACGGAGACTTATTTAATCAGGTTTATGAAGCCAAGAAAAACAAGACCATTATAAATGAAGCTTTGGTACTATTAACATATTATAAATATATGAAAAATCATTAAATAATGAAGGTGTTGAATTGGTTCACACAACTTTGCCTCGCTTTGAACTATCTACATAAAAGACACGTGATTCATAGGGATGTGAAAGTACAGAACATTTTTCTCACGAAAGAAGGCATAATAAAACTTGGTGATTTCGGAGTGTCGAAAAAGCTGGAAAATACAGATGATCTGGCCAAAACTTCATTAGGAACACCATATTATATCTCTCCAGAAATTTGCCAGGGAAAGCCTTATAATAATAAATCTGATGTCTGGATGTTAGGTTGTGTTTTATATGAACTTTGCACATTGGAAAGGGCGTTTGATGCTTATTCTTTACATGTAAATATTATATAATTTTATTAAGAATGATCAATATATTATATCAAAGACCTTAGTCAAGAAAATAGTAGAGGAAGGTCATCAGAAAGTAGCTCAAAAATACTCGATTTTTCTGAAAAATCTGATCGATGAGATGTTAGAAAAAGATCCAGAGAGAAGACCGAAGATATCAGAGATTCTAGAAAAAAAGGAGATAAAATTGGAAGTGAGAAAACTGTTGGAGAAACATCCTAAAATTTATTGCAATTTCATTGAATCGCAGCCTTTGGAGATAAAAAGGGATAACAAATCGATCAGTTTCCATGATTATTTGATCAAGAAAAGGAATAGTTTAGCCGATGATGAAGAAAACGAAGCGGCTAAATTGACCTCTAATATAAAGCTCCAAAATAATAAAGACTCCACTTCTAAAAAGCCTTCCAATCATCAATGCAAATTATCAGCAGTTCATATGAATAACCATGATCTAATCCCCTCTACGATCCTATCAAGAAAGATCTCACTCCCTAATGATGTCCCTAGTAAAAACCTTGATAATTCCAGCCATATTAATGATATTAACAAATGCTACATTGAGAAACCCACTGTGAAAAACACCAGAAATGAACTAAACACTCCATTGCAAGCCTATTTCTTTAATAATAAGACCCCTAATGTGAAAAATAACCAATATAACAATAATAACAACAACAACAAGGTTTTCATAGGGAATAAAAACATCCCCTATCAATTAAAGACCCCCCAACATAATAACAACCAAAAGAACCAAAAGGGGTGTTTTCCTAATAAGAAAGTTATCAACCTGAATCTTGATAACTCAAATATTTATTATCAAGAAAATAGACCTGAAAGCTCCAGGATTCTTAATAACAACAACCTCGAAGAAAGCATCTTATTAGAAGAAAATACCATCAGTTATAGTGAAAACCCAATGAAAATCAAGCCTATTATCTCAATTTCACCCAAATACTCCAATACTCCAGTCTTTGATCTGAGAAACAAGGAAAACATTGGGCTTTTTTCCAATAAAAACGATCAATTTCCAGTGAAAAACTCCAGGAATAACTCAAAAAAAAGCAAAAAGGAATCTTTTCATGAGATTAACGTGAGTTTCGAGGATTTCTCAAGACAAAACCTAAATATTTTCAAACAAGAATCAACTCTTTCTAATAATAAACAAAGAGAATCGACAAAAAGAAGTATTTCTGTTTATATCTCCTCTAAGGAACAGTTGGAAAACATGATAAATCCTCAAAAGGCCTCAAATTTCTCTGAATTTCTCAAACAAAAACAAGAAAAAAAAGAAAAAACACCGAAGGAACAAACGAGTTTCGTGGATTTCCTGCAAAAAAGGAAAGAAACGAGAAAAACGGAAGCGAAAAAAGAAGGCTTCATTGATAAAAATTCGAAAAAACAAGAGATTTTGAAAGATTTGATGGTGAAAATGCTGGGGGAGGAAAAATTTAAAGAGTTGATGGGGATGTTATTGGGAATTGAGGGGAAATTCGACGCTAAAAGTATCGAGAAGATCAATGATTTGATGGGGGGAGGGAATCGAGAAACATTATTGATGATGAGGGAGATTTGGAAAAAGTAGAAAAAATTTTGGGCCTAATTTTTCTTTCTCAGAAATTGTTAAATTTTTTACTGAGAAATTTTAAATTTTTGTAATTTTAAGTTAAGAAATGGAATTTTCTTATTTTTTGGGTTGTTTTTTTATTAAATTTATTGTTACAAAAATTTGTAATTTTATGAAGTATCATAAGACTTCAAATAATTTACTTAGGGTTTAGATATTTATTTATTGACATATTACAAGAAACCAACTGAACTTTTAAAAAAACGGAAAAATAATTATTTTAAAAAA
>Ga0302186_10003931_pt1 | contig 10605 bp, 9 predicted proteins | sample II_Bog_E1_2_FD_198782 | JGI IMG/M metagenome (GOLD analysis project Ga0302186, IMG submission 198782) | Peat permafrost microbial communities from Stordalen Mire near Abisko, Sweden - II_Bog_E1_1 | ecosystem: Environmental > Terrestrial > Soil > Wetlands > Peat | place: Sweden: Abisko, Stordalen...
TTTATTATCAAAGCTACTATATTGCATTTAAATAGTAATATAGTCATTTTTTTAAATGGTTACAAAAAAATTGAAATTTAAAATGTTTGTGCTGTCTTTTGTTAAATTAACCAATGTATACTATTTATTAGTATATCTATATTTTTTTATTAATTATTCAATAATTAATAAAAATTGAAATTCGAAGTACTTGCTGTGTCCATTGGTTAGACAATCATACTAGAGATACTTAATATGACGCTTATAAAAACATCAATTAACTATCTGCTTACCACAAAAAATTCATATTATCTCATATTTTTCATGATATTGTCTGACATAGTATTCGAATTAATATCAGCACAACTAATGATTGATATATCATCAGGAAATAAGAAAATGATCATATATCTTTTAGTTCTAAAATTAATGGTTCCAATGTTCGATCAATTCATTCTGAGACCATTAACATCAAATATAGCATCTTCCATTAAAAAACAGTTTAAAAGTGAAGGAATAAATAACTATAATAGATTAACTCATCAATTTAAAAATAAAAATTCAATTGGAAAATTTAATACTATTCAAGGTAATGCATCAATGTCTATATATTTAATGCCCGACTGGGGTTTGACTAATTTAATTGGATTGACTGGTACTATTTGTAGCGTTTTATGGACATTTTATAAAAAACAAATGTTATCACAATTATTGATCATATTATTAATTTTTGCACTAATTCATTATGTTGTTGTGGGAAAAATGCAAAATAATTTTACGAAATATGATAAAGCAATTAAAATATTAATCAATCGAATTAGAACAAAATTAGACTTATTTTTAATGCCTTTTCAATATAATGAATTTACTCCACAATTCATAAATGATTTAAATGATGATATAATAGATAAAAGCAATGTTATCGATAATAAATGGGCACAAATTATTGGTGTGACGAGATTATTTAATCAAATAATTAGTATTGCTATGGGATATTTAAATATGAATGATATTGCTAGTTTTATGTTAATAACTATGGTAATGAATCAATTGAATAGTGCAGTAACAAATATGACATATTTTTCCACCAGATATAATAGATTGAAAAATGATTATGAGAATTATCTGGATTTTTGGAAAAATTCTGAATTTGTTGAAGAACCATTAAAATTATATCCATCAAAAAATTTAAAAATTACAGGTATGGAGATTGTAGATGATGAATTTCCAATGAAATTTGATGAATCATTTGATGGATTATTTAAAACTGGAGGTATTCCAATTTGTTCTAAATTTAAATGGTCAGTGCTTGGATCAACTGGTAAAGGTAAAAGTAGTTTTGTGAAAAGATTTACAGGAAAAATAAAAGGATTAAAGTTTAACAAAGGAAACCCTGTAGATTACTATCATTGTACCACTGATATGTTTCAAGGGATTACACAAAAAATACCTTCATCAAAAGCCACCATAAGAGATTTATTCAAAGGAGAAATAAATGATGAATTGATAATGGAGGGTTTGAGAGATACATTTGAAGAAGATGAACTTGAACGTTGGTTAAAAATAATTGGTACTGAATCGAAATCTAATGAAAGTGATATCATAATAAATCTTGATCCTAAACATCCATTTGATTGCGAGTTAGATGAAAAATTTTCTGGTGGACAATGGTCAAGATTAATTTTAGCTACAAGATGTTACGATGTTTCAAAAAATGACAAACAAATATTCATCTTAGATGAACCTACCAGTGATTCTGATCCAGAAACATCTGTGCGTATCCTCAAACATATATTTGAAAAGTATGATCATTGCTCAATTATACTAATTACTCATATGTGTGAATGTCAACGCAAACAATTAGGAGTAAAGTGGGATTTGGAATTGACTGTCTCAGATGGAATAGTATCCAAAAAGAACTAAATTTTTTTATATTAGTAATCTATATAATGAATATTGAATTTAAACCACATCAATTAATTCCAATAGAATTCATGAAAACTCATTATGGACTTCTTTTATTTCATTCGACTGGTTCGGGAAAAACAATCACGGCACTTGCATCTTTATATAATTGTGGCAAAAAGATAATAATCATTGGTCCAAAGAGTTCCAGAAAAGCATTTGTTGATAATATCAAAAAATTAAATTATGATGAAACAAAATTTGAATTTTATTCTTATCAAAAAATGAAAAATATCATCAATGAAAAAATAGACTTTTTGGCAAACTATTGTGTTATAATAGATGAGGCACATCATCTCAGAAATGAAACAAGAGATAATATGTTTTTGGCAGATGCATTATCTCTTTCTCATAAAATCATATTATTGACTGCAACACCAGTAATTAATTATTTGAATGATATATCCACTTTAATAAACATAGTAAAAAAATCGGACGTATTGCCAACAGAAAGAAGATTATTTGATTTTTTATATTTTGATGAAAACACAATGCAAATTTTGAATGAGCATCTATTGAAAGATAAATTTAAAAATTGTATATCTTTTTATGAACAATCTAATAATGCAGATTATCCAAAAAGTACAGTTCATGTTGAAAAAGTAATTATGACAAAAAATCAATTAAATAAATATGCAATATATCTATTAAAAATTATTTATAATGATTATTCCAAAGAAGAATTAAAAGACACAAATTTGATTGATTTATTTAATATCAAATTGGATTTTATCAATAAAAGAGCTAAAAATTCATTTCTCACTGCAACAAGACAAATTTCCAATACTGTTGATGGCAGTAGTGAGAAAGAAGATTCTTCCAAGATCATTGCAATGTATGATGTTTTAATCAAAGGTAAATTTCCAGTAATAGTTTATTCTAATTTCCTTAAAAATGGTATATATCCACTTATAAATTTAATTGATAAAAATAAAAAAATAACTTATAAAGTCATTACTGGAAGTGCAAGTGCTGATAAAGTAAATGTAACAGTTAATTTATATAATAAAGGTTTGGTAGATATAATATTTATATCCAGTGCAGGAAGCGAAAGTTTGGATTTCAAAAATACAAGGCAGATTCACATTATGGAACCACATTGGAATGAAGCAAAAATAAGACAAGTTATTGGAAGATCAATAAGATATAAATCGCATAATGATTTACCAGAAAAAGATAGACATGTAGATATTTATAAATGGATATCAATATTTCCTGAAGTGTATGCAAATACATCAGCTGATGAGTATTTGATAGAGGTAAGTGAAAAAAAAGACAATATATTCAAAAAATTCAAATCTATAATTATTGAATCATCAATAGAACAATTTTGATAATATATTAAGAAATAAAAATAAGATATTGAGAATATATAATAATGAACAATTTGATATTTTTCATAAATGGAACGTTGGATATAGATAAATTAGAAAATAGTGCATATGATCATGAGCAATTTACATACAAAATGAGATTTTTGGCAGAATCTGACAAAGAAATCAAAATAAAACTAGTATTATGTGATGATGCAACAATTGGTAATGGAAATGAAATAAGTTATTTTTACACAATCAATAGATTAACTTCTATTGTTGCAGATTGTACAGATTTTATGGAAAAATATAATTATGGTTTTAATATTTATAAAAGAATAAAATATTATGTATATGTATTGCCCGTAATATTAGACAAAATATATATATATGATGGATCTTTTCCATTAATAAATCCTTCTCATAATTCAAATTTAAATATTGGAATAATAGGATCTTTATATAAAATAAATACTTGGGAACAAATTTCTGAACAACAATATGATATAGTTGTGCATATGGGTGATGAAATAAATAGTGAACTAATTATCAAACAAAAATTAAATAAAAAAATGATATATTCTCATTATGCAAATTTATACAGGCAATCATATTCTGATGAATTCAAGGGAATATCAATGAGAAATTGTTTGAATATATTTTTGGCAAATTATGATGTGTGTAATATTAATCTTGCCAAAAAACTACTAATACCCAATGAATATTATCATTATTATAAAACTGGTATGAAAGCATTTTTAAAATATCAATTTCAATTAATGTACAATATTGAACAAAGTTATAATGTGACAAAATATGATTCTATCATGAGATATAATTTAAAGTATGGAAAATATGTGTTTGCATTATTTGATTTTAAACAAGAATTATATCTTACAAACGAATTTTTAGGATCCGATGCAATGAATAATTTTAAAAATAATATTGATGATATAGATAATAAAGAAATATTGATGTTTACAAATATTCCACTTAAAAATAGTACATTCATCAAATATAATAAATACATGAATAAAAATTATTATAAAAATATTATTGGATTGTTGGATTACTTGTGTATAAAAAATAATAATAAATATTCAATAATTTCATTGGATGATCATATATTGAATGGTATAATTAATAAAGAAAATTTTAACGTGACATATCACACAATAAGCAATAATATAAAATTTGCATTTCCTGTATTTGAATCTATTACTATGACATTAATGAAATTTATGCGCAATAAACTTGGTAAATATACTTTTATTGATAATGACATACAAAGTGATCATTTTACAATACTAAATTGAATTATTAATCAAAAAATATATTGCTGTGTTCAATAATTATAGCATTATTAGCATTTATCATAATATTATTATAATTTTTTATCATTTCATAATCTCCCACAACATTTATTGTATAATCATTATAATATGAATTTACGCCAAATTTCACATCATATTTCCCATTTTTGTCAATTACCATTTTATGTCTTGTATCATATTTTAAATTCCATCTACATTCTTTTGCTCTTGTAACTTGATTAATAACATAATTTCTAACACCAGAAGTAGAAGATTTCACAACATTGCATGCCACTAAATTTGGATAACACACATATGTATTTTCATTGTATTTTTCTTGTAACTCTATCAATGCTATATCTGTTGGTTTCAAAAATGAAGACAATAGTTCGATAATTTCATTATACATACTATGATCAAACGAAATTGCAAAAGTTCCCAATGTTTTGTATGGATGATAATAATTCAAATTTATATTTTTATCAATATATTCCCATGTATTCTCTTTATAATAATAAAATTGACTTGCTCCCAAATACATCATTTTATAATCAAAATCAATATATTGTTTAATTCTTTCAGAAATATCATTGCATAAATATACATCAGGTTCTAAAATCAATATTTTTTTATAATTATTCTTCATTGCATCTTGTAATATCATTATGAAAGTATTAATATGACCTATTTGTCCTTTTGTTAATAATACAATATCTTTATTTTTATTTTTTTTGATAATTTGTTGATTAATAAATTTTCTGTGATTTTGATCTGTCATAAGATGTCCATTATGTCCTTTGAAATATTGTACTTTGATATTTTGTTCTTTAAGTTTCCATAATATATTTTCAATTTCATTTTCTGATATGTATGGAATGTATATATTATCAAATAGTGTGTTTAATATATGTTTATTTATTAAAGACATTTAATATAAATTATGAAATTATTAATATGTTATGGAACGAGACCAGAATATATAAAAGTAAAATCTCTTATACAGCATTTCAAAAATGTTGAAACATTATTCACTGGACAACATGAGAATTTAATAGAACCATCAAATAAAATAACTCACAAATTAGATATTCATAATTATACAGATAATAGATTAAATAATATAATTATGTCAATACTGAAACATTCATATATATTCAATGACATAACTCATGTACTTGTTCAAGGAGACACTACTTCAGCAATGGGAATAGCTCTATCTGCATTCCATCATCAAAAACAAGTCATTCATTTGGAAGCAGGTTTAAGAACATTTGATATATTTGATCCTTATCCTGAAGAACTAAATAGGCAAATGATTTCTAGAATCGCAAGTATTCATTTGTGTCCAACAGAACTAAACAAACAAAATTTAATAAATGAAAATATCAGAAATAATATCTATATTGTTGGAAATACTGGTTTAGATAATATTTCAAAAAATAATATTTGTTACAATAATAAAGTATTAATAACATTGCACAGAAGGGATAATCATCACAATATAGATAAATGGTTCATGGTGTTGTCTCAAATTGCCAAAAAATACACTGATATTGAATTTATATTCCCAATTCATCCAAATCCCAGTATTATTGGATATGCAAATTTATTGGAAAATATAAATGTAATAAAACCAATAAATCATTCCGATTTAATTGTGTTATTAAAAGAGTGTAAGTTTGTGATTTCAGATAGTGGAGGATTACAAGAAGAAGCATCTTTTCTGAATAAAAAAATAATTATTTGTAGACAAAGTACAGAAAGACCAGAAATTCTTGGTACATATGGAATATTATGCCCAATTCCGGAATCGTTAAGTGATATAGTTGATGATGTTTACAATGATTACAAGATTGATGCAAAATGCCCATATGGAGAAGGTGATTCGTGGGAAAAAATAGGTAAGATATTAAATTTAACATAAAAAAATTGAAATTGCAAATATTTGAATGTTGCATTGAAAATGAATATGGTAAAATGGGAAATAACATAAATAAGACTCATACTGGAATCAGCTTAAATAATGGTGCAAGTTATGTCATTTTTGAAAAAAATACAATAAAACAAGTCAAATATAGGAAACATAATAATACTCAACATATTAGCTTTACATTCAAAGATAATAGTGAATATTCAATTGAAAGTGATTTAACACATAACTTTAAAATCAAAGACTCTTCCAATATAGCTAAACTAGTTAAATATTTAATAAATTAATTTTTGTATATCAATTTGAATTTCAATATGTTATGCGATGATGCATTAAAACTAAACTTACAATCTGGCACAATATCAATGTTTAATTCATAATTTTCTAACTTGTGCATAATTTTCACATGTGGTTTTTTTAAATTTGTATTACACATTTTATAAACTTTAACATAATAATCATCAATTACTTTATTTGCAGATTCAACATCAAAACCATATTCTTTCAACATATTATAAAAAGTATTTACCTCCAATATATTATTTTTTATTTCATTGCATTTATTTTTTTTGCAATTGTCCAAATACTGTAATTCCCTTGATGTTAAAATTTTTTTTCCGAATCTTGTTTCAACATTAAAATCACCAATTATCAATATATTTTTAATGTATTTGTATGCTTCAATGATCATTTTAAACATATTGGAAATATCATTCGATTTTTTGAATCTATTGTGTACGTTTATAATTAGTATATCTTGTTTGTTATTTATTTTTAATAATGATACTTGAATGCATCCATCATTCACTATGTTATCATCATTATTATATGTAAAAGTTGTATTTTGCGGTTCAATAAAATTATCAACTGTAATATCACTTTTTGTAGATCCAACAATAAAATATTTTAATATATTATCTATTTCAGGTGATTCTGAATTTATTTTGCCATAACTCTGCATATAATAAGATTTTAGGTCCAGAATATCTATGGATGGTTTTATTTGTACAGCATCCACATTTTTAATTTTAAATTTAATATCATGTATTTTTTTATCATTCACATCACAAAATTCTGAAAATACGAATACATCTGGTTTTAAATTTTCTGATACTCTATTCACCAAATGATTATTGTATACTTGAAAAAATCTATTTTTGATATAACATGAATATGTATTTTTTCCATCAATATTATTTTTCAAAAAATTCAAAGGAACTACTTTTGTATGGTTCAATTGATCAATGATATCCATATTCCCATCTTTAATGTCTTTAATATTAATATTGTTATCAAATTTATTATCAACATACTTTTTTACATATTGATCAAAATTTGTGAAATCTGGATCTTGTGACCATTTGTCAATACCCATATTCATGTATTCGAATGTTATTATTTTATCCATTATAATATTTACCTTTAAAAAAAGATTGAAATTATAAATATTTAACAAATATTATTAATGATAAATGAATAAATGAGTTTTAATGATTTTATTAGCGTTAGTACAAATAAACAGGATGATAATGAATTAAAAATATTCAATAAAAATGATATACATAGTGTGCATTTTTACGTAACATCTGTTAAATATGGCTTATATAACATTGAAAAACATCATTGTATTGAAATTACATTTAAAAATAATGAATATCCCATATATACCAAATGTATACATCATACTCAAAAGTTCATAATAAAAGATTCGTCCAATATCAATCAATTATTTGAGTCATTAAATAATTAAATATAAATGCTTAAACAATTTAAAATATATTATTTTATTTATGGATAACACAACAAAATTTAAATTTATGGCACAAAGAAAAAAGATAGCCATTTGGGGTTGGTGGCAAGGAAGAAATCTTGGTGATTTGTGGATATTGGAATCATTGAAAAGGAAATTTCCAGGAATAATACCAATAACAACAGAAGAAGAAGATTTTTCAAAATATGATTTTATGATTATTGGCGGTGGTGGATTATTAAATGGTCCAAGGCTGAGAGCTCCATACAATAAACCAATACCAACACAATATGGTTCTTTTGGTCTAGGTGGAGAATTTGATATAAAAGATAAAGAATTATTGCAAGATCTAATAAATTCATCCCAATTCTTTGGAGTCAGAGATAAACATAACATGGAAACTTATTCTAATAATCAAGTGACAAAATTAGAAATATCTGGTGATTGTACTTTTATGTTTCCATTGAGAAGATATAATCCAAACAAACTAATAAAAACTATTAAATTAATATGGAGAGATCCATTTGGACTATTAAAGTGGGATAAATCAAAGCATCATCAAGATGATGGATTAGTTTTAAATGAAATGTTTGGTAATTATTTAGGTCCGATTCCTTTTAATGATAATTTAAAATGTTTGAAATTTTACACAGATACATTGAAAAAATATGGTAATGTAATTTTTGATAATTATGTATCACAACAATTTGACACAAAAGAAATGTATGACAGATTCAAAGGTATTGATTTAGTTGTAACAATGAGATATCACGGTGTTGTGGCAGCAGTGCAATTGGGAATTCCATGTATTGGTTTGGATATATATCCAAAAGTAAGAACTATAATGACTGATGTTGGGTTGGAGAAATATTGCATAAAATTGAATGACATCAATAAAATAAATAGTTTGATTAATGATATCAAAACAAATTGGGAAGAAATAAGAACTAAAATGGATACTTACACCAAAAAGAATTATGTATTAACCAATAAATTTGCAAATAATGCTGTAGGAAAAATATTAGAGTTAATGAAATAAATAAATAAATTATGAATTATAAATTTTGATTACTTTACCTGCTTTGCGACATATTGGACACTCTTTACATGATTGCGCACATTCAAAACATGCACACAAATGTCTACATTCAAGAAATACTGCATCTTTTTTGTTTTCAAAACAAATCACACATTCATTTTCATCATCTTCTTTTTCTTTATTATTTAAATCATTGGATGCGCTTTTGATTTCTTTATCTTTATTATCATTTAAATTAAGTGAACATATTTTACTTTCTTTAAACTTATCTGGTACATGTTCTATTGCATTTGCATACATGTGCCATGCTCTTACACACATTTCTTCACTCAATAAATCTTTTGGAATATACCTTATGTTTATTGGATTTGCATTTTCATTCACAGATTCTTCTTTTTTTTGTCCAAGAATATTTTTCAAAGAAGCAACTCTATCATTTGCATTTTCATTCACAGATTCTTCTTTTTTTTGCCCAAGTATATTTTTTAAAGAATTTATTCTTACATCAACATTTTGATTTTCTTTTTTCTCTCCAAATTCTTTTTTGAAAGAATGAATCTTATCATCAACATCTTGTTTATCATCATTCAATTTTTCACTTTGATTTGCCATTTTTGAAAAAATAGAAGATTTAAGATTTTTTAATTTTTCTGGAGTTAATACATCATCATCTGATTTTTTTGAAGAATTATTATTATTTTGTCCACCAAAAAATTGTGAAAAATCAGGTGCTTGCCCAAAAGAATTTTTCTTTTGCTCATTCAAAAGAAATGATAATATGTCAGAGTTATTATTTTGTGAAACATTAACTTTTTCATTACTTTTTGTTTCTTCAATATAATCATTGTAATAAATTGTTCTATTCAATATCTTTTTTGGTTCTGGTGTATTATCAAAAACACCTGTCTCTTTTTCACCATTACTCAAGATTCTTGTTCCTTCAATCAAACACAAATTTTTATCGAATGTTCCAAATTCAACCAAATTTTTAGCAACAAAAAATGCATCAGTAAATTTAAAACCATCAAATTTACCAATGAAACATCCTAATTTTTGATTCTCATAATCATAATGCTTAATATCATAATTGTAATAAATTTTGGGTTTATAATTTACACTTTTTGTCCACCAATAATAATTAGAAATTACATGTGTATCTATGACACAATTTGGTTTGTAAGTTATGGAATTATTTAATGGTTGAGTATCGGTTCCTCCAAGTTTATGTTGGTTACCATTATCACAATATATAGATTTACTATTTTTTGTGTCAATCATGTATCCATCAGAATAATTTTGACATAGTTTATGATTAT
>Ga0302186_10003932_pt1 | contig 10603 bp, 7 predicted proteins | sample II_Bog_E1_2_FD_198782 | JGI IMG/M metagenome (GOLD analysis project Ga0302186, IMG submission 198782) | Peat permafrost microbial communities from Stordalen Mire near Abisko, Sweden - II_Bog_E1_1 | ecosystem: Environmental > Terrestrial > Soil > Wetlands > Peat | place: Sweden: Abisko, Stordalen...
TCATTATTACCTGTAAATGAGAATATGTATTTTGCACTATTAGATAACGAGATAGCACATACTATAATGCCATCAGAACTAGAGACAATTACAAAAATAATGTGTAACGACTGTTTATCAGAGTCTGAAGTAAAATTTCATATTATAGGAATGAAATGTATAAATTGCAAATCATACAACACTAAACGCAAATAAATTAAAATCATTTAAATTCGAGCCAATTAACATCTAAATTTGGACATGAATCATAAATTGAGAATTCTTGTTGTATTTTATCATCAAATATATAATGTTTTGATTTTAGATCGTTCATTACTTTATCTTTATATTTTTGTGCGAACAAAAAGCCCTCGTCATATACACGCACAGTCAACAAAGGTTTTCTGTTTGCACTACACAGATTATGTGAAATGGCACATCCATTGTAAGATTTAACATCTGATTCTAAACTAGCAATATCTTCAAATTCTGTAGAAAAATCAACCTTGCAGTGAAATTCAAAATATGGCTTGTTACATTCATTATTATATTTTACATTTAAATATTTCGAAACATTGTTGTAATCATTTAAGGTTAGAGGGGTACCATCAACATTATGTGATTCAACTTTAACACGCAATACTTTTATATTATACAAATTTAATAATTCATTAGCAGTTGCCTTTGCAGATTCAACTGCAAACAAGTCATCTTCTTTTCGTGTAAAATATGATAACATATATTGATTATTACCAACAGAAGAAACAGCATGAACTATTTTTATTTTTCGAATCTTTTTTTTATAATCAATATATTCTAACAATTTAACATAATTATTTTGTGCATCAACTGTTATATGAATTTCAAAAATACCATCGAATTTTTTAGCTTTAAAAGGACTATAAGTTGTTAATTCTGATTGTAATTTAGCAATTTCTAAATTTCTATCTTGCATTTGATATGATAAATTATTATAAACATGCTTCAAATACAATATAGTTAGCGCTAAAAGAATGATAAATATTGTAGCTATAATCTCAATTATCATTTTTTTATAGTATAAATATATTCATTAATAGAATTAGGTATTAATCCAAATAGTATTATTATCAACTTTTTATAATACTTAAAGACAGTGTACAAACAGACTTAAAGACTAGTTTATAAATACAATGTATGACGATATGGTGAAAATGGTTTATACACATATGATTGCTAATCATACGAGCTAGTCTCATGCAGGTTCGAGTCCTGCTATCGTCATTTGATAGTGTACGTCTAATGGTAAGACACCAGTTTCGAAAACTGGCAGGTTTATCCTATGCAGGTTCAACTCCTGTCACTATCACAGCAAGACAATATACGCCTAATGGTCAAGGCACTAGTTTAGAAAACTAGCGAGTTTATCTCTTGCAGGTTCGAGTCCTGCTATTGTCTTTAGGTAGTATATGTCTAAAGGCTAAGACACCGGTTTTGAAAACTGGCGAGTTTATCTCTTGTAGGTTCGAGTCCTACTACTATCTTATTTAAAAACAACCAAAAAATCAATTTATTAAAAAAACAAATTGATTTAAAATTATAAAAATTACATATATTTTGATCCAACAACATATAGGATAAAACAATTTTAAAACGAATGATAGATTTTTTTTATTATAAACTATAAAAAAATCTTTTTATAATATATAAATGGTTAATATGACAAATCAACATCAAATTGCAAATAAAAATCACCGTAGAAAATCAAAACGTCACTGCGGAGTAACAGCACTAGTTCATAAATTTAAGAAAAATATTTTATTAATATTGTTTTTCTTGATTGGTGCAGTATTAATATACTATATGTATGCAGAATGCGATAAACAATCTCATAATTCTGGATTTACAATTGGAAACCAAACAGTTTCTTTACCTGCTGCACAAAAATATATTTTAACAAGTGATTCAGACTCTCCATTATCGACAATGTCTGAAGTTTTGAACAAAGCGATTGGTGGTCTTTAAACAATAAAAAATTTGAAAACCAAATTAATAGAATATTTCTTAATAGATTAGCTATTAAACATATATATTTTCACTAATATCACACAAAAAATGGTCCTCACGAACATTAAACTACAATATAATGATATTTGTAATTTAACAGGAGCATTAACATTTACGGCTGATATTTCGGACACAGATAATGATTTAAAAAAAAACACGGATCAAGGTAAAAAGTCATGTGTTGTTATTGTTTTAGATAAAAGCGCAAGTATGTCTGGAACAGAATATGGTTCTAGATATTCTATACTTGATATGGCTAAAGAATCAATTAAAAAATTAGTCAATAAATTGCACGAAGATTGTGATATAATTTTTGTTGCTTATGCAGGGTACAAGTCGGACTTAACATCAGAAGCAGATGTAGAATCGTATAATTTTTCATATCATACAACAGAAGATATGCTAGAAACAATAGATAATATAAAAGCAGGTGGTGGCACAAGTTTTGTAGTTGCATTTAACGCAGTATCAAATATGATATCACAATTAAGTCCGTATAAATATTCAAAACTGGACATGGTATTTTTTACAGATGGGTTTGATACAACAGGAATTCCAAAAGATGTGATTGAAAAATCGTTTCAAAAACTTTTAACAAAAGTGAAAATTAAATTTTGCAATTCAAAAATACATTCTGTAGGAATTGGATCTACACATGATGCATTATTTTTGGATAGAATAATGTCAGCACTTCCAGGTGGAACTTTTTCATATGTTGAATCTATTGATGATTTTGAACTAAAACTATCAAATTTAGTGTCAATCATATCAGAACAACAATATATAATAAAAATTACAAATCCACGATTAAATACTGAATCTGAATTCATAATATGTAAAAATTCACCAAATCCTTCAGAATTAGTAGCACATGTATTTTTACCATTAGAATCGTTTATTGGTGAAAATAATATATGGGATTTGCACATTCGTAACACAGCCTCAAAAGTTTTAGAGTTTTCTGGGTTTGATATGGAAATATCATTTGCGACAAATTATAAATCAACATATTATTTAGTTCAACAATGTGAATTATTAGAGTTGTATATGTCAAATCTAATGATTTCACTTGTGTGTGGACTAAATAATATATCTAATAATTTTGACATAATTGCAACAAACAGTCATTATGCAGAGCAATTACGTGTGTACATTGTTGACAGTTTAAAACCAACCGTTTTTCAGCATAAAAATAAAAGTGTTCGACACGCAATTAATAACTTTTATGACAAATTTGCGGTACTTATTAAGAATTTTTTAGATAATTACCAAAAAATAATGGGAGAAGATATGGAAATATTAACAAACAAGGAAATTTTTGCAAAAGTAAATAACAATGCATATGAATGTCGTAACATGAATTTAGCACAAAACATTTATAAAGACATTGAGCAAGAAAATTCGAAAATAAATGCAACAAAATATGATTTGATTGAAATATATGAAACCAATAAATCAAAACTTGATATTATTGGGGAGTGTTATATGACATCCTCAAATGTTTTTGAATTAATTAATGATGAAGATTGTTTGTGCGTGTCTTTGAATATTTCAGTTGACAAAACCAAACAAATACACCAAACTGATTTTTCAAATATACAAATTAATAATATTTTTCCTTTAAAACTTTCAGCATCTGTATTTAAAGACACAAGTTCATGGGTTTTACAAAATTCTAGTTCAAAAACAGATATACTATCCACGACTATTATTGAAGGTCCAAACAAAGAACAAATAAATGGAGTTTTACCACTTTACCTGTTTGCGGAACATTGGAAAAATGCTAAAACATGGATGAAACTGCTTTTAGATAAAAACCCAGTACTTCCGTATTTAGTTTTAGAAAAATTATTAAAAATATGTATAAAGGGAGATTTTCAGCCAGAACTGAAGGATATTTTAGAATTAGTATTTGAAACGTGTGTGCAAATTTATAAAGATAATACAGCTGCAATATTTTCGTATCATGAAACAGTCACAAAACTTAGGGATACTTTTAATGATTATTTCATTGGTCCAGAATATAGATCAGCAAAACATGTACCAAATAATTCACTATTTTTAATAAATATAATGATTGCACAAGAAATGAAAGATATGAAATTATTATCAGAAGAATCAACAGAGGATGTATATTTTAAACAAATGTTTTTGCAAGAAGAAATGAGACGGAATATGATAAAACCATTTTACGAACCATTTAATGATGTTATGGCTTCATATGTGTTGACTGCATTGTTGAATATCGATAAGACAAAATGGGTTGATAATCATGTTGAACACTACAAAAAAATAAATGGTATGCTTGATAAAAAACAATCCTTGATTGGAGAAAACATACAAATTATAAAAAAGAAATCTAAAACCGCAACCAATAAATTTATTAATAACGATAAAAAAAATGATCTGGATAAAGTAGAAGGGTTAATTGATTCGGAATCTGATTATGAATTAGATTCTGATTCTGAAGTTGATTTTACAGGTATTAATAGACAAACACAACCACAAACAAGCACAGCCCAAACAATCGACAACATTAAAACACCTGAATTTAGTAATCCTGAAGAATGGACACTAGATTATAGTTATGAAAATCTACCTGATGCAGTGGTAAAAGCCTTTACCACATTAGATAATCTTTTTGTAAATAAAGAAATACAGTTAACAATGAGTTTTTTCAAATATATATCGAAACCATCAACTAAACAAACTTTGCCATTAGATGCTGATCCAGATCCAATCGCACAGCCGATATTACCAACTCTTACAACATTGGGATTGGACACAGTCGAAAAGAAGCTTGCGTTCATTATACAATTAAATGCAAATTTGACTGATCTAAAATGGAACCAAGCAATATCAAAATCCGAATTAATAAATCCATTCGACCAAACAGAAGCAACTACATATTTAAAAAAAATATTTGTTAAATGTGTCACTGATGACAAAGAGAGATTAATTGAATATTGTAGAACAGAATATTTATGTGCAAATGTAGAAGATCGTGCAAAAATATTTGGTGCGAGTTCTTCAGAAATAGAAGCAGCTGCTGCAATATATGGCTCATATATTGGAAAAGGCGATATAGTACATTTTGCAAAAAATTTACAAAAAGAACGTTGTCCTTTAGCATTGTTCAAAATTAATTTGCTATTATCAACACATTATAAAGGTATTCAGTTATTTGCAGACGGTGTGCGAGACAAACGTAAATTAGGTTGGAAAGCTAAAAAGAAACATTGTTTTAGATTTTGGAAAAGAAATCATGACTTATTAACATCAAATGAATGGCAAACATTATTTTCAGATAATTGGAAAGGTTCTATGGAATCCATTAAAGCATGGTATCGTTTATATAAAAAAACTGGAGATCAAGATCCGTTTGAAACAGCGGCAAAGGCCAACAATTATTCAACATATTCAAGATTATGTAGTAGAAACCCTGATTTTAAATCAGTATATGGTGGATATTACGATGGCGATTATTAATTTTAATTTAGTTTATCTTATCCAACTCAAATCCATTATTTGGATATTCTTTATTTATATACATATTTGCCAAATTATTATTTCGTTTGTCATTTTCTAAATCAATTATATGGATATCTGGATAATATTTTATGTTTTCAAAACTATTAATACATGGTATTCGAGCAAGAATAATGAACGATAACAATGCAACCATTGAACATGCAATATAGAGAGAAATATACTTCATTTTACCATGATATCCTTTAACGGGCCATAAAAAAAGGGGTTTAAAAACATGTAATTGCGGTAGTAATGATAAAATAAGTGCAGATGCTGTACCACCAGCAAGAACTAAAAACCATGATGCATAAAAATCTGTTGATGATGACGATGATCCAACGAGTCCAGTAAAAAAATTTTTAAAAAAATTGCCAATGCTTGAGAAAAATATTCCCATTATATTTATATAATAGTCGTGTAAAATAAAAAAAATAATTATGATTCTATCGGATCATATGTATGATAGAACCTATATTTTTTTTAAGTTCTATCATTTTTGAATTTGTTAATTTTGTAAATTCTGCTGGATTTTGTAATTCAACACACGGTGTAAATGTTAATCTATATGTATGAGAGTACATACCTTTTTTCATATGATAAAATGTATCAAATAATTCAATATTTTCAACATCATCATTAAACAAATCGCGAACAATTTCATTAAAATCATTTGTTTTTGTCCACGTAAATAACATTTTACTTTGGTCTTTTGAGTCTACAGCATCTATTGTATTTTTTATAATGGTTTTTTCAACATCAGAATCTTTCAACCAAAATGATATATCTTTTTGTACTGTTCCCAAAAATGGTACAGGCTTGTACAATGATATTTTATCTTTAGAAAATTGTTCTGTAACGCGGACATCTTCAGACCAAAATAATCGAATATCGGGTATTTTAAAAAATATCATTGCTAATCTTTCTAATCCAAAACCAATGGCATATCCTTTTTCTTTTATGGAGTTATTATCTAAAATTTTTTGATGAACAACACCACATCCTAAGATTTCAATATCCACACCATCATAATCAACTTCAATTTGAAATGATGGATCAGTAAAAGGAAAATAGTCTGGTAATATTTTATATTTATGATTTGGAAATAAATATTGTGTTAGACCATTTAAAACTTTATGAAGTTCGGTTGTTGGGTCTTGACCTGGGTCACAAATATGTACAACTTCCATTTGATGAAATACATTATAGTGTGTTTTATTAATTTCGTCTTTTCTATAAACTGGAGATGTGACTAAAAACGAACGATGTCCATCTTTTAATAATTGATTTTGATGTGCAGAAGTGTGAGTTTTTAAAACTGTTTTTTCATTTAAATAGTACGTGTCTGATTTTTTTCTAGATGGATGGTCAGCCGCGATTAAAAGTTTATCAAAATTATCTTCAACTGAAACAAAAGGTTCAAAATCATCAAATATTTTAAATTGAACATTTGGTAATGTGGTAAAATATTTATAAATATGATTTTTAATAATAGAGATAGGATTATTTGGAGAATTGTGCAAGTTTAACCCAATCTTTTTAACAATAGACAATGGTATATTTGAAAATTCGTTTTGTCCGTCCATTTTATTAATTTTTTGTTGGTCTTAAAGTATTAGTCTTTGCTAATAAATAAAGAGAGTAATAAAAACAATATATTAATCAATTTTTTCCATTTAATTCCGACAAAATTCTGTCCACATATTCATCATAATCTGTTTTGTGTAATTTTTTATTTCGTAACTCGTACAACACACAATTTGTATCTTGTACAAGTTTTGCATCATGACTTATCAAGACAACTCCACCATTATAATCATTTATTGCATCGATTAATGCTTCGATTGTTTCAATATCCAAGTGATTTGTTATTTCGTCAAGCAATAATATATGTGGATTCATAATTTGTAACGATGCCAATACAACACGTGATTTTTGACCTCCAGACAAAATATTCATTGGTTTTGTATGCAATTTTCCATCAAGTCCAATTGATCCTAATACTTTACGAATCAGATTTTCTTTTTCTTGTTCGGATGGATTTATTGATTTCAGATATTCTATTGGAGATTTGTCTAAAGGCAATTGTTCCGTTGAATGTTGATTAAAATAGCCAACACGTAATCTTTCGTCATAAAAACATGATCCATCGACCACCTTGAGTTCATTATTTAATATTTTCATTAAAGTTGATTTACCAACACCGTTTGCACCAACAATTGTTATTCGTGTTGTCATATCGATTTTTAAATTAATATTTTTAAACAATGGCTTATTATCTGAATAGGAAAAAGATGCATCGTTTAGCTCGATAGCATTATTTCCCAAGTCCAACACTTTTTGAAAGTTAATCTTGACAGCATATTCTTTAGGCGGCTCGAGTATATTTGATTTTTTAATAAAATCTTGTACTTCTGCACGAGGTTTTGACTTTGATTTCATTTCTGCAACTTGTTTTTCCAGTTTAATCCAATTTTTTTGTCGTTCAGCTTGAATTTTTTTAAGGGCTTTTTTAAATGAAGAATAATTTCCTTTATAAAATTTAACCATTTGTTCAGATAAATGTATAATGTCTGTACAAACTGTGTTTAAAAAATTAATATTATGTGATACAACAACCAGAGTTGATTTCCAATCATTCGCCAAATAATCAGTCAACCATATACACGCATTTTGATCCAAGTGATTTGTAGGCTCATCCAATAACAATAATGTTGGTTTTAAATACAATGCTCTGGCTAAAGAAATACGCATTCTCCATCCACCAGAAAATTTTGCTGTTGGTAAATCATGTTGTGCAATAGTAAAACCCAAACCACATAATATTTTTTTAATTATTGATTCATCTTTATCAACACCTGACTGTGCTACCTCTGCAGAAACATTATTAAATATTTCTAAATTTTGTTCAGAATAATTAGTTTCTAATTGCTTTTGTGCCTTATTGTATTCGTTTAATACCGCAGATCTTTTTAAGTTTGAATTTAGAACAGTTTGATACACGCTAATTGTATCAGATGCTTCGATTTCTTGATCGACACAAAATACATCAAGTTTATCCTTTCCATCCTTTCCATCCTTTCCATCTTTAAATGATAACAAATATTTTAACAATGTTGTTTTTCCTAATCCGTTATGTCCAATCAATCCATATTTTCTACCAAATGTTATAACAAATTTAGAATTATCAACAAGTGTTTTATTTGGCACAGCCAATGTCAAATTATCGATTAAAATTAATGTTGTCGACTGTGTTTCCATTTGTAATTACAAAATATAGAGCATTTAATCTTTAAATATTTAGCTATTTGAATTTCAAATTTAAATTTAATTATTTTAAACACATAAGATATAATGAACAAAACATTTATATATATAGTTATAAGCATGTTGATAATAGTTATTATAAATGCACTCTGTCAATTGAAAGAAACTCAAAAAGATACAGAGGTTGAGCATTTTAAAAAAGAACGATATTTATATAAAACGCAAAAAAACAAACCAGAAAAAATAGTAAAAACTTTTGCGAAAAATGTAAAAATAATTCCACAAAGTGTGCAAAAACAAAATAATATTATTAAAACATCTTCTACAACATCTGTAAAAAATAATAATCATGATAACAGGGACGGTACGACATACCATGATAGATCATATTATAGGAATCACTACTGGTATGACTACCCATACGATTATCCATATTATTTTCCCCTATATAGTTATCCATATTTTACATATCCATACATTCCGCATCAAAACATAGCAACTCCTGTGTTTATTGAATCACCAAATACACCACAATCATCTGTAATATCTGATTATAAAATTAAAGATGAAAATTTAGAATCTGAAACACCAAATATAAATATACTACCAGTATTTTATTTTATTAAATTTATATTTGGTAAACAAAGTACAGAAAACCCAAACACACTTTCATACATTGTGATAAAATCAGCAAATAATCCATATTTAACTCTAGTAAAGTATTCTCCTTCAATAACAAATAATTTTTGGAGGATTATACCAACCGAAACAAAGGATATTTTTAAGATTGAATATTCTGGTGTAAATACAAAAAAAATGTATTTGCAAAAATTAAACAATGGTCTTAGTTTACAAGAATCTTACTCAAACATAATGGATGATGAAAACATTTTATGGAAGATATTATTGGATCATGATACTGGATTATTAACTATACAACATGCATCGACAGATTTATATATATGTTTAGATGAGACACCAACTTTAAAAACTACAAACTTGTGCAAAATCAAGGCAATTGCAATGTAATAAAAAATTGATATTTTGACAACATGTTTGGAATATAAAAAGTAGTTATGAAAAAATACTTTTTATAAAAAGATATGTGTATTGATTCAAATCAATTTACAGACAAGCCTAAAATATTAGAAAATTTTATTTGTGGTATAGGATTAGGTATAATAGACGAGCCACTCGAAATTAGATGTAAGAATGGTTCGCATGTATTTTGTAAAGAATGTTTAGATAAACATTTACAACAATCAAACAAATGTCCATTATGTCAAGAATGTGTTACAAAAACCTTTCCGTCAATGGTCATGCGTAATATTATTAGCACATTCGAATTTGTATGTTTGTGTGGATGGAAAGATTTTTTTGGCAATTATGTAAAACATCGAGAAACATGTGTTGAAGCAATAATAGATTGCCCATATGATTTGGTTGGGTGTGTTGAAAAAATAAAACGGAAAGATTTAAATACTCATTTAGAAACGAATAAGTATCATTATGCTGAATACGTTAATAGCAAGCACAAATTTATTTCTATTTTAAGTGACAAAGAACTGAAAACTAATTTAAAAAATGTACCGAACCAAGGAATAACTAATAGAATTAGATGTGAAATTGGAAAAGAAAGAAAAGTAACGTTTGGTGAATTAAAATTAAATTTGTTATTTGCACGAGATTTACCAACTAATACTGGAGTTTTCGTGGGGAATAGTTTTAAAAAATGGAAAATGTCTAGTGGCAAATATACACTTTATTCAAACATCGAGTTTCA
>Ga0302186_10003933_pt1 | contig 10599 bp, 10 predicted proteins | sample II_Bog_E1_2_FD_198782 | JGI IMG/M metagenome (GOLD analysis project Ga0302186, IMG submission 198782) | Peat permafrost microbial communities from Stordalen Mire near Abisko, Sweden - II_Bog_E1_1 | ecosystem: Environmental > Terrestrial > Soil > Wetlands > Peat | place: Sweden: Abisko...
TTTACACGGGGAAAACGAATTAAAATTTTGGAGCTTTTTGTATTTCTATTTATGCAGCTTTTACCAAGATGGTGAGTTTGTATTTTTGTCCGTCAATTCTTATTTCAAGTACTTGCTCCCCTACTTCTTTGATTGATTTTTCAAGATCAAAATGATCATTTGATAGTTCTACTCCTGTTTCTTTTTTGAATTCATCAATAATTTGTGTTTGACTGATTCCTGCAAAAAGATGTCCTTTTTCGTTTACTTTGCCGGCGATGTGCAATTTGCCATCTGGAAGTTTGGTAAGGGCGTATTCAAAAGCTTCTTTAAATTCTTCTTTTGTGGTTATATCTTGTTTTTTCTTTGCTTCAATGAGCTTGAGATAGCTTGAAGTTGCTGGTACCGCAATACCTGCTGGTATCAAAGAGTTAAGAGCATATCCGTCCGCAACATTTTTAATTTCGTATTTTTTGCCTATTTTTTTTGAATCTTTTAAAAGTATGACTTTCATAATTTTTAATTGTTAGTTCCGTCTAATAATGATATCGCTTTTGCCATTTGTGGATCTTTTCCGGCGGCAATGTCCGCATCTGTAACGGCGACTGGATAATCTGGTGTGAGTCCGTTATCGGAGATTGAAGTTCCGTTTGGTGTCAGCCACCGAGCGACAGTGACTTTCAAAGAAGTACTTGAGCTCATGGGAAGAAGTTCTTGTACACAACCTTTTCCGAATGTTCTGGTTCCGACGAGCTTTGCAATGCCATTTTCTTGAAGTGCGCCGGAAAGAATTTCTGCTGCCGATGCTGTTCCCTGATCAACGAGTATCATCATTTTTAGATTGCTACCAAAAACATCATATCCTTTGCTTCTGTATATATCGTCGGGTATGTTTGGTCCGTAACTTTCTGTAACGACTGTTTTTCCAAGTGGAAGGAAGAAACTTGCCATATCAACCGCGGAGTCCAGATAGCCACCAGGATTGCCTCGAAGATCGAGAATGAGTTTTGTTTTACCAGATTCTGCAAATTGTCTGAGCGCTGTGCGGAAATCATTATCCGATGGAGCGTAGAAATTATAAAGACTTATTACAAAAATATCACCCTTGGTTGCTGTGTCTATGCTAGGAATATTGATCACTGCACGAACAATTTTTACATCAAACGGTGCGCTTTTTCCAACTCGGCTCAATGTGATAGTGACCGGTGTTCCAACTTCTCCACGAATGAGATCAACTGCATCATCAGTAGACATATTCGCTGTACTTGATCCGTTTATTGCTACGAGCACATCTCCAGATTTTACGCCAGCAAGATCTGCTGGAGTTCCTTTGAGCGGAGAAATAACAACAAGATTTCCATCTTTGATACCAAGCTCCATTCCGACTCCGCCAAAATTACCTTCAATATTGCTATTGAAGCTTTGACTTTCGGTTGGTGGCATAAATACGGTATATGGATCGCCATACGCCGCTGTCATTCCTTGTATTGCGCCATAGAGTTTGTCTTGTGCGCTGATTACTTTTGCTCCTTTTTGTGTATAGACGAATTTTTGATCAAGGGTATTCCAAACTTGCCAGAATTCCGACATGTCTATTGTAGATGATGCATCATCCGGTCCAGTATTTCCTGTAATATTTAATGATGGATTGCTGTTGTTTGATATTCGTCCTTTTTGGCCGACATAATTTCCCAAACCAAAAGACACGAGAAGCAAAACAACGACAATCAGGAAACCTTTATATCTTTTTAAATTATTATTTGTCATGTTGAGACATTATCTCAAAATAACTTGTTATTGTCCACTTTGAACGTTATAATCATATCTGACAGCGCTTTTTATAAATATAGCAAATAGAGTAATGATAAAAAAATACACACACAAATCAATCGTATGGGTAGATGTTGAAAATCCAACCAAAGAAGAAATTCGCTCGCTTGTCGAAGAATATAATATCGATGGCGAAATTGCGTCTGATTTGCACCTTCCTTCAAGTAGAAATTATAAGGAAAAAGTTTTTGTGTATAAGGATTATATTTACACGGAGATGCATTTTCCTGCACTTCGCCATTCACATACACAAGAGATTGATCAGGAGATAGATTTTATTGTTGGTAAAAATTTCATTATCACCACTCGCTATGAGACAATCGATGCGCTTGAACAATTCGCAAAAGATTTTGAAGTGAACGATATTCTCAACAGGAATCTTATGGAGGGCAATGCTGGCTCCGTATTATATTATCTTCTGAGAGAATTATATATTTCAATTGCAGATGAGCTTGATAGTATCAACGATGAGCTCAAACAGATTGAAAAGAATTTATTTCAAGGCAATGAGAAAAAATTGGTCGCTGATATTTCACATACCAATCGCGATTTGATACATCTCAATCATACTGTGCTGTCTCATAAAGAAATCTTGCAACACATTGAAAATGTCGGTGAAAAGATTTTTGATAAAAATTTTCCCGGGCAATTTAATGCCATGCTTGATGAATATTATCGCATTGAAAATGCTCTTATCCACAATATCGCTTTTTTGACCGAGATGAGAAATACCAATGACTCTCTCCTCTCGCTGAAACAAGGGGAAACTATGAAGACGCTTACTATTATGGCGTTTGTGACATTTCCTTTGACACTTGTTTCAAGCATTTTTGGTATGAACACAAAAGATACGCCAATTGTCGGAATGAATGGTGATTTTTGGGTGGTGGTTGGTATTATGCTTATACTAGCCGGCACTTTCTTCACTTTCTTTAAAATGAAAAAATGGCTCTAGATTTATTTTCTTTTTTTCATACTCGCAATACAAAAAGCCCAGATATCTTTTTGTATAATACTCTGGATAGAAAAAAGGAATTGTTTGTGCCGATACAAAAAGGAAAAGTTCTTTTTTATCAATGCGGAGCGACGGTATATTGGACGCAACATATCGGCAATTTGCGCGCTATGGTTATGGCAGATTTAATCCGAAGAACTCTTGCCTATTCTGGCTACAAGGTAGATTTTGTACGCAATTATACTGACGTCGGACATTTGACTGGCGATAATCTTGGCGATGCTGATGCGGGTGTTGATAGAATGGAAAAAGCCGCGGCGCGGGAAAATTTGTCACCGGAAAAAATTGCTGATAAATATATTGCAATTTTTGAACATGATTTGAAAGAATTGAATATTTTGACACCAACTGATACTCCGCGCGCAACAGAATATATTTCCGAGATTATCGCGATGGTGCAAATTTTGCTCGACAAAGACTTTGCATATCAAACGGACTTAGCGGTATATTTTGATGTTTCAAAAGCAAAAGATTATACAAAACTTTCTGGACAAAATTTAAAAGAAAATATTTCTGGCGCAGGTGCGGGTGACGTCGAAGATCCACAGAAAAAAAATCCCGCAGATTTTTCACTTTGGTTTTTTCGTACCGGCAAACATGCGCAAGCTTTGCAATATTGGAAATCCCCTTTTCATTCAAAATTGGTTTCGGATGGTATCGGTTTTCCCGGCTGGCACATTGAATGTTCAGCGATGATTAAAAAATTGCTTGGCGATACGATTGACATTCACATGGGCGGAGTTGAGCATATTTCGATTCATCATACGAATGAAATTGCGCAGTCTGAGGCGGCAAATGGTGCCCCCCTCGCCCATTATTGGTTGCACAATGAATGGCTTATTGCAAACGGTGGCAAGATGTCAAAATCAGAAGGCACAGCATTTTCGCTCGCCGAAGTTGAGTCAAAAGGATATTCGCCGCTTGCTTTGCGATTTTTCTTTTTGCAGGCGCAGTACCGCTCACGACAAAATTTTACTTGGGAAGCCCTCGACGCAGCTGCAGCAGGTTATAAAAATCTTTTGCATCAAGTTGCCCAGCTTGGAAATAAAAACGGTACAGTAAATCAAGTTTTCAAAGATGAATTTATAAAAAAGATAACTGATGATTTTAATATTTCGGCTGGACTCGCGTTTGTGTTTGAAATTTTAAAATCTGAGATTTCAAATGCCGATAAACGAGCGACAATTTTGGATTTTGACCGTGTGCTGGGATTAAATATTAAAATCGCTTCTTCGCAAAAATCAGAAACAGAAAAAATTCCCGATGAAGTTCAAAAGCTTATTGATGAAAGAAAAATTGCTCGCGAACAAAAAGATTGGAAAAAGTCCGATGAATTGAGAGATGAAATAAAAGAGCTTGGCTACGAGGTGAAAGATACTACAGAAGGACAGGAAATAAGAAAGATATAGAAAAAGATGGGTTTTGCGAAGCAAAACCCATCTTTTTTTCTCCACAATTTAGACACAGATTGTTCTACAATTATAGATTGCGGATAGTGAAAATGGCATGATACTATAGTGAGGCAAGCAAAATTTCCCGAGGTGGAGCCTTTCTGAATTCCCAAGGCTCCACCTCAGGAAATGAATTTTTCGAGATAATCATTTTTAAATTTTAATCATTATGGCAATCGAGCATAGAAAAATACAAGTACGAATTCCACCACAGAACACGGAGTCTGAAAAAGCACTTCTTGGTTCTATTATGCTTCGCCCTGAAGCTCTTGTGGAGATTATGGACGTACTTCGCCCAGAAGCTTTTTATGCGGATAAACATCGCACCGTTTTTGTTGCGATGACAGATTTGTATGAAAAGCGAGAACCGATCGACCTCCTTACCCTTTCTTCAAAGCTGAAAGAAAACGGCGACCTCGATCGTATCGGTGGCGTGAGCTATCTCACTGAGCTCGTAAACACTGTCCCCTCTGCATCAAATGCTGAACATTATGCAGAAATTATCGCAAAGAAACATACCATGCGACGACTCATCGAAGCGTCTGAAGGAATTGCAAATCTCGGCTATGACGAATCCGGTGTACTCGAAGAAATTTTGGATAAGGCTGAGAAAAAAATCTATGATGTTACGAGCAAAAATCTTTCTGGTAAATATGTCGAAATGAAAGATGTGCTCGGTGAGGCCATGGAGCGACTTGATCGACTTCACAAAACAAAAGGTGAACTTCGCGGAGTGCCGACGGGTTTTAAAGATCTCGATGCAAAACTTTCTGGATTGCAAAATTCCGATTTAATTATTCTTGCTGCGCGACCTTCAATGGGAAAAACCTCTCTTGCTCTGGATATTGCACGAAATGCAGCGATTCGACACAATGTTCCAACTGCAATTTTTTCTCTTGAAATGAGTACGCAACAGCTCGTGGATAGAATGCTTTCCGCCGAGAGTCGTGTTGATGCGTGGAGATTGCGAACTGGCGCCCTTTCTCTCGAAGAAGAATTTGACCGCATTACCGCTTCGCTCGATCCCCTTTCAAAGGCGCCACTTTTTATTGATGATCAGGCAGCAAATAATATTTTGAAAATCCGTTCTGTGGTGCGACGACTTAAGCATGAAAAAAATCTCGGGCTCGTGATTATCGATTATTTACAACTCATGACCCCGGTTCATACAAAAGGCGGAGACAATGTTGTGCAACAAGTGACTGAAATCTCCCACTCCCTTAAACAGCTCGCAAAAGAATTTGATATTCCTGTGCTTGCACTTTCCCAGCTTTCTCGAAATGTTGAATCGCGAGGTGGAAAGCCACGACTCTCAGATTTGCGAGATTCTGGTTCCATCGAACAGGATGCCGATGTCGTTATGTTTATCCATCGCGAACAAAATGATGACGGTGCTGGTAAAAAACAAGCAGCAGAAATTATGATTGAAAAACATCGAAATGGTCCGACTGGGAAAATTGATCTTATTTTTGATGGCGACAAATCAACATTTCTTTCGGTGGCAAAAGACGCTGCGTTTGGAGATTTTGCAGGTGCAGGTGGCGGAGCATTTTAAAAAACAATTGAATTTCCCGAGGTGGAGCCTTAACTAATTTCCCCAAGGCTCCACCTCGGGAAACGAATTTTTCGAGGTAATACCTCGAGCATTTAAAAGGTTTTTCCTCGGAAAATGAAAAAATTATGAATTCAATCGATAAACTTATACAAATATTTTCTGAATTCCCAGGCATCGGACCAAAACAGGCGCGACGTTTTGTATATTACCTCATAACAAAAAATGACAGCTATATTGAAGATTTGAAAAGAGAAATCACTGAGCTTCACAAGGACATCGAGTCATGTGCAGACTGCAGACGATATTTTAACAAAAATAATATTGAGGACCGAAGACTTTGCAATATTTGCTCAGACAAAACTCGTGATACAACTTCCCTCCTTCTTGTCAGTCGAGATATAGATCTTGAAAATATAGAAAAGAGCCATACGTTTACTGGTAAATATTTTGTACTTGGTGGACTCATACCAATACTTGATAAAAACCCTGAACAAAAAATCCGCTTGAAAGATTTACTCGCGCTTGTGAGTCGCATGTCAGAACGTGGCTTGAAAGAAATTATTCTTGGGCTTGATGCAAACTCAGAAGCTGAATATACAGGAGACTTACTCAAAACTTTCCTTGCTCCACTTACCGAAAAATATTCTATAAAAATATCAGAACTCGGCCGCGGACTTTCGACTGGTACTGAGCTTGAATATTCTGATCCAGAGACTATTAAGAGCGCGTTGAATAATAGAAAATAATTAAAAAATCGCGGATCATTTCGACCGCGATTTTTTTAATTAAGATTTGGGACCATAACCAAGTTGCTTCAACGTTCGTTCAACTATGGGTCCACCACCTCCAACCCAAAGCCAAAGTTCCCCAATTGTTGCCCAGTGATCACCTTTTTTTTGGGCAATTTCTAGAGCTTCTTTTTTGCTTTTCGCATCTCGTTTATAGACACCAGAAAGAGCCACTACTGGTTCTTTTGCCCAATCAGGCAGTATTGGTTCGGCACCACCATTCAGACCAATTTCTTTTCCACTGGCTATAAGGGCCTTTCTTAAATCAGGCCAAATTCTTTTAGCGGCCTCAAGCGCCATCTCCCTTGAAGAATTTTTTCTTGAAGCGAGTTCTTGGCAAATTTCTAGCTCTATCTTTGCCAATTCCTCCGTTTCAATTGAAGAAAAATCAGGCCACTCTGTCGGCATAACGTACCTCCTTGGTTTTGGGTTTTGACACAAGAACAAGTTTGACTATCTCGAGTTTAGTATTAAATATCTTTCATGTCAAATTAACTAATAAGGATCGTTTTTGCTGGTTCAAAAATATTGACTTTTGTAGTGTAATTATCTAGTATGAAATCAGTTTCTGAATCATTTGTGTCACAAAAACACACGGAGGTGTTCAATGGTGCGCTCGATTCACGGGTTCTTTTTTCAGGAAAGATTATCGTTCGATGTTCGTCATCGGGCAGAAGTTGATGGTGGAGTTGGGGTTATTATTCAATCAGGACTCATGAGGGACATGTTCGCTGGATTTATTTTTCCACGCGAGTTGGATTTAATCGGCCGCATGGCTGACCCTTGTGGTGAGTCAGAACTCAGCAATATTATGATTAGTGTTGCAAGGAAGGAGATGAGTTTTACTAAAAAATACCTCAAGCGGGCAGATACAATCGATTACTCATTTAAGCTCGTTGGAGAGATCTGGGTGGGCGGATATGAAGGCAATGCTGTTGGGGCTGGTGGTGCAACCTGCATTATCACAGAGGTGCCCGATAAGCTCTTTCTACCACCGAATAGATAATATTCATCGTGAAAATAAAACTCCCTGCAGAAATGCAGGGAGTTTTTCTATTTATTTTTTTTATTAATACAAGCTTTTATAAACTCCGTAAAAAGCGGATGCGGTCTCAAAGGTCGTGCTAGAAATTCTGGGTGGAATTGGGTACCTAGGAATAATGGTTTTTGTAATAAAAAAATAGCCCGCTTCCTTTTTGGGTAGCGGGCTATTTTTCTAAATCAAAAACCATTTATTTTCTTCGCCTTCTGTTCTTGCAACTTCGGTAAGTGCATTTCCACGATTCACAACGACTTTAATACTTGCCGTACCAAGAATTGGCAAACCAGTGGTACTGTCGTCAACAGCAACAAAGGGCGAACGAATCGGATCAATAAATTTCCGTAAGCACTCCACCTTTCCTTCAATGACAGACATTGGCATTTCAAAATCTGAAGTATACATACCATCTTTGAGAATGCCTTTTACCCCAATGAGATGATCAGTAACAATTCCAAAATGTTCCATTGCGGTTTTGACTGCAATTTCAGGAGATGCACTGACCATCCAGATTTTTACATTTTTTGATTTGAGAAAATCCATGAGTGCAATAGTGTCTGGTCGTGCGGCAAGTCCTTTTGCAATTTTCACACCATACAGTTCAGCTTCTCCAAGTTCAGATCCTTCTGCTTGAATCGCAGCATGGGTTGCTACTACAGCTTCTTCGGGTGTAAAACCAGAAAACATTTGTGAATTGAGCTTGTACGCTTCTTTAATTTTTTTATCTCGATACAAAGCATAGTAGGTTTGAATAAATCGCTCATGATACGTATTCCGATCAGTATCCTCACCAAGTAGTGTAAAATCTTTTAATAATTTATTTCTACAGAGATATGTCAATGTTGCCTCGGCAATATCATTAAAAATACAACTGTTGTCAAAATCAAAAATAGCAAAAGGTTCACTCGTCTGATTCTGTATTTGTTTTATAATTTCTTGTGCAAGATTGCTATCTGTATTAAACATATTATTTATTTTTTTTATTAATACAAGCTTTTATAAACTCCGTAAAAAGCGGATGTGGTCTCAAAGGTCGTGCTAAAAATTCTGGATGAAATTGCGTGCCTAAAAAGAACGGATGAGCTTTTCTTGGAAGCTCGGCGATTTCCATAAGGATTCCGTTTGGAGATTTACCAGAAAATACTAAACCTGCACCGGTGATTTGTTGTATGTATTCTGGATTTACTTCATATCGATGTCGATGTCTCTCGGTAATAATATCCTGACCGTACGCTTCTCGTGCAATAGTCCCTTTTTCCAAATGTGCTGGATATGCGCCGAGTCGCATACTTCCACCATAATTCCCTTCTGCAATTTTTTTCTTTTGGTCTGGCATGATATCGATGACCACATGTTTTGCTTTCGGATTGATCTCTGCGGTATTTGCATCAGCGAGTTTCAAAACATTTCGCGCGTATTCGATGACCATGAGTTGCATACCATAACAAAGTCCAAAATATGGAATTTTTTTCTCACGTGCATATTTTATAACTGCCAACTTCCCTTCTATACCAGATTCACCAAAACCTCCAGGAACAAGTATTCCGTCATATTTATTTAATGATTTAAAATCTGTTTTTGCTCCTTCAAAATCACGAGCATTAATAGTGTGAATTTTGGCTTTTTTACCTAGTTTATATGCTGAGTACTTGAGCGCCTCGAGTACGGAAACATAGGCGTCTGTAAGCACAAAATCGCCTGTATTGAAGTATTTCCCAACGATTGCGATATCTACAGTGTCTTTGGTATTTTTGACAGTATTTGCGAATTTTTGCCATTCGCCCATTCCTATTTCATTTTTCTTTTTTCTCAAATGCAAGAGCTTGAGCAAGATATGTCCGATATTATCTTTTTCAAAATTGAGCGGTACATCAAACACACTATCGATATCTGGTGCAGAAATAACTTGTTCTACTGGAAGTGAACATGAGATAGCGATTTTCTCTTTTCTTTTATGATCCATGGGGACTTCACTTCGTGCGATAATAACATCAGGATTTACTCCATAAGAATAAAGCTGGCGAATAGCATTTTGTGTTGGCTTTGATTTCATTTCTCCAAGCTTTGACGGTACTGGTAAGAAGCTCACCATAACAAAAGCGACATCGTGCGGATGCATGACTTTCATCACGCGAGCTGCTTCGATGAACATAATGTTTTGATAGTCGCCGACAGTTCCACCGATTTCAATAACAGTAATATCCGATTTATTTACTCGTGCAGATTTTTCAAAACGATGAACTATTTCGTCGCGAATATGAGGAATAGCCTCAACACATTTACCTCCGTATTTGAGTGCGCGTTCAGCCTCGATAACATGTTTGTAAACCATGCCTGAAGTCATGTAGTCGTCGCCGGTAAGAGATCGATTGAGGAATCGCTCATAGTTGCCCATATCTTGATCGGTCTCAAGTCCTGAATCGAGCACAAAAACTTCGCCGTGTTCAATGGGATTCATTGTTCCGGCATCAACGTTTAAATACGGATCAACTTTGAGGAGATTCACTTTAAAACCTCTTGCTTGGAGAATCGCACCGATTGATGAGACGGTAATTCCCTTTCCAACTCCGGACATTACACCACCGATAACGAAAATATATTTATGTGATTTTTTATTCATGTTCGCTATTATAATAAATTAATGAAATTTTGCTAACTTAAAAAACAAAAGTCCCCGAGTCGTTGAGACTCGGGGACTTTAAAACTACTTAATGCTATTGATTTTGATTTCGAAGAATGGCTGTCGGTGACCGTTTTTCTTGAAGTATCGGCTCTTTTGTTTGTAGTGGATGACGGTGACAGTAGGAAGCTTACCGATTTTCTCGATAGTACCTTCTACTTTTGCTCCTTTGATAATTGGTGTTCCGATGGTGGTATCTTTCCCATTATCGACAAGTAATACTTCGTCAAAAGTGACTACATCGCCCACTTTGGCAATATCT
>Ga0302186_10003937_pt1 | contig 10594 bp, 3 predicted proteins | sample II_Bog_E1_2_FD_198782 | JGI IMG/M metagenome (GOLD analysis project Ga0302186, IMG submission 198782) | Peat permafrost microbial communities from Stordalen Mire near Abisko, Sweden - II_Bog_E1_1 | ecosystem: Environmental > Terrestrial > Soil > Wetlands > Peat | place: Sweden: Abisko, Stordalen...
CCTCTGATGTATAAACATTTTCTAGCTAAGTTTAAAAGAACTATACACGATGTGGTGCCTTTGAACCTAAAGATTAATCCTTTAAACATTGTATAAATTGAAAAATATAATTTCAACAGATGAACCTGGTATCGTGTAGGAGATCAATTATTTGGTAAAAATAGCATCTGAAAATTTAAGAAACCACGAACAACTAACTATTCATCCTTGCAAATTTTTAAAAAAATATTCATTTCAATTGAGAATGCTTACTAAATTCACCAACAGTTGATTAATAAATACGGGTCTGAATTTTTTACTGAAATAACGTTAGGAGACTGACTTGGAAGAGCCATTATTAAACTGAAAAGAAGAATGATATATTGCAGTCATTGAATCAGTTATTATTGAAACTAACATGAAGAGAAAGTTATTGTCGACTCCAGCAAGTGAAACTGATGATATGATGATATTATAGACAAAACAGGGGCGAAAAATATTAAAGGTATACATTAACACCACTTCCGCGAAGAAATGAAATGATAATTTATTTAAATGCTAACTGAATAATTTGGTTCATAAATCATAAGTTTGCCTTTGTGTTGATATTGATTGATGATAATATTCTTTTTTAAGTTATATAGTTCCAATAATTAGCTATTTCCTTACATAACGTTGAGTATTATGAAGAATCTGGAGGTGATTGACGCCGAGGTGATTTGCATATATTTTATGGAAAGTAAAACGTGACAGATGTTGTCTTTTGTTGAATAACTAACGTATTAATCTGATATATACGAGTTCCGCTGGAACTTGTCTACCATCCTTAATCAAGTGTTACTGTTAGATTGGTAATTTAATCATAGTCAATAACTGTTTGCAGCTTTGAACAGCAGCAGTAGTATATGCCGCACCCATTGCAATATTTTTAAATTCTGTTTTCCTTATTGTTGAAAACAATGGTGTTATATGTTTGAAAAAGAGGACCAAATCCAAGACAACAAGGAAATCCTAAGATCGAAAAGAAGGTATGATCCAAATCGCAACCATAGCGAAATGATTTGTTGGGTTATTAATTGATCATGCTTTATTATTGTACTCAAATATATTATAATTAATTGGCTCTTACAGAAATAAATGGTTTTTTAGCTTAGTTTATTCAGTTAATCATTGCCTTTCGTTTTTATCCCTCTTGGAAAGTTCCGTTATATCTATCCTATAACATTGTATTTTGATATAATCCCCAAAAGGGGTATGAATATAGAACCTGACAATGTAAATAGGAGCCCAATTTATGGGATAGAAGATAAATTTTACAATAAAATCAAATAAATATCATTTGACAGAAAGATAGTCTCCACTTAATACATTGTAATAATTTGCTGGTGATTATTTATTCTCATTTTCATAGGAATTTCCCCTGAATATTGCTTGCTGTTATTGATCCAAAATTCAATCATCCAAGTCGAGGTATCAACTCTAATATCGATTGAGTCCCCATTCTATATTGGAGGAAATCCTTATTTGTACCCTTCTCCAGAAATATATATTCGACCTTTCTCAGCATCATAGAAAATACCTCCTTGAGTCGAAGCAAAAATTCCATCGCGGATTTTATTGTTTTGTAGTTTATCCTGAATAAACTTCCAAGTGATCTTTTTATTAGGGGCAAATATTAGAGATCATGGCACCCATCTCAACAAATGAGTTTGTCTCCTTCAAATTTATAGGCTTTGCGATTGGATTGATTGATGCAAACAAATTTTAATTGTCAGGATTCGAAAGCATCCATATTTTTGTCAGCAGCAAATTAAAAAATTTGCTTTCCTTTTTTATCTCATTGATTGGTCGTTGCTGCTTCAAACTTTGATCTGAGCTGTTGCTTTAGAAGCTTTAGAGATTGTATTTATGCTGGTAATTGACCAAATCCTATAAACTTTCATTTTTCTGCTGCAAGAGTTTTATTTAGTCTTCGAAGTTTATGTTTCCGTTCAAGACCATTGGATTTGAAGTCATTATTAGCTGTTGCTGATAAGGAGAAAATATAAAATAGCTAATTCTTGTTGAGTTAGTAAAAATACAATTTGAAATAATAGCTTCTTCTTTTATCCCTCTTGGAGAGTTCCTTTATATATGAAAGCACTCTATTTTACATAATCCAAAAGGGTATGGCTATTGAACCTTGCAATGTAAACACGAACTCACTTCGTGGGAATGCAAAAACTTTAATTGATGCGAATTATTTAGACTGAACAATTTAAATTATAGAATCGTACAAAATCATTTCTTTCAGACAATCTTATGTAAATAATAATTCCATTGGAAAAACTCGAAGCTGTTGACGTAACCCCAATAATCAAGAGTTGCTGAGTCTTTCGCCCATATTTAACAACCCATATTGGGAATACCTTGAGTTATGGTTACAACCCACGCTCCTAAACCAATTTAATCAAGTTTTGAAGAAATATAATTTGCATTTTAGTTTTTATTTTAGCCTTTGCGAATAATTGCTTCTGATATTAATGCTTTTATTCGATCAATAGAAAGGCTATCAACGGACTGAGAAAAATATTATTTGTCGTTCTTTTGATAGAAATCGTTCATGTCGCATCCTCCTGAACACATGAATCTCCAAATGATGTAAGTTCTCTTTAAATGTCCAAAGTGTATCCAAACCAAAAATTGATTATATTTAATTAGTTATTTAAGAGAATAAAAGGAAAAGCCAGCGTCACTTGTTTAATTGCTATAAATTTGAACGCTAACTATTCCCATATTTTTATCAAGCATTTACACCAGTATATATTCTGCTGCATCTATCAAATCATTCTTTTATTCTGATTAGTAAAGAAAGGTTTTTATGAAGGCTATTTAAGTTTAGGAATAATTTCCTGTTTGATTTTGAGTTAATTCGAAGCTGCAAGCAAAGCTAACAATGAGCAGAAAAGTAAGCATTTAACGCAAATGTATCATGTGGGATATTAGAGTTTTAATGGTTATAAATAATCTAATTAAAATATTCAATTTAACATTTTAGCGAGTTGGTTTCATTTCATATCCTTCTTGGAGAGTTCCTTTGTATCTATCTAAAAACATTGTATTTTTGATATCATCCTCAAAATGGAGTAAGAATATAGAACCTTGCAATGTTCATAGGAACTCACTTTGTGGGATATCAAATAATCAAAGAAAATAGACAACTTTCCAATTAAAAAATAAAAAATAAATAATAAATGAGTCCTACAAGATACAAAAATCAACCCATAAAGGCATCCTGGTTTTTCTTTCCGCATTTTGCTTTTCTTTCTAAAAAGGAATTCAAAATATTCCAGTTTCTCGAATTATCCCTTAACCCAATTGTCAAAGCTCCACACAATAAACTAATTTGTACTTTTGTTTAATTTCTTTTGTTAAAATTAATGAAATACAAATCAAATGGACATTCCTTTTTTGAATAGATCTAGTTCCGCTGGCTGCCAAATTGTAACTTTTTCCCATGCAAAACCATAATTGTTAAAGTGAACATCGGAAGTAGTGCTCCATTTTTCGCCATTTGTCAATAGAAATACTTCATCTTCATCGACTGCTCTTGCTAATTGCGCATTTTCTGAAATTCCCACTCTGTAATCTCCATCAGGAATTTAATCAATCATTTAGTCGTCTAAGATTGTTGTTGCATTGTCATAGCAAAGTCTTTTGAAGCAAAGAATATTTGGTATAGGATACTTTTTTCCATGAATGTATAAAAACACTCCTCGTCCCTGACTGCCAATATTCCAGATGGCGTTTGTGATTTCCTTTTTTTATTAAGCGAGATTGAAGGCTGCAGCGAAGATCATGAGGAAGATAAAGAAGATAATTTTTGGTAGCATGATTATTATACGAGTAAAGATTATAATAAATTAATTCTTGCTAAATAAAAATAAAAATAATATTAAAATAACTTATTAGGTGTGCTTTATCCCTCTTGGAGAGTTCCTTGATATCTATCTTATAACATTGTATTTTTGATATAATCCCCAAAAAGGGGCATGAGTATAGAACCTTGCAATGTTAATAGAACTCACTTCATGGGAATGCGAAATAAAGCTTAAACTAAAGAAATCTAACAAATAAATCTAATAAACGCAACCAAAACTATATTTTATTTTTTCTTTAATATAATGTATTATTTATAAATTTAAGTCTGGATAGAATAATTTTTTTCCCAAATATTTGGATAACCCTCTTATTTGTTTTTAAGTAACTAATCTTTTTACTCAACTGCAAATCTTTTGGATCTGTAAATTGAAGAATGAAATATCTAATTTATTCAAAGAGCGATTATTTCAATATATTTAGCAATCATGTTATTTTTCGATTCCTTGTGCTATTCTTCCATTTTTGCAGTCGCAATATTCATAAACATTTCCATCACAATATTTTTTCTTGGTTGTAAAATCAAAAAGCCCGATATCACTATTGAAATCACAAGAATAACATCTGTGTCCAAACCAACATGTTGATGTTCGAATGCCTTTTTAACATCTGAAGCAACTACCCACGAATTTGAGTACTCCTAAAACAATAACGCCTCCCACAATGTGCCCGACCAGATCAATTGGCATTTTATTGTATTATTAAAGTATAATAAATTAATCTTGCTAATTTGTTGATTTAGAGCTTGTCCTATTTTTCCTAAATTAGAGTCTTATCCCTCTTGGAAAGTTCCTTTATATCTATCCTATAACATTGCATTTTTGATATAATTTCAAAAAGGTATGAATATTGAACCTTGAAATGCAAATAGGAACTCACTTGGTGGAATAAAATCAAGTACTGCTAACGTAACATCACAAGCTTATAACTTTTTTAAATATTAAATTATCAACCACAAACTTTTTACTCTGTCAATAATATAACAATTAAATTTATTTTTTAAAACTGTTTGTTTAAAAATCATTTATTTTTCTTTTAAATTTTGGCTTTTGATCTCGATTGTATCGCCTCCTTTATTTTGGAAATCCAATTATCTCTTAGTTTTTAAGCAGAGCAACTAAAAGCAAAATTGCAATACTTCCCATGTTTATCTTTACCGTAGACATTCTAAATAAAAATGAAAATACAAATGCGAAATAAGATTATGGATCTTTTTACTCTTGAATTTTGACAACACTGCAGATTGACCTCAATGGGATTAATTCAGTGGCGGATGTTTGATACGTCCCTTCTTTGTATCCAGGTCGAAAAGTTAACAAGTAGCTTTATGTTAGCATTACATGACGTCTAGATTAATGAAAAACGTACGTTCGCCATTGTTTAAGAAATTTTGATTTTTTTAGAATATTTTCTTGATAAATTGGTTTCTTCCTTTCAGAATTAACAATTATTTTCTTTTGTTGTTATTACTTGTCCTTCTGATAGTAATCATATATTAATGCTGCGCCATTAATCAAGTACATTGCTTCTTTCTTGGACTCGAAAATTATAATAATGTAATGATTTCATTTTTATTGATTAAAGATAAAATTAAAAAATATTAGATTTCAAAGTTGTTTTTCTTGTTTTAAAGATCCCTAGAAGAGAGTTCATTTATATCTATCTTATAGCATTGTTCTTTTTATATAATCCCAAAAAGAAGATGAATATAGAACCTTGCAATGGAAATAGCAACTCACTAAGTGGAAATTGTGCAAGAAAGTTTGTTAAATAATTAATCTTCAATCGATCCCTAAGATTAGAAAGAGTGAAGAAAAGAGAATCTGCCTCACCGAAGGAAAAACTAGGGGATTTATAAATAAAACTAAATTATAAAATAATTTAAATCTTATTCTTATTCAAATCAATTAGTTGAATTTAGTAAACTTTGTTCTTCCAAAGATACATTCTTCCCTTTTGTTATGGCTTTACTAACTTTACATCCCATACATAAAAGAATTAAATTAATGAATAAAAACCTTCAATTCCGATTGCCATAATTATGTACACCAAGATTTAAAAATCATTTAATTGTATCTGTAACTATTATTAGAAGGGAGCGCAATCATTGTTAATTCGCTGATACTCCTTTTACCAATGGCAGATTTGCGATGATATTTCATAATTGTGAGAAACACAACTAGTACTGATAACTGGTAAAGTGGTCAAGCATTGTCGACCAAGTTGATTTAATTAATTGAATAATTTGCAAGCATATTCAGCATATCCCTATTCGTGTATTTCGATGTAATCTTTTTACATTTACATGCTTGCTTAGCATTCAAAGGTTCTGCTTCTTTAGCGCGCTGATTGCATGAGTATACCAAAAGTATACTAATTACAAAGTTTCACACAAAAAGACAAATTATAAAAACCAGAATATCCATAAATTTGAAATGTAATATTTTTTTCCTTTTTTTTTTTGTATGAGAGCTTCTCCTTTTCAGTGTTAGGGCTTGATTGAATATTCTAATAGATTTAATTCTTGTTAAATAATGAATAAAATTAACAACACATGAAAGTAAACCTTATTCTCTTTTGTTTTATCCATTGAGTTCTTTTATGTATATCTTATAGCGTGGTAGTATTGATATTATTTCCAAAAATGGTATGAATATTAAATCTTGCAATGCAAAGAGGGACTCACTTCGTGGGATAAAAAAATAAAAAATGTAATATTAAATTAAATTTAAAGGAAAAATATCATAACTAAATCTCACAAAAAAGACAATCACTTCTGAAGCTAAATCTGCTTTCCCGTAACACCAATTCCATCGTTTAAATTCAAAATGCTCCCGTTAGCGTTGATTGCCGGTTGTTATTCATATCTTGCAGTATTCTTTCGATGTGAAAAATAGCAAATTATAGTTATGACAATTGCAACAAAAGCAGCTCCTCCAATAGAAAATGCAATGATATAAATAGTTTTTAATGAAATGTTTTCAGTTGAAGATTCAGAATTAGATGTACCTGAATTTGCGCTATTATTTGAGTTACTTGAAAAATTGGAGTTATTTGAGTTACCTGAAAAATTGGAGTTATTTGAGTTACCTGAAAAATTGGAGTTCTTATTTGTTCCATTGTTTGTTTCACAACAGCTAAAGTAACTGCTGTCACACTGGCCTACATAAGTAAAAGGAGGATTATATTGGTAACTATAATATGCGGGAATTGTAAATATTCGAATGCATTTGCACGACTGATAATTAGCTCGAAAAGTGACTGATGCTAGTGGTTACCCACACAATTTGCAAGTTGTATACAGCGATAAACTATTTCCAATATCTATCCATTGTTATTGACAACCACATATTAATGCTAATCGGCAATTTTGTCCATCCGAGCTGTATGAGCAAGGAGCTTTATCTATTGTCACTGAACAGTATTGCGTTATAATTTAGCAGCAGAATAGTGTGAATAAAATAGTTCTTTGCATTATATTGTGCTATTAGATTTTATGATAATAAATTAGATCTTGTATACTTTAATAAAAATAATAGAATTTTTAATTTTCAATGATAAATTGGTATTATTTATCCCTCAAAGAGAATTCCTTGATATTTATCTTATAACATTGAGTGTTGATATTCTCAAAAGATATTATAGGACTATGTGATGTAAACAATATTAAATGGATAAATAATGGACTTAATAAATTCAATTTCAAACTAATCATTCAATCTTGAACCTATCTTCTGAGCCTTTTTTCTCTTTAATAATTCTCAAATATTTTTTCTCATCACCAATTTTTAATTTTAATGACGGGATATCATCTTTTGTTCCTTCGTTAAAGTCTTAAACGTTAATGTTTTGATTAATACAAATATTAATTTATTCTTCGCTAAAATGTTTTCTCAGGAATAATACAATTGGTCATTAATTTACTAATTATATTTGATTTTGCCGAGAAAAAGGTTCCAATAGCTTTTATGCTTCATTTAATATTTCCTTTGAAACGTAAACAACTTTATTGATTGATTCAAGAAAACATTGAATTCCCAACCTATGATGTGAATGTCATCAAGAATCCCTAGTAGAAATTCAGCCAAAAACAGTTTACAATAAAGCAATTTGTGTTTCTAACATATTTGTTTCCGTTTGGTCCTTAACAAAGCGGGCTGACTTAGGAATATATTTTTTATCGAACTTGATGAAAGGTGGCCTTTAAAATATTTTTTAAGTTTTTAGTCTTGCATGAATTTAGAGCCTTGAAATGTAAATAGGAACTGAATTGGGAACGCATTTAAAACTTATAAGAAAAGAAAAAACATGACAAAAATTTCATTTTTTGTTTAACTTGATTATCAATAACAAATCAAACAGCAAATACTTAATTATTAAATGAATTCCCAATCACTATATTTTTAAGTTATTGGCTGTCAAACATCCGCAAGCTTTTGCCTCACTAATCCAAAAAGGTTGATTCCATCCGGATTTCAGATACAATTGTTCAGCACATTTCGCATTTTTGGCAGCATCACAGAAATCTTTTGGGTTTTGATTATTGCAGTCTGTTGGGCCGTACTTGTCTTTACCATTTAGTTTCATAATTCCAATACGATACGAATCCATTTGATATTTTGAATCATAAATACGTTGCATCCAATTCACATTTCCACCAGATAAACGAGAGGCAATGCATTTGCAACAGTTGTGATCCCATTTAGTAGAGAATGAACAGTAGTTTTCGAGTGGAATGAAAGCCTTAGTTGAACCGCAAATGCAAGTCGCACATGTATTATCAGGACAATTTCCTCCACATGTTGAAGTTAATACGATGATGAAAAGACTACTAAAGATGATATAAATGAATAGCAGTGTTTGACGATGATGGTTTGTAATCATATATTGTCCTCTTAAAGATTATTATAAATTGATTTTTGTGCAATAAACAAAAGATTAAATTATTTATATTAAAGGAAATTTATAGTTTTTGCAATTTATCTTGAAGAGTTCCTTTATATGTTTCTTATAACATTGTATGATTGATAAAATCTCCAAAAAGAGTAGGGAATATCGAGCCTTGCAAATTAAATCGGAACTCATTTCTTAGGAATGGAAAAGGAAAGCATGAATAAATAAATCTGTACTGAATACGCAAACACTATTTCTGCCTCCCAAGTATTCAAATTAATAAAAATTATTCACTTGCATTTATTTTCAAGAGAAATTATTCCATTCGCAAAATTTAGACTTACAGAATTAAATAATTGTTTGTTCCACAAAGATAATTGGTGCATACTATTCTTTGTGAAAAACAACCTTCTGTGATAATTGCGAAAATAAGGATTTTGTTGTGACGGATCTATTTTATTTAACTCCTTTATGCAGACATTTAAATATTGGAAGTCATCGCTTGAAGAATTTTCTTCGTCTGCGAACTCAAGTGGTCCATCACGATAGTAGCAGGCACACCAATATTTGAACTTTGAGACGAGGATTTTCGGCCATGACTAACCATGACTGTGATATGAAAGAAGTATATTGAAAGAAATTAAAATATTAAAATAAACCTGTTCGTTCTTTGATTGTTTATTTCTGTGTTTCTTTTATTATTACATCGCTTATTTTTACTTTTTATATCCCTCTTGAAAAATTCCTTTATATCTATATTATTATAGCATTGTGGTCTTGATATGACCATAAAAAAGATATGGATCTAGAACTTTGCAATGTAAATAGATCTCACTTGGTGGGAATGCATAAGACAACCGAAAAAAAGGCATTCGTTTTGCCTAAAAAATTCCAAATAAAGTCTAAAAAGTATTATCCTAAATTATTTTTAACTTTTGAATAAATTCTTGTAAAAAGTATAAAAGTCAAATTATAAAAATTATACAATGGGTCCTTCTAACAGTAGAATTCAAGGAATTATTTGGAACTCTAGTACTCGCAATGTAACTTATGCTCTAACTCGATAAATTATCAAAAATAAGAGAAAAATATCAGAGGTCAATAGGCAATTGGATGCTACATATATTAGGGAAGGGAGAAATCTGACTCAATAATATTTTTACTAAGATCTCACAACCTATGTCGTCGTCAAACCAAATCAAGTCTCAAATTTAGGACTAACAGATATATAAAAACCTTCATATATATCTTTATGGTATGGAGATCATAATAGAGTTTAAAGCCTGCTATTTGAAAATATTCCAGTTCATAATGACCAAGATGTTTCCATTAAAATTACAAATTAGTAGCGTGCGAGGCGAATGATGTATGATGAAATCCGATATGTAAAACCTGGAATTTATTTTGAAAATTTTATGTCTCTCCCTGATACTTAAAAGCGTTTGGTTAAAGCAACAGAATAAATTTAATAGCTCAGGATTAAGAATGATTAATTAAATAATCAACTGTTCTTAGTAAGAATAATAGGAACAAACAAGCTGGAAACTTTGAGAAAACTTTGGCATGGAAATAAAAAATGATTTAATTCTTTATTTTTGTATTTGATCGATTGTCTATATTTGGCATGTTATTGAAATAAAAACAACTAGTCTGTTATGAGTTTAGCTGGATTTCCCGTTTAAAATGGTTTGCTGGTTATTCTAGTAATATATTATCAACTTAGATAGGCTTGGCCTGTCACTGACGCCCTGTACAGGGCCTGATTATTATTATTATTATTATTTTCAATATTTTCAACTCAGTG
>Ga0302186_10003940_pt1 | contig 10589 bp, 7 predicted proteins | sample II_Bog_E1_2_FD_198782 | JGI IMG/M metagenome (GOLD analysis project Ga0302186, IMG submission 198782) | Peat permafrost microbial communities from Stordalen Mire near Abisko, Sweden - II_Bog_E1_1 | ecosystem: Environmental > Terrestrial > Soil > Wetlands > Peat | place: Sweden: Abisko, Stordalen...
TTTAGTTTTTGCAGAAAATGCCGATTTGATGTTCCTAAACACTCCTATCATTGTAGCTATTGTGATGTTTGCATTTTAGGGTATGATCATCATTGCCCATGGACTTCGAAATGCGTTGGTAAGCGTAATCTAATAAAATTTTATGTCTTCCTGTTTATGACACCCATTTATATTGTGTATTGTGCCTTCGCATTTGGTTTTACCATTCAAAGCAACGATAAATTGCATCACAACTTACGAACAGTAATACCCCATAAATTATGATCATATGATAAATGACCTATCAGAAAAAATTGACATTTAATTTCAATTATAAATATTACAGTTTTAGCCAAAATGATTCTTGTGGTAAGGCAATAATTTTTGGTTTTGTTATTTCAACATCATTTCTTTAGATATAATTATCATGAAATAAGGGAGGTGGATCAAACTGAATAACCTTCTCAAATATTATGAGAAGGAACTTGCCGAGTAGCTCATCAAGGAGGAATATCATCAAAAAGTTCTAAATGATCTAAAGACATATAGTAGATCTCTATCAAATACAATAAATAACTCATCAGACCAGAATCGGCTCAGTCGAATCTTTCAAGAAGGGAGAAATGATGAGGATATCAATTTATTATTAAATGAGAGTCAGCTAAACCTGTCAATTTAAAGTGAGAAAATTAGTCCAACAAGATCCAAAAAAGGACCTTTGACATGCGACATGGAATACTAACAATGCTGCAAATAAATAATAAAGTTAAGCTCTTTGCTGTCACAGAGATAAAACGCGAATATAAATACTAAAAAATCTTCTTTTGTTTGCACTCCGAAACGAAACTCTTCGATCTTGATGCGTCCAAAAACTTCTCGAAATATTGAATTCAAAATGTAGTGGTCGCAGCTTTAAAATTTAAAAACGGAGAGATAGATTAAAGAGTTGACTTAAAAAGATAGATTACTGGAAGATATTGGAAATAATTGCATTTTAGGTTCAAATGACGAAGTGGTGAATGTTTTAGTGAAAAATATGCGAGCAGAGGAAGAAAGATATGTTGATGGAGTGTTGACCAATAGCGTCATTGGATTACGAACTAAAATGAAGAATTACATGGAGAGAGTTTCAGAAAAGAATTAATAATTGTGTTTTAAACTCAAATAGGAGGCACTGGATCGTGAATTAACAAAAATTTAGGGAAACAAGGAGACGATCAAGAAAGGCTATACAATAAAAATGCAGCAAGTCATTTAGCAGGGCTTAAATAATTATGCATATCGTTCTAATTGATTGTTATTCAATGTATACTAATGGATTTTACCATTCATGGATGGATGTATATTTATTTCAAACATTATAAGACTCAATATGATAACATTAGTGATGATATTATTCATTTTCGGGGTTTATAAATAAAATAATGAACCTTAATAAACAATAGGAACTGCCTTCACTCACCCGAAGATTCAATCAATCTCAGCATAAGTTAATAGTAAATTAAGAAAGCAAAGAAAGAGGCAAGTCCACTTTTGTCTCACGAGTCAAAAGGTTTCATGATGATAAATCTTCAAGTCCTGGGCCAGGATCTTATGACTCTAGTTTTAAATAAAAACATACTTATGATTTTCATGTTATAAAATAGTCTAATCCCAAGGAAGGTATTGCAAAATAGTATCAGTGGATTATCAATCAAGAAAGATTAGGGTTCGTAATGCATAAGCCTTAAAGCAATAACTTGGGACCAGGGAAATATGATAAAATTGAACCAAATTATGATATCTCTCACTCTGGATGGTCTAAAGGTTCAAGATTTGATCCTCCTAAAAAAATATTAGGAGAAAATGTTGGTCCAGGTTCATATGATAAAGCTTAAACTCTAAAGTAGAAAAACTAAAAAACCAAACCACTTTCAGTATTTATAAGCAAATCTCCAAAAACATTTTTTGAATAACTCATTTAAAGACAAAAAAAATCTCTTAAAAAAACTTTGTATAACCCTGAGCAAGGAGTAGAAAATGAGATAGACGAAGAGATATAATTAATAAGCAAAAAAGAAGAATCATCCAAAAAAATAATTAATCCCAGCTCTATGTTCAAATCTAAGTGTTAAAGACCATCTTTAATAAATTAGAATTCTTCTTAAGGCATTGGTCCTGGATCTTATCAACTTCGAACACTGTCAATAGAAAATAAAATCAAAGGATCACCATCTGCGTTTCATAATCTTAGTTCAATCAAAAACAATAATACTAAGACTATTTCATTATCAGCTAAAACGGTTCCCCCTGGGCCAGGCGCTTATAATCTAGATACTATATCAATCTCGTAAATAGTGAGCAAGAAACGTCCTTTAGGAGTGATCTCTAAATAAGAGCGGTTTAAAATCAAATCAAACACCTAAAAAGTATATGGATTATTATTTAGGATACACTGCCCGGACCAGGAGAGTATATGCAGAATAGATATACATTGGTGAAATAGGAAGACATCAGACTCAAAAATAAAGGTTCTTTTATTCGCAAACCTGAGAAAAAGCATGATTTCGGGACTGCTGCTCGATCAAGTCTGAGACCTCACAACTAAAACCCTTTTGGTGAATACAATGTTAATAATTTTGACCTGTAATATAAAATGATCAAGCAAAAAGATTATTACGAAAGACTTAAACTGATGGAAGTCACCTTGCCTGCATTTAATACCAAACATCATAAATGATATTGATTCGTCATTTTTCGGGAATTATATTTGATATTAATTAGGAATAAAAATACATTTTGATTTGGTGGAAATTCCTTATTAAATCTATGAAACTGTGAATCGTTGAAATGCATATTATTAATGTGTTAGATAGACCATATTTCATAACTGATTGAAATATTCAACAGGCATGAGAGGAAAATATTTCAATATATATAGGAATAAAATACAATTTGAAAGATCATTACCTTGGTGCAATTTCAATTGATTGGCCTTTTATTAAATTCAAATAGACTTTTTTATTAACATTAGCAATTCGATATGAATTTTATCATAAATATTATTTGTAAAGATTATAAAATAGTATCTTTCCAATCACAATTTTCAACTCTAAAATACGACAGAGTAATGCTTAGCAAATAGGTTTCCTATAAACCAATAAAATTATTGCTTAAGTCTTTATTCCTTATATTTGATCTATTTTATTGCTATAATATATAATCTCCAGATTACCATGGAAATCAGTAACTGTCGCAAGCTCGAAGAATAATCAGCCAATTCTCCACAAAAACATAGAATTTAATCTGATGCTGAAATTTCCCAAGGTGATAATATTAGAGGTTCAACTCAAAAAGCAAAATATACAAACTAGTAAAAATAATAAGATAGTCAACAAATTACATTCTCTCCAAACGCATGGTAAAAATTGTTGATGCTCCCGTTACCATTTTTTTGTTATGGCTGTTTTACTTTCGAAATGGTTGAAATATAAATCAAAAGATAAAGAAACGAGCTTTGCTTAACGACTTATCCTGGCTATTTTTGCTGCTTCTCTAAGACTTACACAATTACTTTTGACGATATTTTAGGAAGCAAAGTTGAGATGGTACATCATCATCGAATAAATCGTAGGCAAACTTATACACTATTGCTGCAAACTAAATCAGGAGATTTCTAACTGACATCTCCAAAGGTCAGAGTATAGATTCTGAATGAAAAGAATAATTTAGATGAACTATTGAGAAGTCATGGCATAAATACCGGTAATCCTTGGTTGATGGTGCCGTGAACATAAATCATTTAAATGCACGATTGATCAATTTTTATATATATTTCATAAATATTTATAATTACTTTTACAGAATATCAATTTATACAACTACCAATAAAATTTGCAATAAAATATCCTGAGAACTATAGAAAGTAGTCAGTTTATTACCAAATGGAAAGGTTGTTTATTACATATTACGTTTATGGTTACATAATAATCAAATACCAATAAAGTTAGATTGATCATAAACCAAAGCAGTTTGTTTTGATGTCTGCTAACACCTTTTTAAAATACAAAAGGTTTCCGTTAATTCTGTTTAATTTTAACACCAGCAAACGGTCACTGCCCACTCCTACAGTTATTTACAAGTCGATTGTTTCATTGAAGATGGTGTTATCAACTTCGTATGAATATGCCAAGCCTACTATTATCTAAATAACAAATTTTATACTTTACTGTTTTGATCGTCTTCTACCTTAGTCACTTTCAAAATTTCAGTTTAGTCCCCAATAATCTCCTCCTCAGTCTCCTAATTCAACTTAATTTTGCACTTTAGAAGGAACTCCTTTAGAAGGGCAATTGAAAAGGCTGGGGTTTCCTTCAGTACGATATCGTCCTTAAAAGCCACTAACGTCGGAAGAGTTCTCTTCGTCAAATATTATTGATTATAAATTGAAAGAAACTCTTATGTTACGATCTTACTATCTCTATTGGTCGATCCTTGATTATTGGCACCTTCTTTTTTCTTCTGATTTTCGATTTATTTTTATTGTAAAATGATATCAAGTTTTTTCTTTCTCCTCTAAAACTATACTATTATTTCTTCGTGGCTACAAATAGACTTAAGGATCCATGGATGCTTTGCAATTTCTTCGATGTTTGGTCTTTCCTTTGGATTAAAAGCTACCATGCGAACAAACAAGTCTTTGAAATCTTCAGTAAAATATCCAGGCTGTCTTTTTCTGCTGTGGCCTTTCCAAAAGATATCAAATCGCTTCTCATAAATCAATTTATAGTAAGCATCATTTGTGGTGGTCAATTAAAATGGAGGGCTGCCAGCATACATTACAAACAGAATAACTCCCGCCGCGAAAATATCCACACTTTTTCCTTCATAATGGTGCTCAAGAACTTCAGGAGCCATATAACCTGCTGTTCCCAACTTCGTTCTTAGGACACCAGTGTTATCTCGACCTTTCAGAGAGATAGAAAATCCAAAGTCTGCGATTTTAAGAATAAATTTTGCTGATAGTAGTATGTTTTCTGGTTTCATATCTCTATGAGCAAATCCTCTTGAGTGTAAATAGTGCAGTCCATTCATCATTTGACAAAAGTAAGTTCTTGCTACTTTTTCTGAGAATTTTCCAGTCTCAGCAATAAAATCGAAGAGTTATCCTCCCCCAGCATACTCCAGCACCATGGCAAAGCATTAATAAGTGGTATCGTTTTTCTTTCTATAGATAGCACTTTCATGTATTCCTATAAGTTTAACTAAATTGTCATGTTTAAGTTCTTTCATGACATCGAGTTACTGCTGAAGAGTGCTGAGAGTTGCTGTTTCTCGCTTGTATTTTTTGATGGCGACCAGATTACCATGTGGATCTTGGCCCAGTTTAACTCTAAAAATGGGATAAAAAATACTGTGCGGTATAGCCTGCCCCAAGTGTCTTTAAAATCTTGTACTCGTTGAGATAAGAATAGTTTTTTTAATGTTCAATTTCCATTATTAACTTATAAGGCCAAACACTCAAATATCTAATAATAACCCTATAAGAGTGTGCCATATATTCCATAAAATGAATCGTAAGCAGCAAAATACTATGAAAATAATCAAATCCAGGCGAACTTAATACATGTTTGATTGCCTCTATTTCTCGTTTCTGCTTTCTTTCTGCAAGATTGCAAATAAATTGTTGAGTCTAATTTTAATTAATTCGGGGATTATTTTATTTATTAACATTGCTTTATATCCATTCAAAGTGTAGGTTTATAATATTGATTCAATTATATAGATTTTTGACACCAAAATGCAAGTTTAAAATATGGAGAGGAACAACACTGACTAAGAAGTCATTAGACTCATAGAAAACCTACCTGTCAGGCTGGATAGATTCTGGAAGGCAAGAATGCTGAAACTGCATGACAGTGAGGAACAATTCTCTAATAAGTTAAAATTGTGCTTAGGAGGCATTAATAGGCTGGAATGTGATGAAATTATTTGTTACCTCAGGGACCGTAACCTACTTGATAAATATATTCACAGATCGTGATTCATGGAAAATTCAATATAAAGTTTAGTTTTTCCAACTTACATTTTTGGTAAAAATTTATCTTCTCCATCCCCAATGCTTAAATCAATCAAGAGATGATCGGCTATAATAAAACTATTGAGTTTTATTATGTTTTTAACTCAAAGTAAAAATAGATAAAGTTTTGCATAATCCCAATATAATGTCACCTAGTTTAAAAATAAAATATAAATAAAATAATGGTTCAATGAATCACTCAGTATCCATAAGGGCAGCTAATTCTGGAGGGGCGTATTGAGGTGACTTGCCACCCTTCGCTTTTTGGTTGGTTTCGTCGACCACGAAGCATGCGAGTAAGGTATCCATAGCAAGTGAATAGACAGACATGAAGAGCATGCCTACTGCGTAGGACATGATAAATACTATTATCAACAGATAGATAGGTTGAAGTACATTTATTCTCGAACTAGGGTTGTAGAGAATCAATAGATAGAAAGCACCAGTGGTCAAGGCAGCAATTGCAAGTTTACCTAAAAACATCATGATTTCACCTACACCAGCCACTATTGCATATCTAATTCCATTTGACCACACCAGTTCAAAGCCATCCTTAGCAGCATTACAAAAGCTCTTCCCTCTAATAGCAATTTGGATATAAGCAGTTTTATTAATAAATTACACGATTCTTTCAACACAGGCCAGACAACAACTTAGACAGTTCATCAAGTATTAGAAACATTTTGAATTGCCTGCTCCACTTGATTCTGCTTGCTTCTTAAATATTTGAACCATAATCTATAAAGCTTGAACAATGGCGAGGATTAATGAACCAAAAGCAAGACTACCAAAATGGAAACGAAATGCCATTTTATAGCTGCGAAAGATAGGCAAATCTAACTGAGCTCCTGGACCATGAGAATAATACCACATGCAGCAAGCACTAGCAATTACAAATGTGCCAATAGCTTGAATCATTCCATGACTCCATAGGGTTGCAAAGATAAAACAATATAGCTTGGTAAGGTTAGGATCTTGAGTGACTGAAGTGAAGTAATCTGAAGGACTATTGATGGTAAAAGATGCAGAAGATACTAAAAATACCATAACCACAAGACAAGCTGCCCAGAAACCAAGCAAGATTGAGGCCTGAAAGATTGGGACTAAGATGATAAGACAGACATCAACAACAAACTGCCCAGCTGCTTTGCACACAGCCACAGCCAGCCTTATTCTACTGCAACAGCAAAGCATGAGTATAAAGAATATACCTGATATAGCAAAACATATATATCCATATATGTCATAATATTGCTGTCCGCCCCCACTGATTGAAGGAATATTTAGATAGCCATTGTATTGTCCAAGTGCTGATATTTTACCATTATTGTAGAGAAAAACTACTCCAATCAAGGCAAAAAATATTATAATGCCAAAAATAGACGACCAAACGATTATTCCAGCCAAACATCTCAGACAAAACATCCAAACAAAAGAAATTATGATTGCAAATCCAAAGGCAGCAAGCAACCATTGCCAATTCTAAATAAAATTATTCTTACATTGCGAATATCAACAATGAAGTTAGCCAAATCGCCCAATTGAAGACTAGAGAATGATGAGGTGTAGCTTTGAAAAGCATTTGAAAACACAGTTGTTGATGGCATGCATATTCGATCGAGGGCAAGAGAGGAATCATAGCCAATATCAATGGAAGATGTAAAAGCACCACTGGCAGTGCCACTAGAACTAACTGTTACAGTGAATGTCACTGTTGTTGCTGAAGGATAAACTTGAATAGAGGCCGGCATATTGCCAGTAGAATCTAAAGTTGGACAGGAACTAACACAATATCTGTGATTTATCATATCTATTGGATTGGTGTAATATACATAGGGATATGATGAAGCAGGACCGTTTATATCTCCACAAGCTACCCCTGATGCGATAGGACGGAAGATATTGTTCGGATTACCAAAGGTATAGGCGCAGGCTGTTAAGTAAATCATACCAGCAATGCAGACCATATATAGCAAGCAGCAGATGAGGTCTCTGCATTATCTGTTAGATTATGTAAGAGGGCCATTTTCAACATCCGTATAGTCAGCGTTGCTTTATTTCCGTTCATCATCACCCATCTGATTATAAGTATTATTATTGTGGCTAATAAAATTCATAAACTAATAAATTGCTTGGCTGTTAAAGCAAGAGGTTGCATATAAATTAAAAAATCCAAAATCACTAATTTTAATAATGGACTAAAGCCAAACTAAGGTATTTGATAAGCCAATTGATCCTAAAAACAAATATCACGAAAAAGCTGATAGAAAAATACCTATAGTTGAACTTTCACCCTTTAGTTTCAGGGAAAATAGTTTGGGAAGAGTAATATGAATCACCAGTTCACCTTTCATTTCAATGAGATGATTTATGTTTGGCTTATTTATCCACTCACCAAAACTACACCATTTTCCTAGAGTCTGCTTGAGTTATTAAGGAAATTATTCAATCGTTGATAATCTAGATATAAATTTCGATACTCAAGTTTCAATGTCATTTCTTCTAAGAGCTATAAAAATGCCATTATTGGAGAGTTCAAGAACTAAATACTGATTCTTCGAATAATCTATGTCAAATTTTGAAGAAAAGAAGAGTCAGTCTAAACATTTCCCTGAATTTTGGCATGATTAAGTAGTGTGAGAGGATTTTATTTTTGAAATTATGGAGTGAGGTTATAGAACTGAACCTTGAGCCATGCATTATTATTCAGTTTGACAATCTTTTGAAATTATTTCTCAGTGTTCTTGAGTAATTTGATCATATCCTTGCTTTTTGGGTTACTATACTGGTAAAGCTTATTGTTAATACGACTGTAGCCAGCATCATAGTCATTCCCCTTGAAGTTGAAAATTTACGTATTTTCTGCTTCAACTTGTGGATATTCGATCACAATGAAGGGCATTACAGTTTTTCCCAACAATGTGCTAAATTATTGATTTATCTTTGCGAGCTACATCCATCAAAATATACTTTTTACTGGTGCATTTCGAGAGTAATATCGATACTCTTGTATAATTATTTGTTTTCTGTACCGTCCATGCCGATTTTAATGTTGATGTTGCACTGACTCATTCGATTATGAAACTATAAATATATAACTATAAAAATGTAGTCATCAATGCAATATCATTCAGAATTATATGTCTTAATTGTAATTGGCCACGCCTTAATCCTCTTACTCGTCCTCAGCGATAAATTGTTGGTTGTCTTCCTCCTACATTTATTCATCCTCTTCATTCTCTTCCTCCTGTTCTCGTCCCACCAACTTATTAAACACTTTTGGGTTATAGTTATAAATATCCTTATAGACGCCGGTCTTTAGTCTTTCCATAAGTTCCTACTCAATTTTTTGTTCAATATTAGCGGCAATCAATGCTTTCGCCTCTCTAATTCTATCTCTTTTCTCAGCTTTCTTCTTAATAGGCACTAACTCTTCTTTCCCCTGTAATTTAAGTTTCCTCATTTGAATAATCATCTGCCTGAGTTTCGTCAGTCTCTGCTTACATTTATGGATAATGAAAGGCGACCAATAAATGAGCTGCTAATCGATTTGCTCAAGAGATTTTTGATACGATTTATCCAGTCTGATTTTTTCCCAGAGCTGATTGGGTAAATGCGCTCTTTCTGCTGTTTTCATATATAGATAGCAAACTCCTTTTTATTCTCGAACAGTGGCGTACTGTGAATTAGCTAAAGGACATGACCTTCTATTGCAGAGTCCTGTCAGATTATACTAATTGCGGCAGAAATTTTGAGAGACAGTCCTGAATAACGCAAACCATACTTCATTCTAAAAGAACAGTGCTTATTTACGATGACGTTCCACACAACTTCGTCAATAATCATCTTCAACAATCAAATTATAATATCTAATGAGAAATTTGCCATTATTATAGGAATTGCAGTTATCTTAACAATGTCAAGCCAAAATAAAAGAGCAGAACAGGGTAGTGTGATTATTGAAGAATCAATTATTCCTTATGGTATAAGTTCAACTGTTTAAATTATGAAATTATTATAAGCTTTATAGCATAATGCTGAGTGAGTAAAGAGCTGTGGAGATGGAGGTTGTCGGCCCCTTTCCAACACGATTAAAGAAACCCTGTTTCACTGCAAATAATATCCTTTGGAATAAGGAGAGTAAACTTGTAGTTCTCCCTCAGGAATTATACATCAAAAAATACGAGTACTTCAAAATAGGAAAAACATTTGGATTTTAGACGACACGATATTTGGCTTGCAGCAATAACTGTCTTTTTTATTATGACGTACAAGTTCTATGATAAAGGATGAAGCCGACAAAGAGTATAAAGGATATTGCTAAATAGAAAATGTGTATGTCCAATGGTTGTACTTGAAGAACGGAAAATATCTGTTGTATCTGACCAATGGAAATGAAGAGAGCATGTTTTATTTTAACAATGCCAGTTTTTGGAAGGATTATGGAAGTGTCATGGGAAAGAGCTTAATTCAGCTGAACTTTAAGTAAAAATATCAAATTATTGAACAAATTGGAAAGGGTAGCTTCTCTAAGGTACGCACATTTTTATGT
>Ga0302186_10003941_pt1 | contig 10589 bp, 14 predicted proteins | sample II_Bog_E1_2_FD_198782 | JGI IMG/M metagenome (GOLD analysis project Ga0302186, IMG submission 198782) | Peat permafrost microbial communities from Stordalen Mire near Abisko, Sweden - II_Bog_E1_1 | ecosystem: Environmental > Terrestrial > Soil > Wetlands > Peat | place: Sweden: Abisko...
TTTTTGTTAAAAAAATTCAGAATTTACTTTAGAAAAATCATAAAGTTTCTTCTCTAGAAATATAATACAACTAATTAAAATATTTTAAATTTTTTTTAATTCAATCATTTTTGGAGGAGGGCTTAAAGGTTCTTCTAACTCCTCTAAAGTTTTTCCCTGTGTTTCTGGAACCCAAAAAGTTGCCAAGAATCCCACCAACATAAATCCTGAAAAAATTAGTAGAAGACTTGGAACTCCCCATGCATCTTTCAGAAGCGAAAACCCTTGTGCTGACAAAATAGCACCTGCCTTTCCCGAAGCAGCAGCAATTCCATGACAAGTCGATCTAAATCTTGTTGGAAAAACCTCTCCAGGTATAATAAAAGTGGTTGTGTTTGGACCGAAATTGCAGAAAAATTGGGCAATTATATAGATCAATATAAAAAGGGCCACAGAATGTTCTTTGAGGTAGTTATGGAACAACCCCAGTAAAAGCCAACAAAACCCAGTGACCGCAAATCCAATAAATTGTATTTTTTTCCTTCCTAACCTCTCAATGGTAAAAACAGTTACCCAATATCCTGGAACTATTTTATATGATAAAAATCTCTGATAAATTAATATTTACATGTGCCAAAAAAAACAATAGTCAAATTTCCCAATATGAGTCTTTGCAAACTAGTGTAAGAGTCTGATTCATTCGGAGCAAAGCCTATTTCTGATATCACAAAGCTTTGGTTGAGATTAGATCCATAAAAAGCCACATCTAACGCGAACCAACTGATTGAACACCCTAACAAAATTCTCAAATTTTTCCATTTACTGAAAAACTCCCTAAAACTCAATTCTTTGGTTGTTTTTACATTTTTATTATTATTTTGGATTTCCTCCTGTTCATTATTCATTGTGTGGAGAAAAGGCTTTGTGTTATCCATCATTAGTTCTATATCTTCCTTGGCTTTGTTGACATTACCAGCAACATAGGCTGTATATCTGGGACTTTCTGGAATGGTTAATCTGAAATAAAGGGCAGCAATTGCTGGAACAACTCCAAATAAAACGCATAGACGCCACACCATATCAATATTTAAATAATTTTCCTGGATTGAATTTTTGCAACACGCCAAAATGATCAATGCCACGATAGGAGCCACAAGGATTCCTACTCCCTGCATTGCAAAGACTGCTGACATCATGAACCCTCGACGATGGACAGTAGCGAATTCTGAGGCGATGACAGCCGAAAGCGGATAATCTCCACCGATTCCTATTCCTAATATAAAACGAAAAATTCCAAACATGGCAATCATCTTAATTCCAATGGGGGTATCAAAGGATAAACCGCATAAAATTGTCGCAATAATCATGGTTATGAGCTATTAAATTTAAGGATTTTTTTATAAATTTTAAAGAAATTACTTCAATGTCATACATTTTTTTTCGACCATGCTTATCTGCTAAGTATCCGAAATATAATTGACCAACTAAATTTCCCCAAGACGCTGCACTTTTGATGAGACTATCATAAATTGAAGGAATATGATGTTTTGGCTCTGAATAATAATAAACATAACCAATCATTGGAATCACCAAGTTTCTAAAAGAAATAATTTTAGAAAAATGTTCATTTATGAAAATTATGATAGGTGGTAGTTCATAAGAATTAATTACATTGTAAATAGATCATAGGCATCAGTGAAAAATCCAACACCTGCGACCAATATTGTCTTGAGATGGGAGAAACCAAATGCAGCTTTATCTAAAATTTCAAAATGATTGTTTTTGTTATTTTCCATTTTATTTTAGGTATTAATATCTATTTATTAAGATTTTTAAAGATTTTAGCGAAATTGGCTTAAAAGCAAACGAAGAATATCTGATTCATGTACGATTAATGAAAAAAATAAAGAAATCTCTATGGGAAAAATTATTATGAAAAAATTAATAGCCTTTTAAATATATTTTTTTTTTTTAATTAAAAAATATAAAATTTCGGATGAAAAATTCTAAACTAGATAAGAAATTAATTTTTTCATTCAAATTTCCAAAAATAGAAGTCGCTTTTAGAAAAATCTCAACGTTTAGAGCTCTTTTTTAAAAAAAATTTATATTTTTTAATTAATAAAATTTAAATTTAATAATAAGTTTTTTGATCCATTAAATTATTATTATTAAAAAGCCCGAAAACTGCGGGCAGCGAGAAGTCTCTCCTCAAGGTGCCATATAGAGAAAAATGGCAAAATCTTTGTCTAGATTTATTAATTTTTTTTTTAATTAAGCTGTTTTTTCATGAAATTCTATTTTTTATTAATTATGGTCTTGAATTTATAAAGTCGTCCACCTGGCAAATCGGCCTTTTGGGTTTTTCCTGCAAATGAATTTCCTGATTTCATCAATAATTATAAACGTTGGAATGATCCAAAGTGTCGTACATGCCCATTTTGAAGACACAGCTGAAAACATCAAAGCATGATTGAGACCTGGTATATAGATAACTGCAAATAAAACCAGCAATTCAATGACAAGAGCCACATAAATTGCCTTGTTGCACATTAATCTATACCAATTGAAAATTGTTGCCATTTGGGTCTTTCTAATGAAAATAGCTCCAATTTGAGCCCAAACAATGGTCATGAAGTAGGCACTTTGGGCAATACCCATTATATCAACCAATTCATTCATGAAATCTCCCTGGCAAGTAATCCCTTTCTTATTTTCTTGGAACCATTGGTTGTTCCTGCACATATCTCCGAAGAAATTTTTTCGTTCTGTATCAAGACTATCCCAACTATCCCTGATGTTCGGTCCGGCTCCTATCAACGAATCGACAGTAAATCCCCGATCATAAAACACCCAAATATATGCGAAATAAGCAGCAAACGTCTGAATGAATCCCCAAAAGACATAACTGATGAGCATCAATTTAATTCCGACCAAATGATTGTCTTTGCTTCTGGGAGGAATGTTCATTATAAGATCCTCTGGTTCCTCATAGGCCAATGCCACAGCAGGCGCCAAATCAGTCCCCACATCAATCAGGATGATCATAATGGTTTCAATACTCAAGGGTAATTTCAATGCAATAAAAAGCAAGAAAGGAATCAATTCTGGGATGTTTGAGGTTAAGACATAACAAATGGTTTTCTTGAGATTATCAAAGATGAGTCGACCTTCCTTGATCCCTTCTACAATAGCTCCGAAATCATCCTCTAACAGCACCAACTGTCCTGCTTCCTTTGCTACTGCCGCACCACTTCCCATTGCAATGCCTACATGAGCTGCCTTGAGAGCTGGCGCATCATTGACACCATCTCCTGTCATTCCTACTATATGACCTAATTTAGTCAATTCTCTAACTATGTCTTGTTTCTGTTGAGGCATGGTTCTCGCAAAGACTATCTCTTCATGTTTCAATGTCCTGTCCCAATCCTCCTCTGTAAAGTTCAATAGCTCAGTTCCAGTTACAACTATCGCCTTACAACCTTCGGCTGGTATGGCAATATTCTGTTCTTCAAGATCTTTTTTAGTTGGATGTGTGATCAGATTCAAAGATTTTGCTATGGCTTGTGCTGTCGTTGGATGATCTCCTGTCACCATAAACACCTTCACTCCTGCTGTGTGGCAATCATGGATAGCAGTTTTTACTGTCATTCTTGGTGGATCAATCAAAGAAAAGAAGCCGACAAAGACAAAATTGTTCATTGGGAAATTCAAAGGTTCTTGCTCAAATGCGAAATCTTTGGAGTAATTTTCATCCAAGATACGTTCAGCAAAAGCTAACACTCGTTCACCCCTCTTAGCCAAATTATCATTAATCTTCTCAAGTTCCTTCTTTTCATTAGCGTCCAGATCATGAATCTCTCCATCCTTCAGGATTCGACCACACATACCAATGACTCTTTCTGGAGCACCCTTCAACATTAAATTGAGTTCCTTATTTCCAGTCTTCTTTTGCTCATCATGGATCGAACACATCCATTTGTTAGTCGAATTGAAGGGAACTCCAAAAATCCTGGGACATTCTCTTCTGTAATCTATGATATCTCGAATCGGGTGAACAAATTTTATCATAGCGCTTTCTGAAGCATCACCCTTTGTCATTCTTTTTAAAACGTCGGGTTCATTAGTCAAAAATTCAGCATCTGAGTTCAAAGTTGCTACTTTCTGTAACGCCTGGAAATGAGAATCATTAGGATCATACGTCTCAAGGTTCTCTCCATCCAACACTGGGCTTTCAGGTGTTTTATGTATCGTTTTGTTGTAAACAACATGACTTACTGTCATCCGGTTACAGGTCAAGGTGCCTGTTTTGTCACTGCAAATCACTGTTGTAGCCCCGAGTGTCTCTATAATATCCAAGTTAGAGACCACCACCCCTTTGGTCTGCATTCTTTGAGCTGTTAAAGTCAACGCTACAGTTAATTGTGGCAACAGGCCTTCTGGGACATTGGCAACAATTATTCCGATCATAAACACCACAGCATCAATTGTCGAATAACCAAAATTCAAGGCCAGGATTAGGAAAATAACACCTATGGTGATCGCAACTACTCCCATAATATGCACCAACCTACTGATTTCTTTCTTAAGACAACTATCTGGTCTCTTAATAGAAGTGGTGCTCTTTGCGATGGTTCCGAAAAAGGTATTGTCACCAGTTGAAAACACCAGAACAATGCCTGTCCCCGCAGTGAAATTGCAACCCATTCTGGCTATATTTTTCGCTTCATATAGAGAATCGCTCAAAGAATCCTGTCCCAGCTTAATATCAACATTTTCTCCAGTTAAACTGGCATTATTCACCTTCAAGTCAGAGCTCTTCAGGACTCTCACATCAGCTGGCACCTTCTCTCCTGCCTTTACATTGCATATATCTCCAGGGACCAATGATTCGGCTGGTACTTCCATTAACAACCCATTCCTGATAACAGTGACATTCTGAGGAGTTAATGCCTTTAAAGCAGCCATCACCTTATCAGATTTGCCTTCTTGATAGGATTGGAACAAGCTCGTGAGGATCACGACCAAAAAGCACAAAATCCCTAAGGCTAGGGTCTGATAATCAGTGCAATTGGTGATAAAGAAAACCACCAGACATAAGATCCCTCCTGCCCAAAGAAATAATTGGAAACCCCCTATCATGTTCAGGAAAAGCTTCACCAACCAATGCCGGCCTGGAACTGGGGTAATCGCGTTAGGACCATATTTTTCCAACCTTCGCTCATGCTCTTCCGAGCAAAGTCCCTCCTTGATGCTGACATCCAATTCTTCAAGGATCTCCTTTGGTGAATACAGATGCCATGGCTGATCTCCCAAGCCAAAATTGGCTGCTTGAGCTTGTGGCTTTGGCTTCTCCTTTTAATTTAATCAAAATTTATAGATAAATAAAACAAAACACTTACTTGTTTCTTCTCCTTCAGGAGAGGCTCCTGCATATTAAGGAAGCTATTGTCTTTGGATGATTCTTCAATGTCCATGATGTTTTCTAATTTTTTTTCTCCATGCTCAGGGGCGTGCATACTGGCATGGGGCTTATTGATTGTGAAGGCATCTATTGGCTGGAACCTGTTGGGCTCAGTCTGAGAGGTCAGGTTTATAGTACCTTGTGATTGCTTGGACTTTTTATACTTATCAATTGCCTGTAATCGCTTGGGGTCTGTCTGGGCTGTTAGGTTGATAGAACCTAACATGTTGTTGACACTCTCTGGTATTGCAAAGCTCGCCTTCGAATGCTTAGAGTATTGCGACACCTTGCGCTTGGTATAGTTTGGGGGATCGAAATCGTTGTTCATGGAGGAAATAAAAATTTATTTGATTAAGAAATAATTATCTATAAAATTTCAGATCCTTTGCGCAAAACTTATATAAATTTAATGATAATAAAACTTATTAAAAAAGAATGCCGAACTTGGAAAAACTGAAATTTGTTATTTTATTTGCTTTTTTATAAAATTAAAATTTTATTTATTATTTTTTTTTATTTATTTTTTCAAATTGCCCAAAGGCTCGGTTTTTATTTTGGTTTTTTGATTAATTTTAATTCAGAGCTCTTTATTTTCCTTAAGGTGACTAGCTTCTCTGAAGAACACTTTGGTTCTTGACCCTTTCGGGGTTTAAATAAGGGAGAAAGTCTAAAACTGAAAATTTATTTTCTTTCTCGAAAAAAAGATTTTTTCAAAACTTGTTTTATTAAAAATACTTAAAATAATTATAAGAAAGACAAAAAACAATAATTTTAAAAATTTCTAAACATCCTTATTGACCATTTTCATGATGATCCAAGATCATGATATTTGCGAAGCCTCGAGAAAATCCCACCATTTCCTTCATTTTCATTAATTGTAAATAAAAAACCATAAAAAAATAATGATTTACATCGTCTTTCGAAAAGGGGTTTTTCATCCTTTCCATTTGAATTTTTTTGACATTATTAGCAATTGGGAATTTGGTGGTTTTTTCATCTTCCAAAATCAACAGAGCTTTTTTAGTTTCGAAATCTCTGTTAAATCATAATTAATTTTTTATTTGGATATATCATTACTCTTGGTTCAAATTTACTTTGGCTTCTCTTGTTTGTAATTTCAATTTATTCAAATTGAACTTGTTTTTTAACAAAGTGCTTAGAAACTGGATTTTTTTAGCGAAATCTTGTTTCTTCTCTTTAATTTTTTCCACTGAAATTTATTTGTTACTGCAAATTCATTAAAAAGTCAATATATACTTTCTTTTTTCGTTTCCATTTCACGTGGGGTCATGCTCATAATGGTCTTTTTAGTTTTAAACTTCCTCATTGGGGAAACGGGGATAGTGTCTCCTCTTTTTTTCTAATAAAATTTCTTTTCATAAATAATTCAAAAAAAAAGAGAAAACGTCTTCTCTTTTTTTCTAATAAAATTTCATAAATCGTTTACAATTTCCCTTTTTTAGCAAATAAAAAAAAAATACAAATTAATTTATACTTTATCTAGATAATTTTTCTCAAAAATCATATAATGCTCCTTCAATTCACCCATATTATATCGGCATCTCGAAACGTCTTTTATCAGGTTATTTAGCGAAGCGTCATTTAAAATTTCGCGGTCTTTTTGTCTTCTCATTATCATGTAAGTTTCGATTGAATCCTTTAAGAAATCGGTAGTTTCACACAAATATTTCAGATTTTCTTGCAGGGCATCACTTTCTTGAAAAACCTTCCATTCATCCTCATCTCTTTCTCTGGGTTTAGAAGTTATTCCGATTTTCTCAGGTTCATCCTGAAACTCTATATTTTTTATGAGGAAAAACTGAATTTTCTTGATTTAATACCTTGGAGGATCATCAAAGAAATCTCCAACATTAGTCCAATGGTTTCTTCTAATTTTTTATTAAATTCATCCAAATTTTTCGGAGTCGTAGAATGAAAGACCTAACATGTTTTCATTTATTATTGTTTGAAAAGATTACTTGATGGATTCTATATCTATCAGCCAATGTATTTTTTAAACTATGAGCCTTTTCGAATAAAACCTTCAATACATCTTTTACAATTATTTTTTGCATGTTGAAATCTTTAAAATATCAATTTTATGATAAATTATGTTTTTCATTGGAAGGTTGCTTACCCTTCTTGACATAGCTTTCATAACCAATGTAGGGCAATCCTTCAAACAAATTAACATTAGAAATTTGTTTGATTTTGTAATTTTTCATTCTTTTTGGTTTTTGTAAGGAAGGCACTAAAAAAAATTAGCAATCATATTTATTAATAAATGTTTAAAAAACGCAAAATTGTAGTATTCGTTTTTCTTCTTCGAAGAAACGATTTTGTCGAATCCAGTGGTGAAGCCTCTATATACGTATTTATTTTTTCTGGAGTTCTATTGCTTTCCAACAAAGTTTTTGGAAAATCTTTGCTTCTTTTATTAATCTTATGATCTGTGATTACATGTAAAGTGGGCTGTAATTTTGGTAAATGTTGATATGATTTGATTTCTAGACCATCGGGAATGCTTTTCGATTTGCCCAAATTCAACATATAACAATCAGCCCAACTCTTAGTATTTTGATAATTTTTGGAGATTTTGTAATTTTTTCTCTGATCTTCTTGAAAATTGTTGTCTGATTTCAAAATTGCTTTAGTTTTCTCCAATTCTTCATCTTTTTTCTAATTTAAAGTTTTATATTAAAAATCATTCTAACCAATTTTCTTCTCAGAAATTCTGGGGTCCACAAGGTCTTCTTCAACCACTTTATCGATGAGGGCTTTCGAATGTGGACCGAGTTGAATTTCGATGATTTTGGTAATTTTTTTCTTGATTTTGTTAGGGGAAAGGGTGGCTGTTTCATTTTTCTTCCTGAGAGTACTTTGAGAAATCAAAACGTCACTATCTTCAGTGCTGAGATTCCCCTTCATACTCACTGCCATTGTAGATAACTTTTATCAAAATAACAAAAAATATAGTTATTTAGCGAGAAAAAATGATTAATCTGATTCTGACCTGTTTTCCCAAAATTTGCTCGAAACTCTTATATTTATTAGCCATTAACTCAGGACTCAAAGTAAAAGCCTTTTTGGGTTTCCGAATAATAGATTGATCATATTCCATGGTCGAAGTTGTGTGGAAATTTTGTTTCATATCACGAATAGACTTATAAAAAACTCTTGTTAAAAATTATTATTTTTATTTTTCTAATACATCATTTTTTTAATATTTTCGAATTAATAACTCTTCTATATTATCATTTTTTAATGTTTCGCCAAATATTTTCTCCCTTTGAAGTTTTCCAATTTGGATATGATTGCTTCCCTCGCTTGGAAGTCCCTTCTTCCCTCATTCCATATTCATCTTCCAATTGAAAAACATCCTGAGGTAGACCTTCCTCTTCAGACTTCTTCTTCAACCAATTTTCATAATTTTCCTCATTTAAAATGTCCGCTTCATCTATTTCTATAGCAGGCACTAGCATTTTTAAATAAGTTATTCGAACTGGAGTGTTGTGATTACAAGCGTAATCTATTATCTCACAAAGATCCTTGATCTCAGGTTTCAACGCCTGGAATTTACTATCGTATATTAGCTGAGAGATGCGAGATTGCACCAATTTTTTATTAATTCCTGTGAGGATAGTTCGATTCAAAGACTTAATATTTTCTTCCACGATATAATTATTTTGTCGGGAAGCGGTTTTCTCATTTGGGAGATCCTTAGTGATCACCTTTTTGAAATAGATGGAATCTAGGTCAGTTTTATGATAGGGATCTTTGGAAAAAGTAGATTTGACTGAATTTTTCAAGGAGTTTATAAATTTTTTCATTTTTTCGTCGATTTTGGGGAAAAAATGATTTTTTTAATCTAAAATGAAAAGTTTAATATAAAAAACAAAACAAATCTCTTGAATAAAAAAAGATTGACCTAAAAATAATGAACATCATCCCAGATAAAAACTTCGTTTTAAAGGTATATCATAACATAAAGAACTACATCCATAGAACCCCCATCCTGACTTCAGATTACTTCACTAAATTCATCGGAGCCAAAAATGTCTATTTTAAATGCGAAAATGTTCAGAAAACTGGTTCATTTAAAATTCGTGGGGCGATTAATGCGGTTTCAATGCATCTCGATGATGATCCGTCGCTTTCCAAGAAAGGATTTATCACTCATAGCTCTGGAAATCATGCCGGAGCCTTGGCCTACGCAGGCAAGATCCTTGGTATCCCTATCACAGTAGTGATGCCAAAAGATAGCAAAAAAGCCAAAATAGATGCTGTGAGATCATATGGAGGAGAAATAGTGTTTTGTGAGCCTGATTTGGCTTCACGTGAGGCCACCACCAATAAAATCATCCAAGAGAAAGAAATGAAATTAATACATCCTTATGATGATTACCTCATTATAGCAGGTCAATCCACAGTCGTTTATGAGCTTCTTTATGATATCGATGACATTGATTATGTCGTCAGTCCAGTTGGGGGAGGGGGTCTGTTGAGTGGTTCATTGTTGGCGGCAAAGTATTTTTCGAAAGGCAACTTGAAAGTGATTGCTGGAGAACCAGAATTGGCTAAAGATGCCTATTTATCGTTTAAAAACAATAAATTAATGAAACCGTTGCCTCCTATTACAGTTGCTGATGGACTTAGAACTGGCTTGGGGAAAAGAAACTTCGAAATTATTCAGAAAAACCTTCACGATATAATTTTAGTTGAAGAAGAGGAAATTATTAAGGCAATGTTTAGAATTTTCGAAAGGATGAAACTCGTGGTGGAGCCGTCTTCAGCGACGGCTGTGGCTGCGGTCATAAAGGAAAAAGAGAGGTTTAAAAATAAAAATGTCGCCATCATTATCTCAGGGGGAAATGTGGATTTGCAGGATTTACCTTTCAAAAATATTTAAAAAACATATTTCAATTTTAGTATTTTTAGTAAAAAATATTTATTTTAAAAACAAAAAAATATGATTTTTTTATTATTAACAAAAAATCCATCCAAGCTTTTCAAATTCAAAAAAAAATATTAAATTTCTAAAAATAAAAAAACCAAACCAAAGAAATGTAGAAACATAAAAAAAAACAATTTAAAGTTTTATCCAAAAAAAATCTCAATGTCAAGCTGAGCATCCCTTCCTTGAAGA
>Ga0302186_10003943_pt1 | contig 10585 bp, 9 predicted proteins | sample II_Bog_E1_2_FD_198782 | JGI IMG/M metagenome (GOLD analysis project Ga0302186, IMG submission 198782) | Peat permafrost microbial communities from Stordalen Mire near Abisko, Sweden - II_Bog_E1_1 | ecosystem: Environmental > Terrestrial > Soil > Wetlands > Peat | place: Sweden: Abisko, Stordalen...
TGACCCATTTGCCAAGACCAAATTATCATAAATTAGATTCCTAATTTTACCTGAAGGTGTCATCATTTCTAATCTATTTTGTTCAGGGATTATATGAAGAACTCTATCAGTTATTATATTGACCTTCATTTTTTCGAAAAAATCAGCTTCTCTTAATAATTTGCATTTAAAGTTTTTTGCATAAGTGAAATCAAAAGGTTTTTCATTATTATTTGCAGAAAGAATTAAATCAATATACCCCAAAAATCCAGACATTCTCAAAGTTTGAATACTGCTAATCACTCCTGGATCATTTCCTAAAAAAACAACTCTTGCAAATGATGGTTTTCCAAAAACTTTTTTATAATTTATTATTTTTCCTTGTTCTGGAGTCAAGTTATTTGGAATTTTAACAAATAAATTTTCCTTTTGTTGTACAATTTCATAAATTCGGAGGTCTTCAAGATCAGGACCATATTCAAGCATTCCATTTTTAACACAAAAGGCTGAACCATGATTGAAACAAAATACTTTATCCCCAATCAAAAGTTCTGAAGATAATTTTGAATTGTCATAAGGGCAATTTCCATGAATCGCATAAACTATGTTTTTTAAATTAATTATCAAAATTTGAGAGTCTTTGGTTATTTGGAAAGCTTTTATTGTGTTAATTGGAAAATCAGAAAGGATTCCAATGGGATAGAGCTGATAGTTTTTCGGATTCAGCAAAGGATCATCAATATAAACATAAGTGAAAAAATTCGGAATTATTGAATTTTTTGAATGGAGAACAGGGTGCGGAGTTAGAAACAAACATAGAAAGAGAATTTTAAAAAGTTTTTTTGGATTTTGAGAACTGATGCAAGAAAAAATCTTCGAAAAAAACGAGGATGAAAAATGCATTGTAAAATGATTTCCAAAAATATAGCGGATCAAATTAAAAAAATTGTTTTTAAATTTTTTTTTTAATCGTTGATTTTTAATTTAGAAAGATAATTTTTAATATATTTGAAAAAAAACAAGATTTTTCCAAATTGTAACGAGAATTTTAATATTTGTCACTTATAAAAGATGAAAACATTTGAGTTTGAATGAAGTTTTTAATAAACCCATCCTTGATGTTCTTAATTTGAAATAATTCTTGTACTCCTAAGACCATCTCTTTTTTGAGTTTATTTTTATTGCCTTCCACAAATTCAATGATCTCTTTATTTAATGAGTCTTTAATGATTTCAAATATCTTCAAACAAATTTCCTTATCTTTTTTATCCGGATTCATCACAATAATTTTTTTTCCATTTCCATCTTTTTTATTTTTCAATTCATCAAAAGGTGCTTTTAACTTTATAGCTAACTGATGAAAAAATTGTGAATAAACCTCCTCATCTAAGTTAAAATCATTGAAAATTTCCACTCCGTCAAGATTTATAAAAATGCATTCTTTATGTGATTCTTCCAATTTTTTACCCAACACATATTCTTTCCCTTTATTAATTCCAATTAAAATCGGAACAGGAGAATCCATAAACTCAAGTAAACTCTCAGGAATGTTAAAAATCATTGGGTACGGCCATTGAAACGGTTTCAAAAGACAAATAAAAGTCATTAGCGTGGAAGTCAATAAAGCAAGGTTTTTGGAAAAAAAGACCAATGTTTTTTCCAACATCAACGCCAAAAATAAATAAAGAAACTGCTCACATTTTAAATTGGAAAAAACACAAGATGACAACCATTCAGCTTCTAAGAAAAAACAATGAGATTCCTGAGGAATTGGAAATTCAATCATTCCTTTGAGATCATCGAAATTAGGAAAGATCAATGTTGAAGAAAAGCAGGGAATTTGATTTTCGTAAATGTTGTTGAGAATGAGTTCCAATTCATTGTTCATTTGATGATGAAGAAATGTGGAATCTAATTTCTGATAGATATCAAGAGCTTGTTGTTCAGTTCTTTCATGAGAAAATTTCATTTTATTGAGCTTGAGATAATTCAAGATGCTGATGATGACATCAGTGAAAAATTTTATGAAGGGGTAATAACTCACAAAACAATAAACTTTTTTCGTGGAATAAAAAACCGACTCTTCTTCTATGTTGATAGCATGGTTTTCTGTTGTTTCTTTTTTATTCTTTTTTTTCTTTTCTTCCTTTGGATTAGGTTTTTTCATCTTTAAATTTTGATAATCATTAGACACAAAACAAATGCAATATTTCAAGTGATTGGGATTGCTAGTTTGTAACAAAGAGACCTTTCTGAGCAATTTGCCTGAATTTAGAGATATTTTGTATTGGCAATTGATTTCCTTCTCGATGTCCTCATCACATTTCAACACAAAAACGAAACTTCTGTCTCTTTGTTCGAATAAAGTATTAGAAGTGTATAAAATCTCGTTCAAGGAGCTGAAAGAATCTGTAATTTTAAGTTTTTTGCTTTCGATCCCGAACGGAAAAGCACAATGAAGGATAGTTGTTAAATGATCATTTTTTAAATTATTTTTGAATGAATAAAGTATTTTCGGGCCTAAGACAACTTCTGAATCTTTCACATTTTTTTTTTGTTCGAACATATCGATAATATCCTGATTTTCAGCTCCTATTATCAAGAAATCCTCGAATATTTTATTGCCAATTATCATTTTGCCTCCATCTCCTTTTTTGAAAAGGTTCTCTAATTTTTGTTTAGCTATGTCATTTAATGAGTCATCCTCACTGCTACTGCTTTTGCTTACATTCACATTATCTTCATTAGGGTCATTAGTTTTCCCAAGCATTGGAGTGAAATAGATTTTAGTTTGAGGACTATCGATTCTCTCAGTTAACTTTTTAGCTTTTATCTGATGCAAAGGGGGCATTGATTCTGAAAAAATTGGACGTTTTATTAATAACTGAGAAATTTCATTTTTCATGGGTGTTGCAAATTGAACCTCCATTTTTTGGATTTGAGAATGCAGTTTTTTTTCATTAGATTTATAGTGGACAAGATCTGCTTCAACACTGCGAAGATTGTTTTTTGCAGAGGCCAGTTCAAGTTTCAACTCGAAAAGTTCCTGAGAAAGTTTATAGTTTTTCGACTTTTCTATGGAAAGCTCAGATTGGAGCTTGAAGATGAGATTCTTTTCGGGGGAAGGTTTAAAGTTATTTTCATTTTTATACATTTTTATATAATTTATTGAAAGTCCATGGTTTTAAAATAATTTTACTAAAAGACATTTTATAATTTTTTTGATGTTATTTATATTTGATTTATATATTCTTTGAGGCAACCAGCTAGTTCCGGATCTGTGAAATTGATGTTCTCATCCATTTTCTTATAAATAGTTTTGGGATCCTTTGGAAAATATTCATTATTTCGGTTGATCGCTAGAGTTGTAATCTTATTGATCTCCTTCATGATATCAATAATTTCCTGGTTCATTTCAGTTGCGTTTTCTAGCCTTTTAATAATTTTTTCTTTCAAAAAAAGGACAAATTGTTGTCCAGTGTATTCGATGATCTTCTCATTATTTTCCTTAATATTGCATAGAAACCAGCTTAAAATAGTATCCACTTGTAAATTATGAGGGTTAATGACAATATATTTCTCAACCCCAAGAAATTTCACTATATAATACATATAAAATAATTCTCGATAACCAGGAGTGAACAGATTCGTTGTTAATTCAGTAATATTCAAATTATTTAGTCCCAAATCATTTGCTTTATTATTATAAATGTTTTTTGCCAGAAGCTCTGTTAAATTGGTTGATTGTTGAACAAGCATATCTGAATCCAAGCCTAGCAAAAAATTCAACAGACTGGGAGGTTTTATAAGCTCGTTGAGGATTTTTTCAAAACGGGAAAAAGCTTCTGAAAAAATAACTTTTAAATGATTCTCCAAAATCAAGTTATGGACATCTGGAGAAACGATCTCAATGATTCTTTTCTCATATTGACCCTGAGCTATATAGGTCTCTTTTATCAATTTTCTCTTGGTTCTTTCAATTTTCTTCACGCATTTCTCATATGAATCTGGATGAGCTTTTTGAAACTTCTCGAGATTTACAAAATCTTCTTTTTTCAGGACTTCACGCATTTTGTCTGTATAAAAATCTGCAATAAATTCAATTTTCATTTTTATGTCCTCAATGATCTCAGGACTTATTTTTGTCTGTTGGTTCAATTTTTTGTTGAAGGTTTCTAAGATCTGCTTCATACGATCCAAATAAATCAACTTCACAAAATAATCACCATTTTTCTCCTTGAAATTCAGGATATCAATCAATAGTTTCCTGATTGAACCTTGTGTTGTATGGCAAAATTTATGATTGGGTCTGAAGGCTGCAAGAGTTGAAATTACGTAAATTTTGTTGATTTTTAACTGATTTTCAACAATTTCCTTTTCAGTCAATTGAAGAAATTTCTGAAAATTAGATTTTTTTTCTTTTTTTTTTTGGTTTATGTTCTCGTCTTCATCAAAATCAGCAGGCAGATATGTCGACAAAAATTTGTCCTCTTTGGTAAATACCATCCAAAACTGATAGTTACCATTATACAATTTTTGAGATATTTTGAAAAATTCCATCACATCTTGACTGTTGACTTGAGAACTGTCCAGATTCTTCACATATAGGAAGAGACAGGCTTCGCTTTCCACAATTTTTCTTAATTCATTTTGGAAACTCTCTGTTGAAATTCCTGGAGTGTCGATAATTTGCAGGGAATTGTTGATTTTTGGGAAATAAATATGGATCTTGGGAAGGTCTCCAGCAAGATTTTTGGTTTTCTTTAATTGAAAAAAGATGTGATCATTTTTCTTTTCCAAATCCATGAAATATTTGTTCAAATCCAGAATTTGTTCTCTTAATTCTTTTTTCTCTGACACTTTTTCAGGAAGAGCATCATCGACTTGAATATATATACAATTTTTATCAAAATCTGGCGAATTTGGCACAGCACTCAAAAAACTATAAGAAGATGTATTTTCGATCTCTTTTGCTGGCAAAATTTCCATCCATTTCTCTGGAGAATCTGAGGAGATTAACATTGAATTCAATAATGCGTTGATGAGAGTGGTTTTTCCCGAACAATATGAACCCACCATAACAAGGCTGATTTTCCGGTCTTCGAATTTGGTTTTTATTTGTTTGAGAGAATTTTCTGCTTCTGAAATGAGATCCTGGTTCAGACATTCATAGAAAACTTTCAACTTGGGCAAAGCTTCAAAACATATTTTGAACATATGATTCATGTCAGTACAACTTAAAAACAGATTTGAAGATTTGTTTAATTGTTCAGATTCCATTTTAAAGAAAGGACAATTTTTTTCTGTGTTTTAGCAAAATTATAATATTTTTCTATATAGAAAATTCAAAATAGGATAAAATTCTTAAAATTCAATGAATTTTATTAATTATTTAGAAAATGGCCCATTATCTGTTATTTTTGTTAATCAAAATGGGATTTTAAATATTTGTTGATAAATTCATCCACTACGGTTCTTTTTGGTTGAGAGACCATGGCACCTAAAATAAATTTTTTAATCAATGATTAAAAAAAAAAAATCAAACCCATTGTTGTGATGCAAACAAAAGCGCTTGCATTCGCAAAAATCATGCATTTTGCAATTTCCTCTTTCAAAATCTTCTCTTCTTCGATGGATATGGAAGATTTTTCTTTTACTTTTTAAATTATAGATTATCCTAAGGAAATCCAAAATGCAATTTACAAATCAATTGTTTATATTTCACAAAAAATGCTGCTGTGAATCCATCTCCTGCTCCAGTGGTATCAACTATTTGATAATCTTTGAGAATTTGGCTATTTAGTTCAGGAGCAGCTGGTATTTTTATTTCAAATTCATTCGTTATATAGTGACAGCCTTTATGTCCAATTTTCAAGAGAACTCTTAAATTCTTGTATTTTTTCAACAAAGAATTTTTTATCACTTCGACATTCAAAACATCAGTTTCGCTAGCTTCCAATAATCGAGAAAGTTCGGTCTTGAAAAAATATGGAAAAAAATGACATTTTTATTATTTTAATATTAAACTTACTTCATTTGGTGATATGAAGTCAAGATTTGCCAATAATTCTTCAACAATTTTTTCATCTCGTCCACCGTAATCTAACACGACCAAAGTCCCTAAAACAAATTTTGTTTCTATTTTTTTCCCTTCATTTAAATAAATTACTATTCTTTCTAGCATAAATGGCAGCTAAAACGTTTATTTCTTGAGTGATTTCCCTTTGCAGCATTAAAATAGAGGCTAAAAATTTTAAAATTTGTATTTTAACAATGAAATTCATACATTCTCTAATTGCTTTTTGGTATTCTTCAGGAAGCACATCCAAGGATTTATAAAATATATTGGATCCACCGATGATAACAATTGAATTTTCTCTTTTCGGGTTGAGGAAAATCAGTGCGAGTCCGGTTTTCGCCTCTGCAATTCTCCTTAATGCATGTAAAGAAACTCCAGCTTCAGTCATTTCTGAACAAAATCAATAAAAAAAGATTATTTTTAAATTATGAACCTTTTATTAAGCTATCAGCCCCTGAATCTTGGCCAACTTGCCCCACAAAACAAACTTTTGCATTTAATCTTGATGCTGCAACTGCTGTATTGGCACCCTTGGATTTTAAGATAGAAGAAATATTTATTAAAATTTTACTTTTCCTCCATTAGCATGAAAAGTTTCAAGGGCTTGAAGGGTTTCGCCTTCTGATGGAAGACGAGAAACCAATACTGTTAGATCATTACTTGCTGACCCCAAAGAACAGATATCATAAATCTTGACCAAATTATTCATTGAGATAAGAGGATACGAAATAAATTATGAAAATTAAAAAAATCCTTTATGGAATTTAAAAATATTAACTTTCAAAAACTAAAAACAAATTATTTTGTTTTTGTGAGAAAACATTTATTTGAAAATTCGAAAATGAATAAAATTTATATCCTTTTTCAGAATTCTTTTTGCCAAAAACATAAAAACATCTGTTTTTTGTCTGAATCCATATTTTCAAATTTAAATGAAAATCCAAGCAAGACTCACAAGAACTTTTTCCTCAGCCGATCACTCAGCACTCCTTTTAAAAATAAGTTGAAAGTTGCAAATTCCAAACATTATGTCTCCCAACAGAATCCTTACAATGAAGCCCTTATCGAATATAATTTAAAAGCTTTGTCAAGAAACTTTGAAGAGAAAAGTATGGTGATAACTTCTTATCTGATACTACAACACCATAAATCGGAAAAATCTGATTATATCACCTTGAAATTCGATCAATATCTTCTTTTATTAAATGATAACTTGGAGAAATTCAAAAAACCACATTCCTTATATACGATATTATTCAATGTGAATGATTCTCGATTAACTATACCTCATGATCAACACCTCCATTATTTTTATTATACTCTGAATTTATTCAGAAAAAGTCCTAAATTTAACGATGAAGGAAAACATTTTCTCAGTTTTGTGCATTTATATTCGAAAGTCGAATATAAAATGAATTTCGATTCAAGTTTTATAGATAATGTATTTAATTATTTTCTTTTAAATTGGAGATTATTCAATACAGATAATTTATTGGAAATGTTCCAACATTTTATCAATTCTAAATACGCTTTGAATATATCTCCCAAAATTTTGCATTCTTTAAGCATCTATGATGAAATTTATCCTTATATGTCTTTTGAGGATTATGAGATGAGTTTGAGATTTTTTAAACAGCTGCTAGAATTAATGGAAAAATCAAAATATGAAAAAAATGAAGAATTAAAGCTGAGAGTTACTCAATTATTGAAAAAAATGTTTTTAAAAACTTTTGAAAAATCAACAAATAAAGAAAATAATGATGATAATGGACAGAACATTTTACAACCTAAAAACTATTATTTCTTGAATAAATCAATTATTTTGAAAGCTTTTGTTTTAATAAAAAAAATGGAAAAAATTCTCAAAAAGCAAGAATTATCCAACGATTATTTGGATTCTTTCTCAAAAACAAATATCACTTTTGACAAAGGTGAACGCAAGTCATTTATGGACTATTATAATGAATTCTGCTCTAATCTTCCAGAAAATGAGGAAATTTTAAGACTAATTTCATTTATTGTTTTCAAATAAATATTTTATTTTTTTAAAAATAAAAAATTAAAAAAAAAAAATTGAAAATATGAATTTTTGGGTACTTTTGCTTTTTTTATTTAATATATTATCGGTCTTTTCAAAACAAATCAATGTTCGGAAAAAAAATTCAAACACTATTCCAACGCAAGCAATCCCCCTTTATCCATCTTCAAATATGAACTATTATTACACATTTCTGTTTCTAGGTAATCCCCTTCAAAAACTTATGGTAGCAATTTCAATACTTGGTAGTGATTCAATATTTTTATGCAGCACAAATAATACTGAAAATCAAAATAATCATATAAATGATATATATGACCCTAATGGTTCAACTTCAGTGGGAGTTTTAAGCAATTTTACAATTGTTTCATTTAATTTGTTCTATCAGAACTTCATTAATTTAAATTCCAATGTTGATTCAAATAGTTTTCAAGATTCCAATATAAATTTAGGAAACACATATAATGATTTCTTTTCTGATGATTATGAAATGGCATTTCAATGTTTGGATCATAAAATATATAATTTTTTTTATTCTGGGAAACAATTTATTGCCGGAGTTATTGATATTAGCACTTTTCTTTACCAAAATAATGAAAATGACATCGAAGATCAAGGTTATTTCATTTATGCACTTTATTTAAATGAAGCAAAAGGACTTTTGAAGTTGTTAAATAAAACCTTTAATTACTCGAAATTGGATAATGGTTTTTCCAATATTTTGCAAGTAACATTAGAAAAAAATGAAACAACTTTGGTTTATTTGTTGGAATTTTTAAATATTGTGATCGATGCCCAAATTTTGAGCATGGAAAATGATTCTGCTTGGTTATTGAGTTTTTCAACTTTGACGAATTTCATTCAAATTCCCAAAAATCTCTATGAAAATTTCATTCTTTCTTTCAGAAGTTTTTGTCAACAAAATGAAAAAAATTGCATTGGACGACAGTTTCCAAATTCACCATTATGCTTTTTAAATGAAAATAATACTTATGATGAATTCTTTCAAAGTTTCCCGAATATTTCTTTAAAATTAAACGAAACTTTTGCGTTTTTGATTTCGAGTGAAGATTATTTCTTTGAAATTACAGATGGATATTTTTGTTTGGGGATAGAACCAAATGAGAAACTTGAAAATCTTGTGATTTTTGGCAACTATTTTCTCTTAAATAAATTACTTTTTTTTGACTTTCAAACTTCATTATTTTATTTATGGAAAGTGAAAGCACCATTTGACTTTGTCGCCTTATTTACAGATGAAATTCCAACAGTTCCTAACAAATATTTCCCTCCAATTAATGCTCTAGCTATAGTTTTGCCTATTGTTTTTACAACTATGCTAATTTTGTTTCTTGGCGCTTATCATATAAAACGAAAACAAAACGCAACCCTAAATAATTTAATTAAGGAGAAAGATGGTAATTTGGACCAAAATAACAAAAACTCATTTGATGTTAGTTATGGGAATTACGAAAGGCAGAAAATTAAAGAAAAAACCACACTTATCACCATTGAACTCAAAGAAAGTCTTACAACACTTGATGTGGAGATTTCACCAATGATGTCAGCGACAAAACCATTGGAAACGATAATAGTTCCAGTAACAGCACATCCGAGTTCAGAACCTCCTATTTCTTAAATCCAAAAATTTGTTTCATTAAATTTATTTCGTTTTTTTATTATTTTTTAATTCATTTTTTCTATTCTTGTTCTCTTATTTTACATCTCATCCTCGAAATTTTTGGGTTTAGATATTGCCTTCAGATAATCCTTATGATATGAAGCAGTTGGGTCTGTGAATTTCCGGTTCTCAGTCTTGACCATTTTTTCTTCGAAAGTTGGTATGAATTTGACTTTTTCAAGTTCATGTTTGGGATAATTATTCCACATATTCGGTTTCCATCCACCTTGAATCGATTTTACTACTCCATACACTTTTTTCCCGGCATGTGGCAAATGCTTTCTTCCAACTTACAAACAAAAACAAAACTTCAAAATAAAAAATAAAGATTTTACAAGATTTTCGAACTCGTTGAAATTCGTTCAAGATTTCTTCTGCTTCCAAATTTCTTAAAGGTTGGCTTTTAACATATCCGTTGATATATGTAGAACAAATAAACGGATGGACTCCTCTTTTGAGAATAAAATCGACGGATATTTGAGGGTTTTTGTCTACGAAATCTTTCAATAATGCAGATTTTAGAAATTCTCTAGTTCCTTTGGAGCTTCCTAGTTTAAATAAGATCTAATAAATGCATTTTTTTTTTTCAGACCTCCCCAATCGCAAAATGTTAGTTTTATATTTTTTAGCTGGTGTATGCCTCTTGTGCACATCAATAAATAAATATTGTTTTTTTGTTGTCGGATCTAAATTTAAAACAATAATGTTTTTAATCTCTTTTCTTTTCAATAAAATGAATAATATTTTTGATTAAAATTAGAAAGAAAGAATTTAAATATTCCGAACGCAAAAAAGGCGAGTCGATTTT
>Ga0302186_10003950_pt1 | contig 10569 bp, 8 predicted proteins | sample II_Bog_E1_2_FD_198782 | JGI IMG/M metagenome (GOLD analysis project Ga0302186, IMG submission 198782) | Peat permafrost microbial communities from Stordalen Mire near Abisko, Sweden - II_Bog_E1_1 | ecosystem: Environmental > Terrestrial > Soil > Wetlands > Peat | place: Sweden: Abisko, Stordalen...
GTTGTCGTTCACCGGTGCCCCCGCGGCGTCAACCACTTTCAGCGCGACCAATACCGTATGCCCATCGGCCAGCTTATCCAGATCGAGCTTTCCCACCGCAGTGCGATCGTTCGCAGCCGCCTCAATCTGGTTGGTCTGGTCGCTGAGAACCTTCCCATCAAGACCAATCACCCGCACCTGCACCTTGAAGGAGCGAGCATCACCCAGGTTGATGAGATCGACTGAATTGTCAGCAAGGTTGAGCTGCGCATGAACCGGCTCGCATGCCTTCTGCGTGCCATAGAAACTCGACTGCGTATCGTAATCGGAGCTGAGGAAGTTCCACTCCATGCTGGGCCACGCTGGCTGCGTCATCCAAATCATGCGGCCCGAGTTGGGCTGCCAGAGGTGCGCCGCAAAGCCCTCAAAAATCGCGCGGTGGGCGGCGTAATCGATCATCTGAGCCTTGCGCTCAAAGTCCTCCAGGCCCGTGGCCGCGCCAAACTCTGTCTCAAGATGCGTCATGAAAGGCGCAACGTCGCCATTCCCACTTTCATGCCAATCGTGATAGGCCCATGTGTCGCTGATAGGCCAGCGGTCCGGCTCCGGGATAAAGGCCTCGATGCTCTCAAGCGTGGGCACACTGGGAATGCCCAACTCCACGCTGAACCCTCGGTTGATTTTGTAATAAGTATCGAGTGTCTGCAACTGGTACGGGCCGGAGTTGCGCAGGTTCACCTGGTTCGAGCTGCCAGTGTAATACCGTGTGTGATCCAGCGTGCGCGTGAGATTGGCCAGCCCTTCGTTAATGATGGGCTGCGGCACGCCTTCATTGCGACCGCACCACACCACAATCGATGGATGATGTCTGAAGTGGAGAATGCTGTCGCGCGCGTTCGCCAGGAACAGCGCCGGATCCTGCGCCTCGATGTTGTAACCCTGCGTCGATTCCCAGAAATCGTTCCAGACCATGATGCCGTACTTGTCGGCGAGCGCGTAGAAGTTCTCTTCGCTATCCTGCCCCATCCAGTCGCGAATCATGTTCACGTGAGCATCACGATGAAGTCTGAAGTAAGGCTCGAGATGCTCAATGCTGACCCGCTTCCGGCTGTCGTCCATGCCCCAGTTGCCGCCGCGCGCCGCGATGCGCACACCGTTGACCCTGATCACCAGGTCTGTGCCCGGCCAACCGCCTGCAACCGGGCGGATCGACGGTGAACCCTCCGCGCCGGGTTCGAGCGAATGCACCCATGCATGGCGCATCCAGTCTGGTACTGGCTGCCCCTGGTTAGGAGTCTGATCGTCAATCTGGCGGATGCCTTCATGCGTCTCGTTAATCAGCGGCAACGCCGAATCATGCGTCCGGCTTGGCAGCACTTCCACGCGGCGCAGATGGCCGGTTGCATCGAAGAGAGACGTCTCGTAGCTAAACTCGCGCATGCCGAATTCAATCTGCTTTTGCGCACTAATCTTGCCGGCCTCAGTGAAGCTGACCTTCAGGGTATGCAGGACGGGGTCGCCATAGCCATTCGGCCACCAGAGTTTAGGCTGCTGCACTTTGAGTTGCGCGAAATCTTCGGGCAGCAATCTCTGAACCGTTTCGCCGGGCTCAAGACGCAAATGCTTGGTCACCTTCACGTCGTCGAATGTTGCTATAAGGTCGCCTTCCACCGCAGTGCTGGATGTGTTGGTCAGCGGTGATTCAATCTCAATGTCAGCCTCGCTGCGGTCGGGCTTGGGCAACGTGGTAATGACGTTCAGGTCACCCACTTCCACCGCACCGGTTGCGGTCAGCGTCACGTCCTGCCAGATGCCGGTGTTGCGGTCGCGAATGCCTGGAATCCAGTCCCAACCTTCTGTGGCCGAAAACGTAGGCCCATCCATCACCTGGATGCCGCCGTTGTCTCCCGGGCCTGCCTTGATGGACTGCTCGTGGGCGATTCCCGGATGGGGCGGCGGACTCACCCGCACCGTCAGCACGTTCTCCGCCACAAGCAGCGAGCTCACATCAAATTTGCCGCGTATGAAAGCGCCTTTGATGTCCCCAAGCCTGCTTCCATTCAGCCAGACCTCGGCCGCATAATTCACGCCTTCAAATGTCAGTGTGAGGTGCTGTCCTCGAGACTGCGCCGGAGCCGCAAACGCAACTCGATACCAGTAATCCTCGCGGCTGAGACTCTCCGGGATGGCGAGGTTATTGAGGCCATAATCGGGGTCGGGATAGAGGCCGCGATCGATCATCGTAGTGAGCACGGTTCCCGGGACAGTGGCCGCGAGCCAATCCGCTGTTGCGACGCCAGACTTGGAGAGCGCTTCACCCGTGACTTTGCCTTGAAGTTTGATATCTGCTTCGGCGGCCAGTTTCCAACCGCCGCGAATCCGCCAGGACCGGTCGCCGATGGGCTCAAGTTTTGCGGTGGCGGAGGGAAGCGGCTTCGCCGAAGGCTTCTGAATGGCGCCTTTGCCGCGAGGCAGCGTTGAGGCATCCTGCGGGGCGGTGAGCCCGACCATGCTGGAAGTTTGTATCGGCCAGTGATGCGTTGCCTCTTCAAAATTGGCCAAACCGAAGTCCGGCTTTGTTGCGAAAATGCTCTTGACCTGCGCGGCTGTCAGTCCCTCCCGAAAAACTTCAAGCGCCGCGATCTGCCCGCCGAAATGATTGCTCTTGAGAGCAGCAACGGTCGTGGGCGCCATCTCCAGCCGTGCAGCAACCACGCCCTGAGTCAGCGGACTCAAGGCGGCTTCGTCTCCGTCACCATAGAGCGTGACGGAATTCCCATCGCTCACAGCGACGGCGAGATGCCACTCCGACTTCGCCAACGCGTTCTTGGCCCCGAGTAGATGATTAGTTCCCTGCTCCCGTCCCAGCCACAGACCAAGTCGCCCGTCCTCGATTCCGATGAAACGCGCGTCTTCAGCGCCGGGGTCGCCAATGCCGGCGAGCAACACCGTACCGGTAAGAGGCTCAGCGGGCCGGAACCAGAAGGCCAGCGTCCACGCCGCATTGCCTCCGAGAAGCGCGTCGTTTGAGGCGGATTGCCGGCCGCCCATCCCCATCCGGTCCAGCATGGCCGCTGTCCGCGGATCAATGGACGAAGGCGGCGTGAGCGACTTGCTTAGCCCCGGCCCATCCACTAGAAACGTCGCGTTGTAGGGCCCGTACGCTTCCGCCGGGAGCGATTGCGCATTTACCGGCCGGGGCATAAACGAGCCCAGAAAGACAAACGCCAAACCGAGTGACAAATAGCGCTGGTAAGCGTAACGGCGCGAAAGAGGAGATGATTCCTTGCTGCGATTTTTCATGGCGGAGATGATCCTGGGTGTTCTCACTTGTAAGGCCTTCGGCAGTGCCGGAAGCAGCCTGCCCAATACCCGTTGTCGCAGTCCTGAGCCTTAGTGAAAAGGTCCTAGACGGGATCGGCTTGCAACGTGTCTTCAGCGGAGGGAGTAAATTCTCCCACATTGTGCGTTTCAAACCAGCGCACGCCAGCTCCCACCAGGGCGGCATGGTCGCGCAGCTCCGAGATGCGCAATTCTACGTCAAGGCCTTGCAACTCTGCCAAAGTAGCGGAAAGGAAAAGCGGCGACGACTGCGAAATGCCTCCGCCGAGCACCACGACATGGGGAGCAAACGGATAGAGCACGGTGCGAATGACCTGTCCCAGGTTGCGTCCGAATTCGTTGAAAGCCTCCGCTGCAGCCGAGTCGCGCTCCGCATCTTTGGCAATCTCCACCACTTCGCGCAATGTGCCGGTTTGCTTTTGATAGGCCCCTTGAATCGCACGCGTCGAAACCAAGTCCTCAACGATTCCACCTTGGTAAGGGACATTCCAGATTTCGCCATCGGGGGAAACGCCGGGACCGCTCGTGATCACATGCCCGTCCACGGCAAAGGCCGATCCGATGCCGGTGCCCAGAGTCAGGCCGACAACTCGGGCAATTCCACGCACGGCCCCAGCCCCGATTTCGCCCAGCAAAAACGCATCCGCATCGTTGAGTGAGCACACATTGCCTGGCTCCCAGCCGAAACGCGCGGCCAACGTCTCGTGCACATTCACGCCGAATAGATAAGGCAGCTTGTGCTTCATGTGGCTCACGCCGGTGGCGTAATCGAACGGGCCCGGAATCGCTAGCGCGGCGCCGGAAGCATTTTCGCTTTCCGCGCCCACCTTCATTCCCAACGAGTGCAGCAAATCCACAAAAGCGTTCGCGGTTTCGACGGATGCGTGTGAAGCACTGATAACGGAACCAAGCCGATAGTTGCCGCCATGGCAAAGCGCGGCGGATATGTGGCTCCCTCCAATATCGAAGACTAGAACAGAATGGTCCAATCCGGTGGTCACTCAAACCTCGCTTTCGATAACGGTATCATCCGGCGCTGAAGATGCGCTATGACAATGACGCTCGGATACTATTTTGTGCAGACGTGCCAGCCGGTCAAAGAGTTGCGTCTTCCAGCAGTAACAGGCGCTCTGGTGCAAGCTGAATGCGCCAGGGCTGCGCCTGTCCGCTTAATGTGCGCCAAAGCTCCTTGGGTAGGTCGGCCTGCAGATGAGGCTTGTCGCCGGATTGCGGCTGATTGTGAAGACGCAGATAGAGCGTCATCTCATGGGGGGCTTCGCTGGTACTGACAAGCCAGCAGGGAAACGTGTTTTCGCCGCTCAATTCTGACCCAAATCTGATCTGATGCGAACGCACGCCGAGATGCGTCAATCCCACAGGCACAGCGCCGGCCGTTTGCAGTTCGCAGTTCCAGGCATCCACCGCAATCCGACCAACGGCGATCTGGCGTGCGGTGACGATGTTCTTGCATCCGGTGAGGCGCGCGGCCACCACGGACTGCGGGTGCTCGAAGAGTTGATGCTTAGGCCCGCTCGCAATGACGCGGCCTCCGTCCAGCACCAGCAAATCGGTGCAGAAACGAAAGGCTTCTTCCATGTCGTGAGTAACAAAAATCACGGCGCCCCTGTAGTCAGCCAGAGTTTCGCGAAGCTGCTCTTCCATCTGTCGGCGCAGGTGCGGATCGAGAGCCGCGAAGGGCTCGTCGAACAACAACGCATCCGGTTCGATTGCGAGGCACCGCGCGATTGCCGTTCGCTGTCGCTGCCCACCGGAAATCTCCGCCGGATACCGGTCAGCCAGTTCTGCAATGTGCATGCGCTCAAGTAAAGATTGAACGCGCGCCTGCCGCTGGGGGCGTGGCAAATCGCTGAGCCCGAAGCCAACATTTTCAGCAACCGTTTTATGCGGGAAGAGAGCGTAATCCTGAAACACAACGCCGACTCGTCTACGCGCCGCTGGCACATTCTTGCCTGTCGCGCGATCAAAAAGAACGCGGCCATTGAGCAAGATGCGGCCTCGATCCGGCGTAACAATTCCGGCAATCATGCGCAGCGTCATGGTCTTGCCAGCGCCGGAAGCACCGAGCAACCCAACCGCGCCACTGACTGCCCGAAAGTCGACCTTGAGATCGAAGTTTTCCAACCGCCTTTCGACGCTCATTTCAAGCGCGGCGGTGTCGGCCGCGATGCTTGGCTTAGGCGGGACGGAGGCTTCGGGCACTAATGCAACTGGAGCCGCATCGTTGCGCTTGCGCGCGCGCTTGCCCATCCGGCCTTCCCAGTTCAGCAAGCGAATAATGGCCAGCGAGATCCCCACAATCAGCCCGACCCAAAGCAGCGCCAGCCGCATGTCGCCGTCTTCCACAGCGGAGAAAATAGCCATGGGCATCGTCTGTGTGCGCCCGGGAATGTTGCCGGCGATCATCAGCGTTGCGCCAAATTCGCCCAGTGCGCGAGCAAAAGCAAGCACCGTTCCCGCCACCACCCCGGGCGCTGCCAGTGGAAGCAGAACCTTGCGAAATACCGCGCGTTCCGAGGCGCCCAGAGTACGCGCGGCATCCAGCAGTGCGGGATTCACCTGCTCAAATGCGCCCAGCGTCGTGCGATACATGAGCGGAAAAGCCACCACGGTTGCCGCAATCACCGTGGCAGGCCATGAAAAGACGATGGTGAATCCCAGCTCCCCAATTGCATGGCCGATGAAGCTCCGGCGGCCCAGCAGTAGCAGCAAAAAAAAGCCGACCACGGTGGGAGGAAGCACCAGGGGCAGTGTGAGAATGCCATCAATCCAGGCGCGCAGACTGCCATGCATTCTGTGCATCAGGAGCGCCGCAAACAGGCCCAAAAAGAAGGTGGCCACCGTGGCCGCGCAGGTTGTGGCAAGAGAAATGTAAAGCGGCGACAGATCGGAAGGCAGCGTCACGGTGTCGCTATTGTAAATCCGTGCTTCACAAAGATTGATGCGGCGGGCGGGCTACCAAGAAAGTCGACAAACTTCAGCGCCTCCGCTTGATTGCGGCTCGCCTTCACCACTGCTGCGGGATAGAGAATCGCGTCATGCGACGACTCCGGAGCAGTGGCAACGACTTTCACCTTGCCTGAAGATTTTGCATCCGTGCCATACACAAGTCCCGCGTCGGCATTGCCCGTTTCAACATACGTCAACACCTGGCGCACATCCTTGGCGAAGACAATCTTTGTGCTGACCTTGTCGAACAAATGAAGCGCGAGTAGCGTCTGCCTGCCATATTGGCCCGCAGGCACGCCGGCTGGATCACCAAGAGCAATCACCTTGACGTTGCCGCCGGCGAGATCCTTGAAGTCGCCGAGCTTTGAATCGAGCGGCACAATCAACACCAGCGTATTGCGCAGCAGGTTGCGGCGCGAGCCTGCAACGAGCAGGCCCTTGCTGTCGAGATCGTCCATCTGCTTTGCGGCGGCGGAAAGAAATACATCCACCGGCGCGCCCTGATCAATTTGCGCGGCCAGCGTCCCCGAGCCTGCGAAGTTATTGCTGAACTCCACATTTGGCTGGCTCTGCTTGTAAGCAACCTCCACCTCAACCAGCGCCTCTTTCAAACTGGCTGCGGCGGATACGGTGAGAGTGGTTTTGCCCTGCGCGAAACTTGAGCTTGCAATGGCCCCAAGAAGGAGCACGACCCAGAGGCGGGCGGATGTGCAGCGCAAGCTGGAATTGACAGTTCTCGAAAAGGACATTGGCGCCGCGCTGATCAAAGCAAACTCCACATTGCGCTTGAACGGGCCCGAAGGCTAAGCCGCGATCAGGAATCGCCCGTCGCGCATGATCTGTTCCTGTCCAGCTTCAGATTCAAGCCATATGTTGAAGCCCAGGCCAACCACATCGATGTGCGTCCCAGAGCGCCACGGAGCCCCCGTATGCTCGCCGTATGGATTTCCAAAAGCAATATGGATGCCCGGAAATTTTTCATCCTGAAGGATGTTCCCAATGACGCGCTCCACTCCCAGGTTGGTGCCAATCGCAAACTCACCCACGCGGTCCGAATTTTCATCGGTGTGCGTGTAAGCCCAGAAGTCCGCCTCAAGCTGTTTGTTCACGCTCCGGCAACTCACAATCCGGTTTCCCGCTATCTCAATGGTCAGCGGCGTCGAGGCCAGCAACCCATAGCGCGCGCAAAGCCAATCGCCCACCACGCCATCCACCACGAATGTGCCGTTCACTTCGCCTGGGGATGTGAAACACTCGCCACCAGGCAGGTTACCCCACTTCTCCGCGGAGATGATGCCGGACGTCTTGAACCATTTGTAGCCGGGATTCATGTCGGCAGTAATATCCGTTCCCGCGGCCGTCGTGGCGCGGATGCGTGTAGCCTTCTTCACGCGGTCCAGGACCTTCTGCGAGAGCCGGTCCACCAGGTTGAAGTCGGCCCGCATACCCTGACACATAATCTCGGGCGTGATGTTCACCATGTGCGCGTGGCGCATGTGCCGGCGGTTCACCACGTCCGTCATCTGCATGCGCGAATGTAGCTCGTTGGTCTGCACCTGCACAGCGAAAATCGAAACCTGTGAGGTTTCCATATCTTCAAGCACTTCCGCAGGCATGTTCACCAGCGGCCGCGGAGCCAGATCTTCTAGCACAAATACATTCCATGGGCATCCACGCTCGGCCAGTTGCGCACCCAACGCAGCGGCAATCGGCTCGGTAACGCGGTCGGTAATTAAAGTAACCTTCTCGGTCGGATCAATCCGCAGGCAGGTCGTGACAGCCGATAGCGCGCCGGGTTTGAACTCGGCGGGATAGTCAATGGAAAGCAGATGCTGTGTGGATTCAGTCATTCGTGTGGTTCATACCCTCGTTTTGAGTGGTTGCGGCCCAGTGTCCCGTTCTTTGAGGGTACCCTAAATTTTCACGGAAATGAAATGAGGAAATAGCGGCAAAAAGCCCAACCGCAAAGACCCCGTCCAGAAGGCCTCGCATCTCCAGCTGGTCACCAACCCCGTCGACGTCATCACGCAGGTCGCCATCAAGCTCACGGGACTGCCCTGGAATCGCGTCTTCGGCTCCGGCACTGTACTTGACAGTTCGCGGTTCCGTTTCCTCATCGCTCGCCACTGCAGCGTCGCCGTGCAAAACGTCCACGCCTACATCGCCGGCGAACGCGGCGATTCGGAGATCCCGCTATGGTCCAGCGCGATCTTGGTGCAAAGTCCCTTTCGCGAAGAATCGAATATAGTCCGAAATGAGACGAGCAAGAACTCCCAGCCTCGGAAAGAATCGAACCGAAATTGCGTTGAGATGAAATTCGGAAAGATTGAGCTCCACCTGAAGCCGGGGTCTCATTTGACTCCAGTTCACTTTATGCGCGCGTATGATAATCGGCCCACGCCGCCTTCAGTTGCTCCGCCGCCACTTTCGCCGGAACCTTGCGCATCGCCCTTACGCGATCCTGCCACACCATCAACGCCGCAACTCCGGCTGCAACTCCACCAACATACATTGCAATACGAAACATCAGACTCCTCCATTTCCAGCCAACTAGGATGCAATGAGAGGCCATCAAGATGTCGGCTTCCACGGCGGAGTGAGTGCTTTCTTCTAAGCATCCTCACCTCCCTGCGACCGGACAACAAAAGATTTCACCTGCCCGCCTGATCCGACGGTATACTTGCTCGCACCACGCGTTTAACGCCAGGGATAACACAGCGAATCTTCGGCATCGTTTCCGCCGCCGGGGTTTGGAGAACAACGTGGTTCCAACGAATTTGCAGTGGACGAGACTTCCCCTCTCCTTTGATCCTGCCGGGCTGCGGGCCGACCTGGAGTGTATCGAAGCGAGCGAGTGGATTGCGCATTTCAATCACCGCGATTATCAGGGCGAATGGAGCAGCGTGGCGCTGCGGGCTCGGGGCGGGCGCACGAACGATATTGTGCCCATGGGCGATGTGAAGGAGTATGAGGATACGCCGCTGGCCAGCCGTTGCCCGCATCTGAAGGCGGCGATGGATGCTTTCAAGCTGCCCACGAAGTCAGTGCGGCTGCTGCGCCTGCATGCCGGATCGAAAGTTCGGGAGCACCGCGACCCGGACCTGGGACTTGATGGGGGTGAGCTACGCATCCATGTGCCGGTGGCAACGAGCGATGAGGTGGAGTTTGTGGTGGCTGGCCGGAGACTGGTCTTGCGCGAAGGAGAGGCATGGTATATCGACTTCTCGCAGCCGCACCGAATCGACAACCGCGGAACCAGCGACCGCATTCACCTGGTCATTGACGGACTGGTGAATGACTGGGCGCTTCATCTGCTCGATCGGGGGCTAAGCGAGATGGTTACAGAGACCTTCGAGCCGGCAGGCGTCGAGATCTTTCGGCAGTTTAGGGAGTTGGTATTCGAAGATGCGGAGCTGCAGAACCAGTTGCTGGCCATTGCCGATCGGGCGCAGTTTCTGGACGCGGTGGTGATGGCTGGAACTCGGCACGGGTACGCGCTTGACGCCACAGTGGTGGAGTCAGAGTGGAATCGGCGGTATAGGGAGTGGCTGGAACGGGGGATGTGCGCATGAATCTGCGGGGATGGACTCCAGTTCGGGTTGCATGGCGCGCATCGGGGCCGAGGGTAGAGTGGATGCTTCTGGGAACAGAGAGGCTGCTGGATCCGTTCTTTCACCAGACGCTGCAAAAACAGATGATGAAACCATTTCACCAGCTCTTCCGGCGGGAGACGGAGTTGGAGGAGATGGAAGCATGGGCTGAGGCGGAGCCGGGCGCACCTCTGAAGGGGATTGTGTACCACATGTCGCGGTGTGGTTCCACGCTGATCGGCCAGCAGCTGGGGGCGATCGAGCGGAATATTGTGGCTTCGGAGCCGGCGCCGATTGAAGATGTGCTGCGGTTGCCCCTGAATCACCCTGAGCTGGACCAGCTTCCGGAATTGGACCGGGCGCAACAGGTGCGGTGGCTGCGTGCGTTGGTCGGAGCGCTGGGGCAGAAGAGGAACGGCGAAGATGCGCTGTATCTGAAAACCGACTGCTGGCATATCCACGATCTGGACCTGATGCGGGAGGCGTTTCCGGAGACTCCGTGGATTTTTCTCTATCGCGACCCGGTGGAGGTGATCGTTTCGTATGCGCGGATTCCGGCAGCTTGGACGGTTCCGGCAATCGTGCATCCGCAACGTCTGAGAATGGATATAGGCGACTGGGACCCGCGGGAGTTGGATGTCTATCGAGCGCGAGCCCTGGCTAAGATTTGCGCGGCTGGCCTGTGCGCGGT
>Ga0302186_10003951_pt1 | contig 10568 bp, 8 predicted proteins | sample II_Bog_E1_2_FD_198782 | JGI IMG/M metagenome (GOLD analysis project Ga0302186, IMG submission 198782) | Peat permafrost microbial communities from Stordalen Mire near Abisko, Sweden - II_Bog_E1_1 | ecosystem: Environmental > Terrestrial > Soil > Wetlands > Peat | place: Sweden: Abisko, Stordalen...
TTTCATTATTTTAATTTTATAAAAATTATAACCATAAAGATAGCTTGTTGAGCTGAGCTAGTTTTTCATGAAAAAAAAAATCCTTATTTATTTTAATAAAAAATCATGAAGATTATCTTTATAAATTCTCTGATTCCTTCGATAAAATTCATCCTTTTCGTATAATTCTTTATCATCAGGATCAGACCCACTCATATTAAAATCGTTTTTTGAACCCAACCATTCAACAAATTTTATTTTGCTCTCAAAACTGAGAATGTTTTCCATTGGAATTCCATCCCAAACGCGACAAAAATGATATTTATTTTTATAAAACGCAAATCCAACTCCACAATAGCATTGATGTTCTTGCAAAGTCAACATTTTCTTTCTTTCAAGAACTTCCGCTACTTGAGAAGCAAGCTCATTTCCATAACAATCATAATTATAATCTGAGAAAGCTTTTTTTGCCAAAAAACTCAATGTTTTTCGAAAATTCATCGGAAACAAATAATTTTTATTTATTTTAATATTTTTTGTACAATTTTGACTAAGCAAAAAGCAATTTGTTTTTTCAAATTAATATTTTCAAAGGCTTGATAAATTTGATTAGCATAGGGAGTATTTATCAATTTTTAATTACGGTAAAAAAACAAAAATACAGTTAAAACTTTTTAATTATTTTCTTCATGAGAGGATCTTGAAAGGCGAAATTTATTTGAAGAGGCTTGCATAATGCTTGTTTGTTAGAAATCTTATAGAAAAATTTCGTAATAAAATTTATTTTCTCTCTAAACTTGGAATTTCTGAATAAAAGCAATAAAAAGTAAAAAAAAAAATAGAAAAAGCTTTGCTTTTTAAAAAAATAAAAACAAAAAAAGCTTCAAAAATCAAATTAAATTCGCATGAATCCTGTTGATAAGTCCGAAAAAACCGAGCCAGCTGAGCCAATAGACGATCGTATTTTCGATGAAACGATCTTTAAAGAGCATCTCCGTAACAAATTGACTCTTCTAATCGATTCCGTTCTTTTTCTTTAATTATTCAACTCTAAAGTCTAAACTATATATAATCTATAGATCCCAGGTAAAAAGATCCTCCTTCTCGATTCCGCAGTAACTGGTCCTTTGAATCTTTCTATTGAACATTCTCTCTTAAAAGAACATGGCATTCATAAAATCTATTATTTAGAATCAGATGTAAACCTTAAAGTCTTCGATTTTCTCTCATATCAATTAAAAAGGACCTCGATGCAGATATTAAAGAGATAATTTTCTTCGTATATCCTAAAGTCCTTTTAATGAAACGAATAGCCCGAATCATCCATAAAAACTCCCAAGATAAAAACTATCATCTGGTCTTTTGGCCTCGAAGAACGATTCTTTGTAAAGAGGCTCTTGAAAGTTATGGAGTTTATGGAAATCTCGATATTCGCGATTTCAATTTCGATTTAATTCCTTTGGATACTGATCTTTTATCTTTAGAACTCGATAATTGTTTCAAGGAACTTTATATAGAAAACGACCTTTCGACTTATACTTATGTGGCAGAATCATTACAAAGACTTCAATTAGTTTATGGGAAAATAAGGACTATTTTCGCTAAAGGCTCAGGACCTAAGATGGTTCTCGATATATTGAAGAATTATGAGACTGAAGGCAAGAAATTCGATGAAAACGCTAAAGGAGATATTGAATCCTTGATAATTCTCGATAGAAATATCGATTTTATCACACCTTTATGCACACAATTGACCTATAATGGACTTATAGATGAGATATTCGAAATAAAGAACAATTTGGTGAAATTAGACCCTACAATTCTCAATAAAGAAGGCGAAAAGCCCATTCCTTTGCTTTTGACTTCGAATGATGGGGTTTTTAAGGAAATCCGAGATTTGAATTTCAATGTTTTAAGGAATCTTCTGAGTGAAAAAGTCGATAAATTCAAGAAAATCATTGAGGTTTTTTCTTCTTTTTTCTTTAAAAAAACATGAGAAATTCAATTAAAAAAAGGAAAAAAACCAGGAAAGATCAGTTCAAGAGATGAATCAATATATCCAAAGATTCAAAAAAGTCCAAAAGGAATATCCCTTAGTCACAAATCATATCAATATCGCGGATAGGATCAGTTCTGAGATGAAAACCATCAGTTTCTATAAGAATCTGAGTATTGAACAAGGAATCATAATAGGAGCCAAAACTACTCAATCTTTAGATCATATCGAGGTTTTAGTGGGATTACAAAGGAATCTCAATAAGATATTAAGACTTTTGAGTTTACAATCGATAGTGGATAATGGATTGAAAGCGAAAACCTGGGATTTCTTCAGAAGAGAAATTCTTCAATCTTATGGATTCGAAAACCTTTTATTATTGAATAATATGGAAAAAGTCGGACTTATCAAAAAACAAGAAACTAAGAGTTCTTGGTCAAATTTAGAAAAGGTCTTTTATTAACTTAAATACTTAAATTTTCATGGAAAAAAAAGGCTTTGAGACTTATTAATGAAGATGTTACTATGGAAAACCCTAATGATTGTGCCTATAGTTATTCAGGATATGCTCCAATTACGTATAAAGATTAGAAATTCAAGGCTTCTTCTATTTTATATAGAGCGAGACTAGTAGAAAACACCTTTAAGAAACATCATTGGAAAAACATACAAGAAGCCTTGAAAATCCTACCTGGAGCTACGATTTTCGATGAGAAATTGGCGATTTCAGCAGAAATGAAGAGGAATATAGTCTTGGTTTATATGATCGGAGGTATCACATTTGGAGAAATCGCAGCTTTGCGTTTCCTAGGCAAAAAATATAGTAAAAATCCTTTGAATTTCCCTATTTTTCTAGTTATTTTCTTCTATTAGATAAGGAAATCCTCATTGCGACGACTAATATGGTCACAGGGAATTCTTTGATATCAAGTCTGAATGAGAAATTTGAACAGGAAAAAGACCTTTCTTCCGTTATATAAAGGCCAATCTGTTTTTTTATTGCTTAAATATCGAGAAATTAGAAAATTCCTTATAAATAAAAAAAACCAAAGTTTCCATATCGTCAAAAATCAAAGATAAATGGTCCTTTCAATTCCCCAGGCGAAGTTTTCGAACCCTTCCCCTCATACAATTGTCTTTTTCTATAAAAAGCTCTGCATATATTGAGATATCTATTTATAAATATGTCTTCTCAAGCTCAATCTCTTCTTTCGAAGTCTTTAAATGAACTTACTGATATCGATCTAATCCTCACGCTTTTCTCCACAGATCTCAATTGCAAAACCGAAAACCCTGATTTATATCTTTCCTTAGAAACTCTCTTGACTTTCCTATTGGATATCGATCATATTTATCAGATTCTCCTTAAAGCCCATAAGAAGCCTCCTATGGATTATTATGAAACCAATAAAGATTTGGCCAATTTCCTTCAAAAAGCCGTTGAATTATCAAATAATGTGCCTATAGAAAGCCGAGATTTCCTCATGAAGCAATTAGAAGGCTTAGAAAGTATGCGAAAAAGCCCTGAATTCCTTAAAGATGGAAGAATTAGAGGCTTTTATACGTATTTTCAAGAATATCTATGGAAAATGAAGTCCGAATTGTTAATAGATCAATTTCAAGAGAAATGTAAAACATTCAATGGAAGCTTTGAAAATGAGGCTTTTTGCGAAAAAGCTGATGAAATGGTGCTTTTGGCTGAAAATCGAGGCTTTTTCAATAAGGAGATATTGAGGAATTTGAAGGCGATTATGACGAAAAGTCAATTTTTAGAGAAATGTCAGGACTTCCTTCAAAAAAACAACGATTTCCATGAAATTGAGGAATTATCCAATGAAGGAAAAAGATTGGGTTTCAGCAATGAAGTGGCTATAATGAGGAAATTAACGAAAAGGCTCGATTTCGTCGGGATTTTGAAGAATTATTCCAAAGAAAATATCCTTTCAGGCTTTAATAACAATCAATTTAATGAAGAAAGTCTCGATTTCTCTTATATTTTCATTGAAAGTCAAGAGAAAAAGCTCGATTTTCATGAAATCAGTCTTTTCCTCAAGGAAAAAGGCAATAAAGATCAATGTTTAGAGACTTTCATGAAGCTTGAAAAAGACCTGAAAGAGCTCGAAAGTCTGGAAATCGCCTTTCAGGCCTTGAAATCGGAATTTATATTAGAAAAGTCCTTATTTCTCAATGAAAGTCTAGCTAATCAATGTCGAACTAGGCTTAAAACCCTCTTTTTCGCAGTAATTCAGGATTGTCCCATCTATAAAGTCGAGTTTTTCAATGAAATAGCGAATTTCTTTATAGAATTCAAATGTAAGGACTTACTTTATAATTCTAACAAAAGACCTTTAAAAGAATGGGAAAATTGGCTTGAAAGTCTTCAAAGAAGTCTGTTTTTTTTCCCATTTTTACGAAATCAGGACTTCTTCAAGGATTTTCTCAATGAAATCGAAGCTTCTCAAATCCTTTATCGAGAATTCGAGAATATCACGAAAAACTCTGAGAAAAAACGCACTTTCGATGATGTCAAAAGACTTTTCAATGAATTTCAAGCCAAAAATCTCGATTTTTCCAATGAAAACGCGATTTTGAAGAAATTCCTCAATAAAGCTGCGAATTTACAAAGCGAATTCCAAGAAAAATTAGGCCAGAAGCTCGAAAAGATCAAATTACAAGATGCGAAATTGCTATATTCGAAGCTTTTGGCTTTTCCCATCAGTTTTACAAAGGAAATCGAGACTCTTGAGAAGGAATTATCCTTTTTGAATGAAATCAAGCCCATAATCAAGGAATTCGAACAAAAGCCTTGGAATTTATCGAGTATTTTGAGTAAATATCGCGATTATTCAATAGAAATCCCCGAAATCGAGAATCTTATAGCCAAAAACGCTGAAATTTCGAATAAAGGCTTAAAAGTGGGGGCTCTTATTCAGGAATTAGAGAAAAAAGGCGAATATTCGAAATATGAGGATTTTCTCAAAGTGAATGAGGAATTCGAGACTTTGAATTTGAATAAAAACCCAGAAATCAGTGCTTTTCGGAAATCATTGAAAAGAAGACTTTTTCTCCTGAAGAATTGTTATATAAATAAGGCGATATCCACAAATAATCCCAATATCCTAAGAATCCCTTATAAAGCCTTACAAAAACACCTGGAAACAGGATATTCCTTGATAAAAAGAGAGAAAAATCGTAAGGAATTGGCTATTGGAATAGGACTTATTGAGGAAAGTCTGGATTTGGCTGAAAAAGCCTTTAAAAAGGCTGAGGAAAATAGGAAAAACCTGGATTCTTTCCTTTTAGTGCGTAATTTCCTTGATATTTCGGAAGAAATCCTCCAATATAAAGCTGCTTTTTCCTATGATCCGGAAAACGCGAAGGTCTTATATAAATCGAATAATCTGAAGATCGCAGATAAAATCCTTAATGAAGAGGGCTTGGATGAAGTCGTGAAAAAATTAGATACTAGAAAACGAGTATCTCAGGAAGAAAATCAGGAATGTTTGAGAGAAAGAGCCAAAAGTCTGAGGATTTTGAGCCAAGTTCTAATGAAATTCCAATTAAATGAGACGAATATCAATGTTTTTTCAAAGAAAATCGAAGAAGTCCTTTTCACAAGTTCGCCTAAAACTGGATCTTATCAGATAAAAATGAAGAAAATATGCGAAATCCTCATTTTCATGGCTTCTGGATTAAAGAAAGTGGCTAAGGAATTTAGAAGACGAGGTTTCGATAAAGAGACTTTATTGAGATTAGTAGAATTGGATGATTTGAAGCGAATTCCTGATGTTATTATAGGGAAACATATGAAGCCTGGGAAGAAAAGAGGCCGAAAGCCCAAATATATGAAAAATCAAGAAGAAGATGAAGAAGACCGAATTCCATTGTTTAAGAAGCCCATTGTTAAAGGAAAAGGCAAGAAAAGAGGCAGAAAGCCAAAATTCCCTAGGAAAGAAGAAGATATGGATGAGGAATTTCGAATAAATGAAGAGAAAATCAAAGAAAATGAGGAAATTTCGGAGGAAATTTCCGAGGAAAAAGAGCCAATTCCTCTTAGAAAACTCCATTCAGAGATGAAATTCATGGGAAATAATGAGAAAAATGAGAAAAATGAGAAAAATGAGAAAAATGAGAAAAATGAGAAAAATGCTGAGAAAAATGAGAAATATGAGAAATATGAGAAAAATGAGAAAAATGCTGAGAAAAATGAGAAAAATGATGAGAAAAATGATGAGAAAAACACGGGTTTTAAAAGACTTCGGAGATTCAGAGAAGATTTAATAGAAAGTTCTACTAAAGATAAAGATCCCAAGCCTTTAACAAAGCCAATGGTCAAAAAGCCGAGTTTTAACCCTGGAATGATGGCTAGAAAGACCCAAACTCAGATATCAAGGCCTCAACAAAGCAAAAGTCTCGAAAAAGAAAAAGATCTCAATAAATTATTCGCAATGCAATGTCCTTTAAAGCCCAAAGACCCACCTGCCAGTCCTAAAAGATTAGAAGTCTTATTAGGAAAGAACAGTTCTTTAATGAATTTGAAGAATAAAGAGGAAATTCCATTGAAAACTAAGAAAAAAGAGGTTATTAATATAATTTCCAGTAGTGAAGATGAAGTTCCACCAAACAAGGAAAAACCTATATTATTCGATCCAGATCAAGAACAAGAAGAATCTATTGAAAAGCCAGAATTCCGATCTAAAACCCTTTCAAATCTCGTGACGAAGCCAAAAACAATAGAAAATCCAATAAAAGAAGACTCTTTTATGAAGACATTGGAAAAAGAAAAGGAAAAAGACCCATTATATTCATTATTTCAAGGCCGTTTCAAATTCAATAAATCGCATTCCAAAACCTTTATTGAGCTTTTCACTACTTCTGTCCCTCAAAATTTCCAAATTCCGCCTTTTCCTTATAAGAACCCTGAAAAGCCGAAATTGATAACTTCAGGAACTACCAATATTCAGAGTTTCATACGTTTTTATTTCCAAAACCAGGTTTCCAATCCAAGAGATATGTTAATGGGTTGGTTAGAAAGTCTGGATGAGAATTCTGATAGAAATCTGGAGATTTTGGCTGAGGAATTAGGAAATCGACAAGAAATCACAGGCTTGAAATTTGGAGCCCGGAATTCAGCTAGTATCCATTTCATGAGTATTGGACAATTGGATCAATTTGAATATTTGGCTGATCTCAAAAGGAAAATGGTGATTTGGACTAAGAAAAGCACGATAATTCGCATGGTTTTCCTAATAACTGTGAATTCCGACCTTTTGGAAAAAAAAGAGGAAAAATTGGACTTTTTGAAGGTTTTGAAGGGGGTCGATTGGGAATTGAAGCGTTTAAGCGATATTGAGCAAAAAGATCAAAGGGGAATAAGACGGGAAATAGAGGAAATGATGGATGAAGAGGAAAAGGATGAATTTGAAGAAGATGAAGAGGAAGAAGAAAGGATATTGAGGCTTTTCGGTAAGAAGAAAAGGAAAATATAAGGAATAAGTTAAAAATCATGGATTTTATTGGAATTTATATAGAAAAAATTCAAATAATAAAGGCTATTTTCGCTTGAAAAATAAAGAAGTTGAAGCCTTGGTTTTTCTGGGACTTAAATTGAGATCTGACATCATGGACTATTAATAAAAGAGCGCTTTTTGAGGGGAAAAATAGAGGATTTTACGTTCTTTTTCCTCAGAAGATCAGCGATTTTCTGCAATTCTGCGTTTTTCTCTTGAAAAGCCCTGTTTTCTTCTATCAGTTTCTTATAATCTTTTTCGAGATTCATGAATTGGTTCTGTAAAACAACGAATTTCTGGTCTTCATTCTTCGATTTCTGAGAAGAAAGTCGTAAGATTTCGGCTTGTAAAAGCTCGATTTTCTGGTTTTTCTTCAGGAGTTCGGCTTCGAATTTCTTCTTCTCCTCATTGAGTTCCTTTATTTTCACAATACAATTAAGCATTTTTTCTTAAAAAGTAAAAAACTCGTTGGAATTCGGGACTAGAGGAGTCTTTTTCTGAGGAAAGCCTAGGGTTATTATTATCCTAATAAGATCAATAAAATCAATAAAAAATCATTAAATAAAAATCAATAAAAAATCAATAAAAATCATTAAAAAATCAATAAAAAATCAATAAAAATCATTAAAAAATCAATAAAAATCAATAAAAAATCAATAAAAAATCAATAAAAAATCAATAAAAAATCAATAAAAAACCCTTTGAATTATCGTTTTATCAATGAAATTGTTGAGAAACCCTTTATTTTCCTCGATTTTCTCGAAAACCAGGTCTAAATCCTCAAAGTTTCTATTGAGGAACTTGATGGCATTGCTTAATTTAGTCTCTTCCTTTAGAATCCGGGCCTTTTCCTCTTCAACAGTCTCGTAAAAAGCGGATAATCTATAGAATTCTTTTGAATTTCATCGATAAAAGCCAAGAAAAAAATCAAAGAAAAAACATCGAATTTTTCTCAAGAACTTTGGCTTCAAGATTCTCAAGTTTCTTCGTTAAAAGCCCTATTTCGTTATGATCTTGTAAGGTGTTTTTGCAGAGATTAGGTTGAAAAGGGCTTTTTTTATGGGGTTCTATCTCGAAATCGTTATGGAAATTAGAGACTGCGAAGAGTTTTTCTTTATAATTATCGAGATCAGCTTGATTTCGCGCAAAAATCACTAAAAGGATTGATTTTAGAAGGTTTTTGTAAAGAATAAATAAAGACCTTTGTGGAATGTTGGGTCATTTAACAGGTTTTTACGGGTTTCTTGACGATTTTCCATCATTTTAATAAATTAATTAAATAGTAAAAAAACCCAGATAATTTCAGAATTATCTATCATAAATTCATAATTTTTAAGTTATTTTTTCTTGGAAAGTTGAAGAAAATTTTTTGCTGTAATTTTCTGATAATATTTAGATTTTTATTTGTCTTTTTTGTTCTCTTGTTTTCTTTTTTTTGCCCTGGCCAAAATTTCCCGCTTTTTTTTGATAAACAATAACCCATCATAAGCATTATAATTTCAAAAGCAAAAAGAATTGCATGGAAAATGAGCAACATTAAAAAAACCATGATTACTTCAGTATAAAAGTCGAAATATAAAGTATCGAAAAATGCATTCATAATTGAATCCGAACAATTTCTTCCATGAAGATATGAATAAGCCTGAGCAAAGATATTAGCTTTCTTAAATCCAGCTCCTGAAATTCCGAAAGTTGATATTCGAGCAATAAAGTTTAAAATAATTGAGAGTAATGGTAAAAATTCAGCTTTCAATCCTCGTTTTTTTCTGATATTATAAACAAAAAGAACTAAAATGATATGAAGAAACATAAAAGAACCATAAAGCGAAATTAATGCTTTATATGCCAAATTAATTACTGATTTCGCATCATTTACAAATAAAGAAGTGCCAGCCAAAATGATCAACATGGATCGACAAGAGACTTTAAATTCAATATAATTTCTATAATAAAGGTTCCATTGAATGGTTTGGCTCAAATTATATTCTGGCAACATATTGCTCAAATTAAAAAAATTACTTAGAAAATATGTTTTTTCACTCATCGAATCCAAAGCAAAATATCTGGAATCATAAACATCACAATGTTCTCTCTGAACCTTCGCCAACACATATTCAGAATGGTTCGGAGCCAAATCATTCAAATTATTTTGTAAACAAACGTTATTTTCGCTCACTTTGAATTCTGAGATCGGCAGACTATTCGTCTCTGTTCTTGACCAATACAACTTATAACCAGACCCTAAACTTGTAGGAAAAGGCAACGATTCCAAATAATTCGACGCAGGAGCTGTTTTACTAACAATCATGGAATTTATTGGGCATTTTCGACTTGTTGTACAAAAAACATGATCAATGCTTGCATTAATTGTTGAAGCACATCTCAACGTTCCAGGAAAACAACTACCATCAGGCCGAACTAATTGAGCTCGAGTGAAAAATGTCTCATTGAAAGACCTCTCGACACACCATAAAGTCATATTGAACCAAAAGGGGAGGTATTGAGAGGCAACACTTGGTATATTAGTGCAATTATGTTGGATTTGATCGGTGGTACAAATACCCTTCATCACATCATTCCAACCATTTGATGATTTAATAGATGGATCAACAAAAGCACAATCGCAACCTTCATAACTTCCACCCAGGAACCATATGATTATAAAGTGTTGGGCATGAAGTGGTATTTGAAATGAAAATGTCTGTTATTATGGGATAACTCCAATTTAGCAAAAGGGAAGAATAATTATAGTTTATGGTTTGAAATGCTACGAATCCCCAGACTACCAGAGGGAGGGAAAACAAATAAGTGACGCAGATGAAATTCGAGAAGAAGGCAAGCTTGGAATTGGAACAACATTTTGGTGTTATATTTTCTTGTTTTATTACCCCTTCATTTGTTTTTGCTTGAATTTGCATTGAATTGTTTGTCTTGTATATAAAATAAAAATAATCTTTTTTTCTTTTTTAATATAAAAGATTCAATTAAATAATGAATTTTTTAAAAAACTTTTTTTCGCAATTTTTCGAGAAAAAATTTAAGGAAAACTTGACAAAAAAATAAATTTTATTGGACTTTTTCCG
>Ga0302186_10003952_pt1 | contig 10567 bp, 13 predicted proteins | sample II_Bog_E1_2_FD_198782 | JGI IMG/M metagenome (GOLD analysis project Ga0302186, IMG submission 198782) | Peat permafrost microbial communities from Stordalen Mire near Abisko, Sweden - II_Bog_E1_1 | ecosystem: Environmental > Terrestrial > Soil > Wetlands > Peat | place: Sweden: Abisko...
ATCCCACTTTTTGTCTTATCCAAAATCCCAAATGGTGGCGTATGAGTTATTAAAACATCTACATTTTTGGGTATTTTTTTCCATTTTTCCAAAATATCAGGTCCTCTTTGCAATTTAAACGCGGTCATCGATTTCTCAGGACTCCAAGGACTCCATAGAAGGTCTTACCCATTATTTCCACTGTATTATCTTCTAAATAAATTGCTTCTGTTAATAGTTTCTTTGTTTCCAAACATAAAAGGTCTAGATGTAATTTGGAAGGGATTGTTTTTCCTGATATTTTGCTTGAGAACTTCAGGATAATTAGCATTATCAAATGTGAGATCATGATTTCCAGCGATCACGATTTTATAAGCAAAAGTCTGTTTTGAGAGAAAATTGTTAAATGTTGCAACTTCCTCAGGTAATCCAGTTTTTGAAAAATCCCCAGCATGATTAGAATATACCTGGGGGAAGAGAAAAGTTGGATGTATGAGTGTGGGTGTCAGAAATGCAAACGATTTTTCTCTTGTTTTTGATCATATTTAAAGGATATAAGAAAAAATTAATAATTATTGTAAAGAATAAAATTTTATTTTTGTTATGAATTGGAAAATCTCTTTCTAGTAACAAAAATTTAATTTTTTTCTTTATAAAGTTTTTATTTTAGATTCGGAACCAATTTTTTTCCTTAGTTATTTTGAGTATTTAGAATCGGGCCTTGATAACAAATCAATTTTAAGATCAAAATATGAAAAAATGGCCTTTTTTTCGTGTCAAACTCTTGTATCTGTTCATGTGGGATTGAAATACAATCAATCTTCTGTTTATGTTGCAATAAAATATCTTCCAATGTTTTACAAAAGTCCTCTTGTTTTTCTTGCTCCGAAATAATTCTTTTTCTTCTTTGGAAAGTTGTCACCCAGACCCATATGAATTATTTCGGGAAGAATTCTTAACGTCCGACTGATGACGCTATGGACTTGTTTTGGGGCCATTTGGTTACAATCTGGAAGGGAAATGTTCTCAACTTCTTCGATTTTTGCGTTCATAATGGATTTAAATAATCTTTTTGCATTTCATCACCAATGCTAGATAATTGTTTTTCATCATATAAAGGACCTGACCTCCAATTGAGAATTCACAAATTTGCGGCCCATTGTTCATTCCAATCGTCCTTGTGATGCAATCGGTTCCCAATTCAAACATTTTCAATGTTGAACAAATCTTGGCATCGGTCGTCGAATTTAATGAATCGAATAGTTGCATGCGATCGGGATACCAATTGGCCTGCTTCCAAAATGCAATGCAATTATATATCAAAGAACTCTGGTCAATAGAATTTGAGAGAGATGCCAACACGTTTTTCAAACCAGTTATGATGTCTTTTGGATCATGGTTAAAGCTAATCAGAATGTGGAAATAGCCTTTTCTTCTGATGAGAGCGAATGCTCGAAAAATCCAACCCCAATGAATGTCTTGTTTTATCTTTATTGAAGAATAAAAGGAAAATGTTTCCTTTTTTAATTCAATGTCGTTGAATGGGTCTTCATATGACGGCTCATCGAGATTGAAAAGGGATGCCATGTGGTCGACTGGGTTTCTTGCTTGTTCATAGTCATAAGAAGGAATAAGTTTGGATTCATAAAAGGTCCCAAAGTCAACCCATGTGTTTGTAAAACCTTTCTTCTTTTCATCTCTTCTTTTTAATATGTCCAAGTGAAAGTTTGCATGTCTTCTTCATTGAATAGATTCTGAGCTGACAGATGCAAACCTTTTCCTTCACGTGTGTTGACTAGTTTTTTTTTTATTTCATCATTTGTTGTTACAGCAATGTTGAAAAGACCCAAACTATGATCTGGATCATTCCAGACAGGCTTGTTTCGCACTGTCAGGATTAATGCTCGTTCAAGACGTTCATCAATGGTCTTTACTAAAAACGGGGCAAGAGGAACATTTTCAGCGAGCTGCCATAAAATATTTTGATCAGGGACAGGGACGGATTTCCAATAATCTTCATCGGTCATCCAACCATTTTCAAGATGTCTGCAAAAATTACCATGGCAAGTGACTTTCTCGCAGACATATATTGGCCCAAGGAAATATCTTTTCCTGGATCTAAAATTGCCTTTGGCGTTGATGTTCCTTCAAGCGAAACCACCTTTCTGAAAATTGGGGGCATTTGAGTGGGTTTTCCCTTTCTTTTTCCTAATGATATTTCGTCTTCTTCGTCAGGATCATCTTGGAGATTGGTATCTACAGGAGGTCTGACCTTTTCTTTTCTGGAATGAGGATTATTTTCCCCTTCATTTCCCTTTTTGACAACTTTTTTTTTACTGTTTTTTCCCGAAGGAACTTCAATAGTTTCTACTACATCTTGGTCTTTCATCTTTTTACTAATTCTTGGAGGAAGAGGCATTTAATTCAAAATGATCATAAAATGTTCATAAATATCATTCTTCATCCCACTTCAAATTTAATTAAAAGCAATATCATTCTTCATCCCACTTCAAATTTAATTAAAAGAAGGCTTTTCTAATTAAAAAAACAAAACAAAACACGATTTAATTAAAATCTTTTTAAAAAAATTTTGATTTCTGTCCCGAAGTCCGTTATTCATAGACGGGACCGGGACAGAAATTATTTAGAAAATAAAAAAATCATAAAACCTTGATTAAAAAACAAAACTATCAAATGATTTTCAAAGAGCTTTGTTTGTTTTATTAATTAATTGATTAAATAAAAAAAATTCAAAAAAAAACAATCCCTCCTCCCTAAGCAAGAAAAATAAAAAAAAAACACCAAATTTATTTAGGTTTAATATATTAAATTTATTAGTAAATTTTGGTTTTGAAAATGGGACTACCTTAATAGATTAAGACAATTAACATCATTTTTTTTATCATTATTCTCAATGAAATCAATATTTTTTTTCATAGCTTCCCTAAGAACACTTTGAAAAAGGGTCGTGCCAGAAAAAGTAAAAGGAGAAGGCTACTTCAATTCTAAATTAGTGGAAACATTTTTCGCAGAAACTTTGATTTTTCCAAGAAAATTTCTGGATAAATTTTTGTTTCTAGAAAGTTTCTAGATAAATTTTTGTTTATAGAAAGTTTCTAGATAAATTTTTGTTTCTAAAAAGTTTCTAGATAAATTAGTTTTTTCTAGAAAGAAAATTGAATTCGGCTATAAATAGGCGCCGAAACCTGCAAGAATTATTCCAAAAGCCCTCAAAACAAAAACTCAATTCTTTCAACCCAACTCACAAAAATGTTCGACGCACCAAAAAAGAAGAAAGAAGACAAGGGGAAGAAATAAAAATATTAATATAATTTAGTTCATAAACAAACTCAAAAAAAAATTCTTCTTCTTTTTTTTTTTTTTTTTTTTGGCTTTGAGCTTTAAAAATATTGTGTTTTAGCAATGCTCAAAATTTTGAAAATTTTGATTTTATAGATAAATTTAATTAATGAAAAATTAAGAATAATATATGGCAAATTATCAGGTTTTGGACCATTTTCTTCATGACCCGAAAGAAAAGAACCCTATTTTTATAGAAAAATAACTTTGTAAAGTTTTGGTTATCTTCTTTAATTCGCCATTTTTTATTGATTATATATTCATATTTTATTAATTAATTTATTAATTTTATTTCTTAATTAAAAAAATTTCCCATGCAATCATCTCCTTGCTTTCTATGCAAAATTGCCTTTGGGATCACCATTAGATAACAGAGAAAACATGATTTTTTGCGGTGGAGGAGTGAAAGGCATCGCATATCTTGGTTGTTTGCGAAAATTGACTCAGGTAAAGCCAAATATCCTTGAATCAATTCAAAGAATTGGAGGAGCTTCAGCCGGTGCAATGGTTTGTCTTTACATTGCTTTGAATATGACCCTGTCAGAACTAGACACATACATCGTTAAACCATGGGAATTGGGTTTTGATAACATCCTCGATGTTGGCATTGATTTGAGGGTTGCTACAAATGTTGAAGGCTGGATTGGTTGGGATTGGAGATATTTCCATGCAAAAGATGTTTTCCTGCAAACAATCGAATCTTTTAGTGAAATGCAGGAATCTTTTAATGATGGTAAAGAGATCAGGAAAGATCTCACAGAGTTTTTCACTCATCTACTGAAATATTATAAATGCAGGATAGACAGTAAGAGTTTTTCTTTTGTGATGCATTTGGTGGCTCCTATTATCTCTCAACTTATCACAAATTTCTTGATTGGGAATGTGATCCCAAACTTTGCTAAAGAAAACATTAAGACACAAAACAACAAAAGCATAATTGATTTCAGGGTTGTTTCTGTAGATTCTTTCGCTGATGCTGCCATAACTGTAGAGAAGGAATATCAGACAACGAAAGATGCTCAAAATCTCAATGTCACAGAAGTAAGTGTTTCATGCTGCAGAGAAGGAATATCAGACAACTAAAGATGCTCAAAATCTCAATCTCCCTTTACAAGCCCTTCAAGTCAATGGGATATCGGAATTGTTTGCTTTTCCATTTCTGGCATTTCAAGCTTCCAATGCCCAAGAATTCGAACCAAGAGCCTCACTCAAGAAGAATGCTATATTGGCGTACGCTTTGGCAGAGATGCTTTGGTACATATTATTTGGTGCTGAGAGCCTACCATATGGTATTTTCAATGCGGATCTCATCAAAGAAAATTTAATTGATCTTCCCTTAAAAATCAAATTAAAAGAAGTAGGGCGTGAATATGACAAGGATTCGCTGACATTTAAGGAATTATCAGAAATTAAAGATGAGAAAGGTAAACATTTCAAGAGCCTTTATCTGACTGCATATAATCCTGCATTGATGAGGACTGAGGTCTTCTCACATGAACACACCCCAAATGCATTGGTTTCTGATGCTGTTAGAGCTTCAATGTCCATCCCTGTGGTTTTCAGAGCAGTGAATATAAGAGAGTATCCTACAGGAAAGCCAAGGCAGGTTTATCAGGATGTCAATAAAAGTGAAGCCATTTATTATATGGATGGAGGCATTCTGGATAACTATCCGATCTGGATTTTTGACGACTTGAAATATCTCTTGCGATCAAAATTTCCTAAATTCAAACCTGAAAGAAAAATAGTGATCAAAAACAACAAAACTCTCGGTTTCAAACTTGATAATGCTTACTGAGCCTTACTTCGATATGATTAATGCAACAAAAATAAAGCAAATGAACCATCAAAACCACGAAGAGACTTTCAAATATGTATTTAGCTCAATATTCAATAATTTGCTCTATGCAGGTCAGGAAAATGAACATATTAAAACGGCTAAGTGGGATAGAACCGTTTACATAGATAATAAAGGAATTAGTCCTTTTGCTTTTTCTTTGAAAAAAAAAGATATAAAAGCCCTTATCCAGAGTGGTTTTGAGGGTGTGGAAAATTACATCGAAAGAGCAAAAAACAAATTTCATCATGAAGGAGAAAAATATATATAAAATCCTTCCATGCATTGATCAAAAAGCATTATTAATTTAATTTTAATTATTCTTTTAAAAGGAGAATATCACTTTTTTTAATAAAGACTTAGAATTTTGAGGGAAATAGGATAAAAAAATTTTTGAATTTATGTTTGAACCAAATTAATTAAAAAAAGAAAACACGAATATTAAAAGTCAATTTTGAATTCAAAATTCAAATGATCACTCGCTCAAAAAGGAAAGATCTCTCCAATGAGACACATGATTCACAGGCTTTATTATCCAAGGCAAATCAATCTCAGCCTTTTCGAGAAATGAAAGAAGGAAAGAAAAAACAGGAATCAATGATAATCAAAGCAGTCTGTCTGAAATATCAACAACAAAAGAAGAGGAAGCCCATTTTCCAAAAGAAAATATTCGCTCCCATGTGGAAAAATCATGGGATGACAAAAAGATAAAATCCGCCCATGTCCTGTCTGCAAAAGGAAAGAGACTCCAACAAATGAGCTCTACAACGTTCATCAAGTCATCAAAGATATCCATAAAAAAAAGACCAGAAGCAACATTCATTCAATACACTGATTTGCAACCATCTTCTAAAAAGAATAAAAAAATTGAAGAAGAAAAGATGAACCTTCTCCTTCGTCCAAGACAACCAAATATCTCTACCAACAAAAGAAGGGAGGTGAGAAAGAACCCAACAAAAGCATTGGGAACAAGATGTCAATGAAGAGGAGAGGAAGATCGATTCAGAAGAAGAAGATATCAAGAGCACTGATGAATTAATGGAGGTGATAACGCCAGAAAGGTTGCAACCGTTTCAAGGAGATGTTGCAAATACTGATGAAATCCAAGAGATTGCAGGAAAAGGAAAAACCTTAGAAAAGTTAGAAGCCAATCAAATCAGAAAGGAGTTGAAGGTCTCAAGAAAATTCAAGAAGTTTTACATATGCAAGAAAAAAGGAAGATCAATGATCATAATTCAGATCATTGTCGTGTCAATACAAACGAAAAGAGGATAATGCAATCATCTTCAGAATGCAAGAATGACCTCATTAGTGAATTAAATTTAGAAATAGAAAAAGAAAAGACAAATGAAGAAACAATTCTGTATGAAAAGAAAAAAGAGGCACTATCAATTGGCGAATGGTATCTTGATTTCGTGTCATCCTTAAAAAAACAATTGTTAGAGGATTTCCAAGAAACCAATAAAGTTGGGCAAATTTACTAATTTTGCATTTTCTAATTATGCGTTTGCGAAGAAACTTCCTTACATTATCAAAGCAATAGCGATCAAGGAGAATGATATTCTGGTGTTGGGGTGTCGTGATGTTAATTTTGTGAAATATAGATTCCAGGTTGACACCAAGGATTTAGTTTATTCGAAAAAACATCTTTGTATCGGAGAATGTGGTTTGTTATCATTATTTATCATAAATAAAGATGACATAAAAAACGCAACGAGCCCTGTTTTGAGAACACGTATTTATTTGCTCATCCCTCCCAGATCAAAATTTCCAGATCTTCTTGATGATAAAGGATACTTCTTGGTAGACAACTCCAACTACATCCCACCATGGATTAGATCAGAAAATGAGGCAGCAGGAGCATTAACATCCAATAATGTGCGATTGATTCATATTGAGAACGACACTTTTCCAGATTCAAACATCGATTTCATTGTCAAACCAAACACACATGATTGGAGTGAAACTATCAAAGAGGAGTTACGGAGAATCATTACAGAAACTCGGAAATTAAGGGATAACCAAGGACTTCCTGGAATTACATATGAAAATTTAATTTTGCCCAAGAAATTTGCAACTTATAATAGTGATCCAACATTCCTGAAAGAAGCTGTTTTTATAACTTCTCTTATGGCCTCAAAATATGATTACCCATTATCTCTATCGTGTTTGGGATATTTTATTAGTTGGTGATTGCCCTAGAATGCTTTTTTCATTATGTTCAATTTATGATGTTGGTAATATTGTTGGTGTGCATGAATGTTTATCTTTAAAGTATAAACCACGCATGATTGAATTCCAACTTCCCCAAAGAAAAGAAAATGAGACTGAATTTTGTTTTCGATCAGATTTCCTCGATGAAATAATGATAACTGAAGGTTTTGAGGCCAAAACACAGGCCCTCCTGAAGATAATGTCATTTCCAGTGAATCAACTCAGGAGAGTGCCTTGGACATTAAATGCACAGAAAAAACGAAAGATGGAAACCAATGAATTAAATGCCTATTTATCTGAGAGAGAGAGGTCGGACTAATCATCTATCGAATCTGTGTTTGATTGAATGTCTTTCCGCGATATGCAATCATATCTTTCCAAGGAAATTCTGTTCTACAATCAAGAATAAATTGAATTTGGTTGAACAGGTTAATGAATTGAATAACTATTTTGAAAATAATAATGTGCCATGGCGCATAATTTGGAATCTATCCGATTATGCGAACAGAACGACACTTAACAAGGTTATGACCTTTTTAAAAGGTCATCCTTTAATTGATATCTTTGTTTTTGGTGGAATGTTCGATAACTCTCATGCAGTGACATTTGTGAAAAAACCCATTAATGGAGTTCCTATAAATTTGGATCAGGAAATCAATGGGAGATGGTTGCCTGTTCTGAGATTTAGGACATAATTTTAATAAATAATCAAAAACTTTGAAGTTTTTTTTTGATATGGAACCAAATGAATGATGAGAAATCATAAAGAATCATCATTTTCGTGACTTTAGGAGGCAACAATAATCCTTTCAAAAAAGATCATTTTAAACTTTATCCCATAGAAAAGGAAAACTGTTTTTAAATAAGTAAGGAAAAAAATTGGTTCCGAATCTAAAATGAAAACTTTAATATTCTTTTAATATTATATATTTACATATTTTTTTAAAAAATTTGTCTAACCCAAAGCAAAAAAAATATAATGGTAGAAAAATTAAGATGACCTTATTGTATTATGAGAGAAACTGTTATTTTGAGTTAGGAAGTTCGGAGTAGCTTTAATTTTATTCTTGGAAAAATTTTTTTCACAAATTACTGGGACTTGCCTTGTCTAACCCAAAGCAAAAAATATATAATGGTAGAAAAAATTAAGATGAATTTTTTGCATTATGATAGAAACTGTTCCTTTGAGTTGGGAAGTTCTTTGATTTGCTTGAATATTAGTCTTGGGAAAAAAATAATCACAAATTAGTGGACTTGTATTGTCTAACCCAAAGCAAAAAAAAATTAATGGTAGAAAAAATTAAGATGACTTTATTCTATTATGATAGAAACTATTCCTTTGAGTTGGGAAGTTCTTTGAGTTGCTTGAATTTTCGTATTGGAAAAGAATGTTTTTCATAAATAAGTGTGGGACTTGAGATGTTTATTTTTTATAATATATTATTATTTATTTAATAAAAGACTTTGTATTTTTGTAAAAAATTGTAGTTTGAAAACCTTTACGGAAATTAAAAGATTTACAGTAATTTAAAATAGCAAAAAACCACGGGAAAAAGGCCATTTCGAGCCCCTCAATCAAGTATTATAAAAAAAAAAAAATTTAAAATTTTAAGTTTAGGTAACCCATTTCAGTTTTTGAGATTTCTATTTGCGAGTTACCTAAACCTCTTAAAAAAAAAAAGACTTAGTTTTTTTCGCCCAAAATGGTCGATTTTTTATCATCGTTTTTTTTTTTTTTTAATTTATTTTGATTGTTCAATAAAAATGTCGGACGAAAATAAAAAATTCACAAAACAACCACGAAAACGAAAGGAAAACAAAAATCATATAATTATTAAAATTTCATAATTTTTAATAGTCTAATTTATATAAAAATGAAAAAATGGCCTTTTTTCGCTTTTTTTAAAATTAAGACTTTATAAATATTTAGAACCATCGTGAGCCCTGATAATGAACCCCCCATATTTTTTCACCATTAAGAAAGATCCGTAATTGTTTTCTTCAGTACCCTTCTTATTAATAAAAAATGAAGTTTATGAGGTAACAAAAAGACTTTTGAGAAGGAAAACTAGAGAAAACCTCTACGGATCCTTCTTAATGAAGAAAAAATAGGGTGGGTTCATTGTCAGCGCTCCCGATCGTTCTTAATATTTATAAAGTGTTAATTTTATAAAAAAGTGAAAAAGGCCATTTTTTCATTTTTTGTTTAATATTTCATTAAAAAAACTAAAATAGACAAAAAAACAAAAAAAAAAGACTTGGTTTTTTTTGACCAAAAAGGTCAATTGTTTTTATTCATTTTTCTTTAATTTTTAAATTATATATGACCTCCATGCCATCTTCTTCCATTACTCAAAGTGTCCCTCCCCATCTTTGTCATCAACCTGGAAAAAAACCTTTTTTTCTCTTTTTTTCCATTTTTTCAAGGGAAGAACAGAAAGAATTTCTTGAACAAATGCACTTATTTAAAAGCCCCTGGCTTGGGTCCTAATGTGGTGTTGTTGATTTTGAAGGTGACATTGTCCATCCATGAAAAATCCGGTTTGTATTATAATGTGAAAACATAATGCTTATAATATATGATTTGGTTTGCAATAACACAATAAATCCAGTTCGGGGTCTTTTTCCTGGAAGGTCCAATTGATATTTCAAAATTTGAGTCATTAAATACAATTTTAAAAGACATTTTTTTGTCGGAATTCGATGTTGGAATGGCCAAGAAAACTTTTAATTAAGTAACATTTTCAATGTTCCTTGGGTTTCCGAGAATGAAAGGAGTGAAAAAATCGGTTTGGATTTGATAATGCTTCAAAATCAGTGTTCCAGGGGTCCTTCGGGCAAAAATGTCTGAGTTTTATAACATATTTAATGTTTTATTTAAGTTTAATCAAAAGAATATATATTTTTATTTTAATTAAAAATGGTTTACAATGCAGCACGGCTCTTTTCTTAAAAATCCTATAAAGAAATCAAAAATTTTATATATAAAAAAATTTAATTAAGAAAAAGTGGATTCTTTTGTTAATTTCTTTAAAAAATAAAATAAATAAATTAAAGAACAAACTATTTCTCTCTTTAATTAAAAAAAACAATTGTTTTGTAAATCATTTTCATAAAAGAAATAATTTAAAATTCATTTACTGTTTTTGGATGATTATTTTTTAACTATAAGGCTTT
>Ga0302186_10003954_pt1 | contig 10565 bp, 11 predicted proteins | sample II_Bog_E1_2_FD_198782 | JGI IMG/M metagenome (GOLD analysis project Ga0302186, IMG submission 198782) | Peat permafrost microbial communities from Stordalen Mire near Abisko, Sweden - II_Bog_E1_1 | ecosystem: Environmental > Terrestrial > Soil > Wetlands > Peat | place: Sweden: Abisko...
CAACTTGCAAAAGCTACAACAACCAACAATTTCAAAATTAACGGATTATTTTCAAAACCACCATCAGTGAAATTCATCAAAGTAGCAACAATGGCTAACGTTAAATCTGATACAATTAAAGTCGTTCTGCTTAATAAAATCACTTACCCTTTGCTTTTAATTCTTCAATTAATTTATCAACAGAATTATTGGTTAAGTTTTCATAAAAAGTATATTCAGGGCCGATCTGCAAAACCGGGGCAAAGCCACAGGCGGCAAGGCATTCAACCCCCCGCCAGCTAAACAGCCCGTCGGGCGTTACTTCACCTTCCTTAACTCCAAGCTTTTCTTCAATATGTTCCATTATCTTTTCAGCGCCAACCAGGCAGCATGGCCCGGTACGGCAAACCTCCAGTACATATTTACCCTGCGGGCGTAAAAAATACATACTATAAAACGAAGCAACTTCAAATACTTCAATATCCTCTAAATGGAGGTAACCCGCTACTTTTTCCATTGCATCAGCGCTGAGCCAGCCATATTCGGCCTGTACAAGGTGCAAAATTGGCAACAAGGCCGATTTTTGTTTCACCGCCGGATAACGGCTTACAACGTCATCAAATTTACTGATCAGCTCCGGAGAAAACTCAACCGGCGCCTGGGTTTCTTCAACTCTAAGCATCTAATTCTCCGGCTATTACGTTTAAACTACTCATGTTAATAATCGCGTCTGATAATAACATTCCGCGGCTCATTGACGCATACATCTGATAGTTAATGAAACTTGGCCTACGGAAATGTAAACGATATGGCGAACGTCCGCCATCGTTAACCAAATAAAAACCTAATTCGCCATTTGCGCCTTCAACAGCATGATAAACTTCAGTTGCCGGGGCCGGAATTTCTCCCATCACAATTTTAAAGTGATAAATGAGCGCCTCCATGTTATTATATACATCTTCTTTTGGCGGAAGATAAAAATCGGGTACATCAGCGTGGAAAATATCTGACGGTTCTTTTTCAATTTTAGCGAGCGCCTGCTCAATTAAGCGTACGCTCTGCCACATTTCTTCATTGCGCACGAGGAAACGGCTGAATACATCCCCATTTTCACCAACAGGCACCTCAAATTCAAAATCCTCATAGGAAGAATAAGGTTCCATAGCCCTTACATCGTAATCGACACCCGCGGCGCGAAGCAAGGGGCCGCTCCAGCTATAACTCAGCGCTGTTTCAGCTGATACACAAGCAACATCCCTGGTACGGTCTATAAATATGCGGTTACGATTAAACAAAGCTTCAAACTCTTTCAATTGCGCCTGGAAGGTTTTTAAAAACTTGTGGATTTTTTCAAAGGCAATATGATTAAAGTTCCTTTCAAAACCACCAATCCTGCCTATGTTTGTTGTTAAACGGGTTCCACAAATCTCTTCATAAATCTCATATATATGTTCTCTCGATTGGATGATGTAGGTAAACCCGGTTAAAGCGCCGGCATCAACAGCCAAAATAGAATTACAAATTAAATGGTCTGATATACGGGCAAGTTCCATAATGATCACACGCAGGTAATCAACCCGTTTTGGTGTTTTAATTCCCAAAAGTTTTTCAACTGTCATGTGCCAGCCCATGTTATTAATGGGAGATGAGCAATAGTTTAGCCGGTCGGTAAGCGGGGTTATCTGGTAAAACGGCCGGTGTTCGGCAATCTTTTCAAACGCCCTGTGTATATATCCTATGGTAGAAACACCGCTTACTATTCGTTCACCGTCAAGTTGGAGCACATTTTGGAATACGCCATGTGTTGCCGGGTGGGTTGGCCCGAGATTGAGCGTAGAAAGCTCGGTCTGCGGATCATTATCTGTATATACCGGATGATTTTGCATTTCCTTTATCTCCCAAAAAAATAGTCTTTTTTATCGACACGGTTAGGATCTTCCAGCGGATATTCTTTCCGCATCGGATAGGCTTCCAGGTCGTCAACATTTAGTATCCTGCGTAAATCAGGGTGCCCGTCAAATATTACCCCAAAAAAATCGAAAGTTTCGCGTTCCATCCAGTTAGCGCCATTCCATAAAACGGTAGCAGTAGGAATATGAACATCGTCGTCACTTAAAAATACCTTTAAGCGGAGGCGCACATTATTAACCAAACTATGTAAATGATAAATGACCCCGATGGGCTTTTCTAGTTCAGGATAATGTATAGCAGTAATATCTGTCAGGTAAACGAATTGAAGTACGGGCTCATTTTTTAACCAGGATAACACATTTATAATCTGTTCACGGTTTGTCTCTAAAGTTAATAAACCCGAAGGTTCTCCAACCAGCACAACCAGATCGTGAAACTTATCGCTTATTTTTTCTAAAACTTCGGCGTTTGTTAGTTTACCCATTACTGTATTCCGTATGAAGCTAATAATTGTTGGTACCTGGGTTCATTTCTGCGACGAAGTGTCTCTGTTCTTACCAGCTCCTGAATATGCATAAAGCCGTCGATTATGGCTTCCGGGCGCGGTGGGCATCCAGGTACGTAAACATCAACCGGTATAATTTCATCTATACCCTGTAAAACAGAATAAGTATCAAAAATTCCTCCGCTCGATGCACATGCGCCTACAGCCATAACCCAGCGCGGTTCGGCCATTTGCAGGTAAACCTGCCTTAATACGGGACCCATTTTTTTCGCGATGGTACCCATAACCATTAACAGATCGGCCTGCCGTGGAGAAAAGCTTAAGCGCTCTGCGCCAAACCTGGCCAAATCATAATGCGGGGCCATAGTGGCCATAAACTCTATTCCGCAGCAGGAGGTTGCAAAGGGTAACGGCCATAAAGAGAATGAACGACCCAAACCTATAGCTTTGTCTATCGACGTTGCAAAAAACCCTGCGCCTTCTACGCCCGGAGGGGCGTCAACTATTTGAATATCACTCATGATCCTGATCGAACAAAAACCTATCCATTTTAAGTAAAAAGTTTTATTTTTTATTTAAAACTTTGATTATTAACGAAGCTATTATACAAGAACAAATTTACAATAAATAAATTGTAACAGGCAGACTAAGCAAAACGTTGATGTATTTAGAATTATTCTAAACAACTTTGCTCAACACCTCACCTAAATCCTCTCCAACCGCGTGCCGCCATAGCTTTAGCGGTGGCGCAAGGAGACGACTTTGGATTTAGTTTATAAAATACTCTTTATACCCGAGCAAATATTAAAGTTCCACAATTTTCTCAACACCTTACTTTTTCAAGTCCTCTCCTTTTGAGAGGATTTAGGTGAGGCCTAATCCCAATCCAGCGCGCCCTTTTTTATTACGTAAATAAAACCCGCCAAAAGCGTAGCCATAAAAATAAACATTTCAATCATGCCATCTTTACCTAGCTCCCTGAAATTTATTGCCCAGGGGTACATAAATATAACCTCCACATCAAATAACACAAAAAGAATAGCAACCAAAAAGTATTTTATAGAAATAGGCGTGCGGGCGTTCCCGATTACTTCTATTCCCGACTCAAAAGGTGTTAATTTATCTTTGGTAGCACGCTTAGGCCCAATTTTATGGGTTACAAACATGGTGCCGACTGCAAATGCTGCAGCAACTAAAATTTGAAAGACGATCGGCAAAAAATTAACCGGCAAACTTTGTATTTCCATGCTGCAAATATACAAATGGTACCATAATAAAAAAGCCCCCAAATAATTTGGAGGCTCGTTATTTATAAAAATTTTATCTACTTGCTCTTGCCCTGGCTTTTCTTTGCAAAATAATATACTACCCGAGGGTCTGTAGGTTCTAAGTCCTTCGCCTTATTGAAAAAATCTAAAGCTTTCGCGTCATCTTTATCCTTATATTGAGCATAGTTGCCTAAGTATATATAGGCATCAGCTAAATTTGATTTAGTTTGGTCGTCAGGAGTCCCGCCTTTGTCGGTAATCAACTGGATATATAGCTCAAAATATGGCTTTGCTAGTCCTTTAATATTATTCCTGTCACCTTCCTCAAAATCCTTAACGTTAGCATGGAAAAAAGCAACCTGAATATTAGGTTTTGGCAGTTTACGCTCTACATAAGTAAATGCTGAATCAGCCAAAATCAACAACGTTGAATCAGGTTTTACAGTGTTGTCAGTTTGGGCTTTAATAACTTGTCCTTTATAAGCTTCGTAATAACTAAAACCTTCCTTAAAATGATCTGTGAGTTTGGCTTTTGGAGACCTCGAAGAATATAAATGATAAGCATCACCAGCTTCCTTATATTTTTGCAAACCATAAAGCGATTGTGCAATCTCGCCAATTACATCCACCTGGGTTGTATCCAATGTTAATGCTTTTCTTAAAGACAATACCCCTAATGAATCCTGTTTGGATGCGATCTGTAACCTGCCCAAATACAAATAGTCGCGTGGGATAACGCGTTTTGGATCGGCTTCGTTAACCCATTTAGTCATCGCGTTTAAACCTGAGGGATAGTCTTTGTTTTCAAAAGCTGCATAGCCCAAATAACGGTAAACCCTTAAATTACTGTTTTTAGCGGCCGAAAGATCGGTTGTCACTTTTTGCAAATCAACATAATCTCTTGCGTCGATCAAAAAGTCGGCATAGCGCATTTGCGATTCCACAGAATAATCTGTCAACGTGATATATTTTTTATAATTATCAGCAGCCGCTGCTATTTTAACATCATGCTGCGATGGGTCCGAATATGCCCAGCGTAAATCTGTTTCGGCCCATTCACGGTAAGCAGGACCATAGTTAGGATCAATTGCCAATGCAGCCTGAAATTGAGTTTCCGAGTCTGTAAAATTATCGGCGAACCTCCACAAAACACCTTCAGCAACATCAGCCGCGGCAGATTTCGGGTCAATTGCCAATGCCGCAGAATAATTATTATAAGCATCCGTACTCTTTAACTGGGAGCGGTATGCATCACCGGTAGCTATGAGTATTTCGGCATCTTTGGGATTAACTAATTTTCCCTTATTTAATACAGCAATAGCTGCATCCGCATCTGCCGGAGCGATTGCCGGCCCGTTTGGACCGATGCTGCTTCCGCTCAGCGGAAATAAATAGGCCAGCCCGACATATAAAAAAGGCGTGCTATTTTTCTTGCCAGCCAAAGTTATTGCCTGGTTAAAATTTGTCAGGGCCGTAGCGTTGTCTTTTACCATGTGAGCAACAGCTCCCAACCCGGCGTAATTCAATGCGGAATTAGCATTTACAGCAATACCCTTGGTGAAGGCAGCTTTTGCCGAATCAAGGTAGTCCTGCTTAAGGTAAACCCAGCCCAGGTAAAAGAAATTTTCATCTTTGTCTGCCTGCGTAACGGTCAGGTTTTTCAGCATCGATTTGGCTTTCTGATATTGTTCGTCATCGATCGCTTTTTTCGCGTCGGCTAAACTTTGCGCAAAAGCTGATGAGCCTAAAAATACCAACGCCATCCCGGCTGCGGCTATTTTACTGATCATTTTCATCCTGATATTCATTCTAATAATTGTTCCTGTAAAGTTAATATTCGGCTATACTCAGTAAGCTGCCTTGCCCTTTTAATTTTTATATATTACACTATTAATGTGCAATATAATTATTTGTTTAATAATACATGCAAGATAAACCTGCAAATATTACAATTTTAATTATTGTTAAAATTTATTTTGCGCCGTACAATGTTTATTTCTCTTCCAGGCATGTTATCGGGCAAAAGGCCTGATTTTAGTATAATCCTTTGCCCCCGGTCACTCTTCATAAATTCTGCAAATTGCATACCTAAACCAAACTTTCCGGTACAATTTAATATATATAAATTCCTTGTCAGCGGATATTGTTTTAACGCCAGGGTAGTTTGTGAAGGTGAAAAATATTTTTTAGAAAGCGTTTCATTCTTATCGTCACATACACTCAAAATTTTAACTTTCTCAACCGCTCCTGCGTAATCTGCATCCGGATCGTTAAGCCAGCTAAAATCTATTATACCGATGGCGTTAGCATGTTCGCTAACATATTTAATAACCTCTTTATTTGATTTAAGCGCGTAAATATTTTTTTGCTTAAAATCCTGATTACCCGAAAATTCTTTTAAATACCTAACCAAACCCGAATTCGGGTTATCAAAAACGATATCCTTATCCTGTTTAGTATAGCCATTCAGCATTTTTTTTATTTCGCTTACTTTTATTGTCGTATCTTTAGCAGCTGCGTTTACAATTATTGCCACCGCGTCGATCGCGAAACGGTCAACTATCGGTATTAAATTCCTGCTTTTTAAAACTTTGTACTCCTCCGCATTTAAGTCCCTTGAAATAATTATAATTCTCAGGCTATCCTCCAATAATAAATTGACCGCGTTATTTTCAGGCATATACAAAATCACAGGATGCGTCTTATAATACGTTGCTTTAAAAATATACGCCTCCTGTTCAACAATAGATTGAAAGGATTCATCGACGGCAAATTTCGCGCTATCGGAAGTAAACTTGACTAGATTGTCCTTTTTTTTATTTTGCTTACAGCTTACCAACAGCGTAAACAAAATAAATACCGATAAAAACAATTTTATATTATACTTCATCCTGTCTTCTTCTAAAAAGCCGTGAAAAACGAATTATAGCATAAACGATAATAATTACTCCAAATCCGATTTTTTGAATTTTGGGCATATTTTGCAACATACCGTCCCAAAAAATAATCATGAGGCCTAAAGAACAAAAGCAAATAAATGCTGTAACTCCTAAAATAAGCAAAAACCGCCTTGTGGGCGATTTTTGCCTGTTATTGTTAAATAACATTTATATTTTATTCAGATAAAGTAAACGAAATAGGAACACTGTAGGCAACACGTACCTTGCGACCGTTTTGTACACCGGGTGTCCATTTTGGCGAAGCTTTTAATACACGTACAGCTTCTTCGTCGCAACCATCACCAATACCCCTTGCTACCTTAACATCGGTCAGCGATCCGTCTTTCTCACAAACGAAACTTACGATTACCCTTCCCTGTGTACCATTTTCCCTTGCAACCGCAGGATACCTGATATTCTTTGAAAGGTATGCATAAAATTTCTCAATACCTCCCGGAAACTCCGGAACTTGCTCTACCGAGGTAAAAATCTTATTCGGGTCCTCTTCTGTAACTTTAGCGTCCGAAGTTCCAACAGGTTCGTCAATCGTTACATCAGCGTTCTTATCGCCCTTAAGGTTTTTCTGACCCGGGTCAGCAACTTCCAGTTCCTTAACAGTTGGTGGTTTTTCTTTAACCTCAACGTCAGGTTTAACAACCGGAGGCGGGAATTTAACCTGGTCAACCTTTGGTTTTGGCGGCTCAGGCGGCGGCGGCGGAGGTGGTTTTTTAACATCCGGCGGCGGCGGAGCAAGCACCACGTTGGTGATCTTCACCTTTTCTTTTGCCTTGGGGATAAACCCGGCAACCATATTGAAAATTGTATCTGCAGATATAAGAACAATAAATAATATAACACCAATAAGAAGGGCTTTGCTGGTATTACGACCATTGTCTCTTCTTAATTCGTATGCGCCATACGCTTTATTACGGCCTGCAAAAACAAAATCAATCCATTTTTGATCTAATATGTCTAATTTTGATCCTAACATTTTTTTAGGCTTTATTTGATATTTATTAACGTTAAAGATAGAAAAAAACACTAATAAATGCCATTCTTTTGCAAATCGCCAACTTCCGGTGGTGATATCTTTACAATGGCATAAATCTGGATATTATTAATACTCATTTCATCAAGTATGGAAACCAAATTTTCATACGTTGACTTATCGCTCGGTTTAATCACAACTTCCATTAGTTTTTCATCACCGCTGTGGGTATCTGCAACCTTTTGAGCATTTTCAACGATCGCCTTGCGTATATTCTTCGGGCCATAATTATCGACGGTTGGGGCTGATTTTCCAGCTTCTCCCATATACCATTCGAGCTTATTGTGGCTGCCTAACAGTATGGTCATTGACCGGCTGGCGGCAATCGCCAACTGGCTTGATTTTACTGAATTATCCGGCATGGCCAGGTCCATTGCTTTCTTTTTACTAAGCGTGGTGGTAAGCATAAAGAAAGTGATCAATAAGAAAGCCAGGTCAACCATCGCCGTTAAATCGACACGGGTTGAGGCCTTTTTACTTCTTATCTTCCCCCCTTTATGTTTACCCCCGCCGGAGGTATCTAATTCTGCCATAATTTTTTATTTTTTTGGTGCCGCTCTAAGGTCGGTAATTAAACTGAATTTGAAAATTTTTTGTTTCCCCAATACGCCAATTATTTCATCAATAATCGGATATTCTTCCCTTCGGTCCCCTTTAATAGCAATCTGCAGGTCTTTGTCATGTAAACCTTTATCAGCCTGGCGTGAAGTATAAATCCAATTAGATAACTCATTGGTCGCAGTTGTATCTGCCTGTATTCCAGCAACCGGAAAGGTTTTTCTTTCATCGGGGCTCAAATCCAGATATTGTTTTAGCTGGCCTATCGGTACGCCAAATATTTCCAATAACGAAAACTTAGTTACTTCGTCGGGCGTAAATACAATTTTGTACTTTTCGCCCATAGTTTTTAACGCTTCCGCACGTATGTCTGAGCCGGTTACCGAGTAAAATATTTTATCTTTCCCGTCAACGTTGCCAACTGTTATCATAGCAAGGTTATCTTCAGGGACCAACTTCTCTTTTGATGAAAAAGGCACCTCCGCCTTTGTAGGGTCATCAACCTTGGGTTTCGCTGTTAATATAAAAAATGTAAGTAACAGGAACGCCACATCGCACATAGCTGTCATGTCTATAGCGGTGCTTTTCCTGGCAACTTTTACTCTGGGCATAATTTATTAATTTTTAATATTATAATGTATAATTGTTTATACTATCCCCGGTTGCGCGCCGGTAAGCAGGCAACCGGGGTGAAAACTAAGCACTAAAGAGTCTTTTTTTACTTGTTTCTGTGCGATGCAGCAAAAGTTTGCACAATGCTGAACCCTGTTTCATCGATAGCGTAAGTCAGTTTATCAATTTTCGACGTAAATACGTTGTACATAACAATTGAAGTTGCTGAAGTACCGATACCAAACGCTGTATTAACAAGGGCTTCTGAAATCGCAGTTGAAAGTGCAGTTGTGTTTGGCGCGCCAGAGGTTGCCAACGCGGCGAAGGCCCTGATCATACCAAGTACTGTACCCAACAGACCGGTTAATGTACCGATGGACACTAACGTGGCAATTACGTTCAGGTTTTGCTCAAGCATTGGCATTTCCAAAGATGTAGCTTCTTCAATATCTTTTTGAATGGCCAAAGTTTTCTGGTCAATTTCCAGGTCTGCCTCTTGTTCCATTTCTTTGTATTTTTTCAAGGCAGATTTGATCACGTTGGCAACAGAACCTTTTTGTTTGTCGCATTCTGCGTTTGCTGCCTCAATATTCTGGGCATTAAGGGCGCTTTGCACCTTCCTTACAAATGCATCTACGTTGCCTGTCCCGGAAGCCTTGCTAATAACAACAAAACGCTCAATGGAAAAAACAATAACAATCAGCACGTAAGACATGATCAGCGGTACGAGGAAACCGCCTCTGTGAATAGTTCCAAAAATGTCAGGAACACCTTTCTCTACGTCACCCCCTTCATAGTGACTCGGATCACCCAATATCAAGATGAATATTGCGATTGCAACGAGAAGACAAATTGGAATTGTTAAAGTTGAAAACAAGTTTGATGAACCTGAACTTTCTTTTTTAACAGGGGTAGTTGGTTTTGTTGGTGCGTTTGCCATTACTTTTAGTTTTTAGTTTTAGTTTTAGTTATAAATATAAGTTAGTTAAATGCTGATTTTTAGTGAATAACAAAAATAGAATTTTAAACAAATAAAAAAACTATTTATATCAATCTTTATATTTTTTTAACACATATTTCACCCCGTCGGTTTATTGGCGAATACATAACGTTATGAAAAAATAAAATTATCTTTTATTCAGACAATTTTTTACAATAAAACCCATTTTTTTTAATAATAACAAGTGATAACTCGTAATTTTATGTAAAATACTGATATAGTTATATTTACGAGTAAAACTTATTGTTTCTGAGAACGCGATTATGATCGTATCGAGCAAATTTTCCGTCTGTTATGTCACTTTTCTAAATCGGAAAAACCTTAAAACACCACCCGGGCAACCCTATTGTCAAATATATTTGCGATTTAGTTGCGTTTCGCCTTCAAATTTCATCTTTTTAAACACTATTTTAATTTTAAATTCTACGTTTTAATTTGATAATTACTGAATCGTATTTTTTATCGTGAAAAATTCCAAGCAGAAGGTTCCGTTCATTTTGCGATTTAAAAATATTGTCAATTTCTTCAAGGCTCATGTCGGAAATCTGTTTAAAATTGATGGAAAGTATTTCATCATCCTTTTCAATCCCCACTTCATCTCCCGCGGAGCCTGGTTCTACGCGGCTGATAAAAACGCGCTTAAAGCCATCGCCAGCCCCATAGTATTCCAATCCGCTCATGTCATGTTCAAATGGTTCATCATAATTGGGGCCCGGCTTCAAATAAATCAGTTTATCGGCATAAT
>Ga0302186_10003955_pt1 | contig 10563 bp, 12 predicted proteins | sample II_Bog_E1_2_FD_198782 | JGI IMG/M metagenome (GOLD analysis project Ga0302186, IMG submission 198782) | Peat permafrost microbial communities from Stordalen Mire near Abisko, Sweden - II_Bog_E1_1 | ecosystem: Environmental > Terrestrial > Soil > Wetlands > Peat | place: Sweden: Abisko...
TGTACTCGTCTAAATTTTGATTTTACAAAATCGTTCTGTAGTAATTTTAAAAATATTTTTAAATTGAAATTTATCATTTTTTTTAAAAATTTCAAAAAAAATTTGTAAACACCTAAAATTCCATCAATTTCCTTAAATTTTGTTTTTATGCTTTTAATTTTTAAAATTAACTCCTTTCCCAAATTTTTATTTTTTCATCGTTCCCAGCACTAGCAATCTTCGTGCCATCCCGAGAAATAGCAACATTATTGACGCCACTATAATGTTCTTTCAACTCTTGCAAAAGAACCCCCGAACTAACATTCCATACTTTGACACTTTTTTCATAACCACCAGTTATTAAATACTTTCCATCAGGAGAAAAACGAACACAAAAAGCCTCACTATCTGGCAAGTTCTTTATCATTTGGCCAGAGGAAACATCCCAAATCTTCACTGTAGATGATGCGCTTGCCAGCTTCATTCCATCTGGGGAAAAATGGACCCTATTAACATTGCCGAATTCATTATCATTGGCTGCCTTTATAGTTGTTAATATTTGACTCGAAGCAATATCCCATATTTTCACGGTATTATCCAAACCGGATGCTATTTTGGTCCCATCAGGAGAAAAACAAACAGAATTAACTGCTCCTGAATCTTGCAATGTTTTTAGTTGCTTCCCAGACGCAACATCCCATAAAATAATTGAATTATCTTCGTATCCAGTCACCATTTTTGTTCCATCAAGCGACATATCAAAAGAATATAATTGAAGCGGCTGCTTATCAAATGTTCTGACAACATTACCAGAGGAAATGTTCAATTCTGTGATTGGATTGTTCATGAAAACACAAAAAAAATTATTGGAATCTTTCACATTGAAGCGAACTTCTTGAATACTTGACTTAAATTTGAAGGTTTGCAAAACATTTCCAGTTGAAACATCCCAAACCTGGGCAAAAACATCGACATCAATGCCAGCGTCCCCACTTATTAACTTAGTCCCGTCTGGAGAAAATTGAACTCCTCGAAATTCATTTAGCGCCCCCCCTCCTTGCAAAGATTGAGTTAGTCGAAAAGGTCTTGTTGGTAGATTCTGCTCTTTGAATTCTTCACTGTAAGGCAAAATGTTAAGTTGCTGATCCTTTTGAATCGTTTCCTCTTTCTCGAGGTTTGAAGCTTTGTCGTTGATGCATCCCATTTGAAGGCCGAATAGTCGTTTGGATTTATTTTTATTTTATAACATTTAATTTATTTGCAAATAAATTATGTGATTAAACAAAATTTGCTACAAAAGAAAATATTTTTTTTTTGGAAAGGAAAAACATAAATTATTAAAAAAATATCGTTTTTAAAATGCATTAAAACAAATAGTATTTCAGAATTTTAAACATTTTTTTTCGTTATTGGATCTATATAAAGTCTTTTCTTCTTCTTGTCTTTCTCTCGATCTTCTTTCTCTTTTTCCTCCTTCTCCTTGTCTTTATAAAGTTCCGGAAAAACTACCAAAATCTATTTATTTCTCCGAAAACCTAAACATTTTTTACCTTGTCTATTAATATTTCTGTCAATTCTCGAAAGCTCCACTGGATTTGGAATCAAACTATTGAATCTTCCCTTAGTAATGACAGTTTCCTTCTGTTTTTCTGGTGGTAACTACTTAAATCCCCCATAAAACTTCTTTTTTATCTCAATAAAACTCACTCTAAAGCCTTCTAATTCCTCTCTTTGTCTCTTGATCCTTTCATCCATCATTTTTTCAGTCCTAACTAATGGATTTTCATTGTTTATAGGCATAGTCTCCCAATCGAAATTCAATTTCATAGATCCATCATAAGTTTTGGTATTGAGCCCTTCAATTTTCTTGCTCATTAAGTTCAAATCACAGAAACGAGATGCCTCCGTTCTATAGAAAGCATTGACTTTATTGTAATGTTCCGAGTCATCACTGCGAAATAAGACTGTTCGATGTTCGAGACTTTGGGATTTTTGAGTGAAACGATCGGTATTTATCTTTAAATCGAATTTGGCTTTATTCCTCGCCTCTTCCAAGTCTTTGAGTTTTTTCTGATGCACATTTTCTTCGCTTTTTTTTATTTTCATCATTTGGGTTGAATATAACTTATCATTTGGGTAATTTAGTTTCTTGTTATTGATGATCTTTGCTGTATTTTCAAGTGATTTCATGGTTTTTTCATGCATCTGGCGTTCTTTCATAACAGGGATTACACCAGTCTTCGCAGCCTTATGCTTATCAAATAAAGTTGAGGTCAAAAAAGACACGCCGATGTCATTATTGGTCTTATATTTGAAAAGACTGGCATTGAGTTCATTTGTAGGATTGTATTTGGTTTCGATTTTCTTGATTTTCTCCTTAAGACATTCGACCTGTAGTTTATTGCGTTTTTGATTGAAGTAAGGCACACATCTGGCGTTTGGAAATTGAGTGTACCCCATGAATTTATCATTTTGAGGAGTATAATAAGTAAGACGTTCATCATATTTCAAGGAAGCGGTTTGAAACGGCATGTAGGCCTTATTCTTTATTAGGTAAATTTAAACAAAATTTAATAAAATTGGGGAGACATTTTGGGCTTTGGCCACACGTTCATTATAATCGACAGAGCCGGTTAATGAAGAATCGAATTCCTTGATGAAATCCCCGGTTTTGTGGACTCGGAGCATTTGACCAGTCTCGTTGTTGATCAGATAGTATTTATCTTTTTCCTCATCATACCTAGAAAAATGCTAAGAAGGATTTATTTCTGAGGATAAAAACCAAATAGTTTGAGATTGCTTAGGATCAGAGCTGCTTTTAGGGGTTTTATGTAACATTTATTTGGAAAATTTTGTTAAATAAGAGAAATTTTAATTCTGGAATAATATTGTATAAAGAGTTTAAAACAAGAGTTGGAAAAATTGTTAATTATCCTCCAGCTGATCGAAAACAATATATTTGATTTGGTCAAAGAAAAAAATAAAATTTTACAGAAAAAATCAAGGTAAAATCCTCATTGTTATAAATTCCCAAAATAATGTGCAATTTCCAAAAAAAAATCCATTATAAAAAGATTGAAATATTTAAACAAAAAAAAATGGAATCAAATCTCACCACAGAAAACATCCCAGAAAATGCAAACCAAGGTTGTCCCGGAACCAATAATAAAGAGTCTGGCAAGTCTTCTTCCTGTCAAGGTTGCCCCAATCAAAAAATCTGCTCTTCGACCCAAAGCAATCCTGGTCCTGATCCATGTAACATATTATATTTTCTTGTATTTTCACTCTTTAAAAAACTCATCAAAGCTCTCAAAGAAATCGAAATGAGAATGTCTGCCATCAAACATAAAATCCTAATTTTATCGGGCAAAGGTGGTGTAGGGAAAAGCACAGTAACGGCTCAATTAGGCTATCATCTATCAAGAAAAGGCTTTGATGTATATTCTTTTAAATGAAAACAATTTTAATCTTGTTGATTTAGGTGGGCATTATGGATATTGACCTTTGTGGTCCCAGCATCCCAAGAATGTTCGGCTTGCAAGGCAATGAAGTCCATCAAAGTAATGATGGTTGGCAACCAGTTTATGTTGATGATTCTCTCGGAGTGATGTCAATCGGTTTCCTGATGAATAATCAAGATGATGCAGTGATTTGGAGAGGTCCAAGGAAAAATGGCTTAATTAAGCAATTCCTGACTGATGTGGCATGGGGGGAACTTGATTTCCTTTTGATTGATAGTATTTTATACGAAAATATAAGAAAATCTTTTAAAATATGATAATTTTAGCACCACCGGGAACTTCTGATGAGCATATTTCCATAGCTCAATACCTTCAACTCACAGATAAAGATGGAGCAATAATAGTTACGACCCCTCAAGTTAGAATATCAGACTGATTCTTTATATGTTTTAATAAATGATTTTAGGAAGTTTCCTTAAGTGATGTGCGGAAAGAAATCTCCTTTTGTAAAAAGACCAACATTAGAATTCTTGGTGTGGTTGAGAATATGAGTGCCTTTGTATGTCCCCATTGTAAATGCGAAAGCGAGATTTTCGCTGGAACTACTGGCGGAGCAACGAAGATGTGCAGCGATTTTCAATTGGACCTATTGGGGAAAATTCCCCTTGACCCATTGATTGTAAAGAGTTGCGATGCTGGGGAATATATTGGAGATAAATATAAGGATTCTAAAGTGTTGGAAGCTTATGAAATGATTGGCAAAAGTTTACTTTTCCTATATTCTTATAGTTAAAATAATGATAAAATTTAGGTCTTATTGAGAAAGTTGAGAAGAAGGAATAAACTGCCTTTAATTTAGAAAAATTGTTTTTGTACAAATCTCATATTTATGATTTTTAAAACCCGGGGTTATCTCAACAATGCCTTTATAGCTTAGTGGCAGAGCATTCGCTTAGTAAGCGAAAGGTCGACGGTTCAACCCCGTCTAAAGGCTCTTTTTTTTCATTTTTTAATTTTTTTTTTTTCTCTTTATGACATCACAAAGACAAACTACAAAAATTATAAAAAAAAAAGAAGAGAAAAAAATGCAAAGATTAGTCTCAATAGCCCATTTTTTATCCCAGAATGAAACCGCAGCTCAATCTTCGGATATCTTCTCCCATTTGAAGCTTGCGCCTCCTGATCCAATTCTAGGAACTGCCTTGGCTTATAAAGCCGACCCTTCAGCTGTTAAATTGAATCTCGGTATTGGAGCTTATAGAGATGATAATGAAAAGCCTTATGTTTTCGAGATCGTGAGGAAAGTGGAACAGGAGATTTTGACTGACAAATCTATTGATAAAGTGAGTTTTTTTAGATATCATTTCTTTTATATCAAGAAAATTTACTTAGGAATATCTGCCAATTGATGGGTTGGCAGCTTTTTGTTTGAATTCCCAGAAACTTCTTTTCGGCGAGAAGAGTTCCTTAGTTCTTGAAAACAAGGTATTTTTATATTTTCTAGTTCTTAGATTAATTAATTAAAAGATTGCAACCATTCAAGCTCTATCAGGAACAGGAGCCCTTAGAGTAGGTTTTGAGTTCCTATCAAGCCATTATCCAAATGATGTCTACATTTCAAATCCCACATGGGGTAATCATTTGGCGATTGTCAAGGAGGCAGGATTAAATTACATCGAATACCCTTATTTCGATCCGAAGACCAAAGGACTTGCCTATGAGGAAATGATTAAAAGTCTTTCATTGGCAAGGCCTCATTCTATTGTTTTATTACATGTTTGCGCACATAATCCCACTGGTGTAGACCCTACTGAAGAACAATGGAGAGGCATTGCTAAAATCATGAAAGAAAGAAGTCTTTTCCCTTTCTTTGATAGTGCTTATCAAGGATATGCCAGCGGTGATGTAGAAAAAGATGTGAAATCAGTGAGGATCTTCATTGAGGAAGGGTTTCAATTTATGATAGCGCAAAGTTTCGCGAAGAATTTCGGACTTTATGGAGAAAGAATTGGAGCTTTGCATATCGTTTGTACATCAAAGGATGTGAAAGAGAAGGTTATGAGCCAAATCAAATTAACCATCAGACCAATGTATTCAAATCCTCCATTACATGGTGCTAGAATAGTGGCCAGAATCCTAGGGAATCCAACTTATACAGCACAATGGAAAGTTTCTTTTAAAATTAATTATTTTAAAAAATGATTTATATGGAAAAAATAGGATGAGTTGAAAATGGTATCAATGAGAATCCAAGAAATGAGAGGATTGCTGAGAAAAGAATTAGAGAATTTGGGCGTGAAAGGAACTTGGAGTCATATTACAAGCCAAATAGGGATGTTTTCGTTCACTGGATTATCAGCGAAACAATGTGAAATTCTCATCAATAAGCATCATATTTATTTGTTGAAAAGCGGAAGAATTAGCATGGTGAGTTTTCTAATAAAAAACTAAATTGATTATTGATTTAATGTTTGTTAATAGGCTGGAATTAACCATAAAAATGTCAAATATTTAGCAAATGCCATCAAGGATGCAATTGATCAAACGAGTTAAAAGGAATTTTGATAAAAAATTGATCAGAAATTTATTTAAAAAATGAACATCTCTTAAATAATTCAAAAAAATGAATTAAAAATATGTTTCTAACTTGATTTATGGAAAACGACACATGTGAAAATCCATTTATTAAAAAAATTCATATTTTTAAACAAAAACGAATAAAAATATTGCTTTTGAAAAAGACGATTTAATACATTGACCAAAAAAAGATTTTTTTTGCAAAATCGAAAAAATGTCCAAACCCATTGATTTTTTTTGTCTCTTCCTTTTTTTTCTTCCGCCTTTATTAGGCCTCAAAATTGATGAAACCTTCCTCATCCAACAAGAAGCACTCTGTATAAATTTCTTTACTTTTTCCCCGACCCTCTTTTTTCCAAAGATGACACTAATTGGATAGAATTGGGTTCATCTCAATACCTTGACAATTTCGTGAGATTAATCCCTGATGTTCCAGACCGTATATCCCTCATCAAACCAAATAATGTCCTAATTTTGATATAATTTTGCTTACTAAAAGTCAATTGTATTAGAAAATCCTCTATCAGGAGTCATTTACATTGGATCTAGTAGTAAATATCTCGAAAAATAACGTAAATCTGGCCTATGGAGAAGGGATGGCTTTATGGTTGCTTAGAGAAGATTTGGGCTATACACAGATAAATTATACACAGAATAATGCTTTGTTATATGGGAGTTCTGTAAATAAATGAGAAAAATGAAAGATTTTGTTGATTTTTTAGGGGATTTATAAAGGATTGGGGATCTTTGTGTTGCCAAATCCTTCGAACCTTTCGGATAGCAAATTGGTTGGAAAGGAAAACACCAAGATGTTCGTTTTTCAAAAGGATAGCATTATGAAAAATGGTGAATAATTTGGATATAACCCGTTTGATTAGTGAAAATATTATAATTTTAAGCTAGATCTTGCGAAATTGACCTATCTAACTCCTCTGTGTTGCAGGAAATACGAATAAATTATGAGGATTTCCTCTTCGTATATGTAAAAAACCAAAAAACTCAAAGATTTGAGCTCTGTTTCAATGTAATTCTTTATTTTTCTTCTTATGGTTAGCATTTTTTTTAGTTGGCGGAAAATTATGAAATCATGAATAAAGAGTTCATTTTTATGATTTCCGCCCAATCTACTAAAGCTGGAGGTCAAGTAATAGATCTTTATTCCTTGATATTATCAAGTGATGTTGTCAATGTTGAATATCAACAAGAGAATCCAGAAAATACTAAGCCAGAAAATGAAAGTGAGTTTGAAAATTTACAATATTTGCAGGAAAAAATAAAAAGCATCCTACTTGTGCAGGTTACAATTGTTTTAATACTATTTTGTTATTTTTCTCTTTATTTTATTTAGATAGAACAAATGCAGAAACTGCAACATATCAAACATTATAACTCACTTTCACTTAAAGATATGAAAAATGATATCAAGTAAATTATATTATTCTGAATCACTATATTTATTTTTGACAAATTTAATGTATTATTATTGATTTTGCAGATACTTTTTCATTTTTTTTTTCTTCCAATATTTCTTTAATTTTTCATAAATGAATTATTTGTATGCTTCCTCTGTTTATTATAGTCATTTTTTGAGATTTATGAACTTTAACATTTTATCCTTTTTAATTAATATTCAATTTGCTAAATAAATCGTAATCTATCTTTTTTAATCAAGGGACGTTGCATTTTTCCAGAAATTAGTGGCATTTGAGGTCGACATCCAAGTTATGAGTGAAGTTCTTCACCTACAAAATGAGAAAATCAATGATATTCTCCAGACCTTCGCAAGCTTCGGCAACCAAACTCAAGAAACTATCACTGACAATGAGCAAATGAAAAAGAAAGAAACCGAACGTATCACATATTTCGAGAATTACCTCAGTGAGTTTGAAAAGAGCTTCGGCATCATGGAAGTCAATTTACGCAAATTTATTCAAGAAAGAGAAAACTCCCTTTCAAAAATAAATTCCATGATGAAATCTCAAAGGACCATCCAGGAAAATAAAGATATATTGTTGAATTCCTTATCGAATTATGTGGAAGTTATGAAGTTTTTGATAGAAAACGAACAAAATGACCTAAATTGGACGAATTATGTGACATTAATAAATCTTTTAGGAGTAATTTAATCCTTTTTCCACTTTATAAATTTAAATAAAAAAATTTTTAATGTTTTAGATATTAGTTCTGATTGTTCTTCTCATTAAGAAATTCATGCGACTTGATAAGGAACATTTGAGATAATTATAGGATTTTTTTTATTTAAAGAAATTTTATTTGATTTTATTTCGAGATTAAAATATCCCTTCTTAATTTATCGCAAATAAAAAATTATAAATCTTCAAGAAAAATCTGTTAGAAACATGCAAAGACTCACAAAATCTCTGTTTGCAGGCTTGGTCAGACCAAATTACCTCCTTTCCAGACAATTGAACCCCATTTCAGCCAATTTCTTCGGAGGAGCAAAGAAAGAAGGAGGTGTCAAGCCAGCTGGAGGAAAACCTCCAGGAGAGAAGAAGGAAAAGGTAAAATAATGAATAATAAAAGCTTTTGTTAAGGAGTTTGATTGTTTTTGCCTAGCCTGCCAAGGAAAAACCAGCTGGAGGAAAGGGGAAAAAGGATCCCGCACAGAAAAAATGAATGGGGAAATCGTTTTATTTAAACTTTAGCTTTTAAAAACTTAAGACAACGATTTTTCTTTAAAAAAATTTCTTCATTAATTAGTTTTCAAAAATGAGGGGGGGGGGTGGGGGGACTTTTATATTATGACTTGAGAGGGTAAAGAGAACTTAACTATTCAGCTTAAAAATATTTAAAAAATCCAAGTTTTTTTAATCAATATCAGAAATAATAAGAAAAATGAATTCTTTGATAAAAAAAAAAGCAGAAATTTTATGATTTCCTTAAATTTTTTCATTTCATAGATTTTCCTCTTTTTCTTAAAATTCCTTAATTTTTCAAGTTCCTCGGAATTTCATAGTCTCATTAAAAACCATCCTCAAGAAAATGCTTAAATTTTATGCTTCTCTATATAACCCCTGCCCTTTCCAACATTTTATAACAAACCAAAAACCAACATTTATAAAATATAACCGACCTTTCAATCAAAATGCCTAAAGAGAAAACCCATTTGAATTTAGTTGTCATTGGTCACGTTGATTCTGGAAAATCCACTACCACTGGCCACTTGATCTACAAATGTGGTGGTATCAATAAACGTGACCTCGACAAGTTGGAGACAGAAGCCAATAACCTTAGTAAATCCTCCTTCAAATTCGCCTTTATCCTCGACAAGACCAAGGCCGAACGTCAACGTGGTATCACCATTGATTGTTCCTTATGGAAATTCGAGACCAAAAACTACAATTACACCATAATTGATGCTCCAGGTCATAGAGATTTCTTGAAGAACATGATTACAGGAACTGCACAAGCAGATTGTTCCTTATTGATGGTTTCTGCAAATGAAGGAGAATTCGAGGCAGGTATTTCCAAGACCGGACAAACCAAGGAGCACTTATTGTTATCTTATACATTGGGAGTCAGACAATTGATAGTATGTGTCAATAAGATGGATGATGCTTCTGTTAACTTCTCGGAAGCTCGTTTCGAAAACATCAAGGCTGCGCTTTCTGAGTATTTGAAGAAGATTGGTTTCAATATCAAAACTGTTCCTTTTATCCCTATTTCAGGATGGAAGGGAGACAATTTGATTGAGAAATCTGAGAATTTGGGATGGTACAAAGGACCTACTCTTATTGAGGCTTTGGATATGATAGTCCCTCCAATTAGACCGATTGAAAAGCCTTTAAGATTGCCCATTCAATCTGTTTATAAGATCAAAGGTTTCGGAACTGTGCCGACTGGTAGAGTTGAATCTGGGGTGTTGAAACTTAATATGCCTATTGAATTCGCTCCTTCTAAGGTTATCACGGAAGTTAAAAGTATTGAGGCTCATCACACAAGCATGATTCAAGCCATTCCAGGAGATAATATCGGGTTCAATATCAAAGGAGTAGCTGTCAATGAAATCACTAAGGGGGATGTTGTTGGTGACCCAAAAAATGACCCTCCGAGAGCCTGTGAGAACTTCATCGCACAAATCATCATCATCAACCACCCGAAGAAAATCTCTAATGGATATTCTCCCATTATTGATTGTGGAACCAACCATGTGACCTGTAAATTTGAGGAAATATTAACCAAAAACGATAGAAAGACGGGAGAAGTCCTTGAGAAAAAACCAGAGTTTATCAAGAATGGGGACTGTGCTTTTGTTAGAGTGGTCCCAACAAAGGAGATGGTCATTGAAACTTTCACTGAATACCCTTCTTTGGGAAGATTCGCTGTTAGAGACATGAATATGACCGTTGCTGTGGGGATTGTCAAGGAAGTGACAAAAAAATAAATGTTTTTAATCATAATTAATTGTTTTTATTTTGTAATTAATTAAATTGTTATAATTTTGTTTTTTTCTAGAAAAACAAGAATAAAAAAAAAATTAAAAAATTTATTTTCATATTTTATTTCAAAAATTAATAAAATTATT
>Ga0302186_10003956_pt1 | contig 10560 bp, 6 predicted proteins | sample II_Bog_E1_2_FD_198782 | JGI IMG/M metagenome (GOLD analysis project Ga0302186, IMG submission 198782) | Peat permafrost microbial communities from Stordalen Mire near Abisko, Sweden - II_Bog_E1_1 | ecosystem: Environmental > Terrestrial > Soil > Wetlands > Peat | place: Sweden: Abisko, Stordalen...
TTATTCTTTCTAACATTATAATTAAATTTTGGAACTACTTTTTAATTATTTTTAGCAACAAATTGGAATACATGTACATTTTTTAGAAAAAAAATAGCTATGTCAAATCCTAAAATAAAGATTCAAATTACTAATTGTCGAAAAATTAAAAAAAGAAATATAAACAATAAATAGATTAATCACATCAAATGATTTAGAATATCTTCTATGATGAGTTTCCTTTTGAACAAAGGTTTCAGAACCCTTTTCAACACCAGGATTTCATAATATAATTTTTGTAATTTATGAGTTTTGAAAATTTCTTCGAGCTCCTTTTTTTTTTGTCGATCTTCTCCTTTTATTTCCCTACTCACCAAATACGCCTCTAGTTTATAGCAATAATATTTCACGAAATCGTTTTTCTTCTTAAAACAAACCGCCAAATTGTTTAAAATTAATGGTCTTTTTAAATTCCCCACCATTGATCCCCCCTCTCCATTTTCTAAGATTTCCCTATAGGTCCTTATTGCTGCATCCAACTTATTCATATAATGACAACATGTTGCTTTTCCTATCAACACATCATTTAAAAAATTCGCTTCGATAATCTCATTTTCCTTCAAAATCCTTTCAATATTTTCAAATTGTTGAAGTGCTGATTCATATCCACCTTGTTTCTGACAAACTGTCGCCAAATTATACATTGTCAAAAGGACCGGCTTGTCATTATTAGGAAAAATCTCCTTCCGCTTAATCAAGACATTCTGATAAATTTCATACGCGCATTCAAATTCCTTCTCTCGAAATAATATTGAGGCCATACGGTTCAAACTATCAAAGGTCTCAAAATGATGAGACCCCCATATCTCTTTTCTCATTTCATAAGTCTCCTCAATGAGACTTAAAGCCTCCTTGTTGAATTTTAATTGGAAGAAACGCTTGGCGATAGAAACCAGGGCCCAAATTCGTTGGGGAGGCGAAAAATTTGTATCATTTTTGACAGACTTTTTTAAATGCTCGTATTGTATTCTCAGCTTATTGACGAAATAAAACTCATTTAAATCATCATCTTTCGAGAATTTTATTGCATATCGTTTCTCTCCATGCTCAATATGATAAAGATAATCCATCCTAGCATAATAGCAGTCGATTTTTTCTATGTAATTGCATCCCAAAGAGATGATGAAACTACTTATCACATCAAAGAGACGCTCTTTTTCGGAATCTGCCAGTCCTTGTGTCTTTTTGCTATGACGGAAATAATCTTCCAATATGGGATAAGTGACTATCATATCCATGTCCTCTTGATATATTATATCCAGAATTTGTAAAGGTGTGCCATTAATCAGAGTTCTCATACAACGATAGGCTATTATGCTATATGATTTGCAGTCGGCACGGTATTGATTGATTAAGAAAAGATCCAAAAAGATCAGGAAGACCTCAACTGAATCTGAATTTTGAAGGTAAATTCGTTTCAAGAAGAGAAAATTGTCCACGAGCTTGTTTTGTTTCAAGGGTTGTTTTAGTGGGATGTGTTTTGAATGGGATTTTTGGGTTTCGATTAAATCGGAGTAAAGGTGGAAGTATTTAGGGTCGATTATATTGGTTGAGGTGTTGGAAGGGAAAATTTTATCCTGGATTTCCTCTCGCATTCTCTTGAAATAATAAAGTTCTGGGTGATTACTTAGGTTTTCTGATTCCAAAACAGAGTTCATGTGTATTTATGTATTTGGGTAGATTTTGAGTTTGAATTAATTATTATGCAAATATAAAAAAAAAACTTAAAGGAAAAATTGAAAAATTCAAAGAAAAAAAAAATTTTCATTCAATTTTTAACAAAGAAAAAAAATCCTTTAGATCAAAAATTTCGTTAAAAATTTAAAAAAGTCAAAAATGTCAAGTAACACTTCATTTTTCACTCATTAATTATATTTCTCTTCTTCAGATCAACCTTCTAGCGGGCCCATGGGTCCTCAGGACCACAAATGGAGGTCCATGTATTACGAAACAACTAATAAAGCACAGGAGCATCCCAAGATTGACAATCTTAAACACAAATTAGAAGAGCATTTGGGCCAAAGCATCCCCATTGAAGATTTTCAATCCCCAGGTTTTGGCACGGGTATGGGCACAGGCTCAAACGACCAATTCCGTGAGGTCAGACGTCAAAATGATTTCCTCAAACATTATAGTTCCTTTATATTTTTCCAATCTATGAATTTTTTTTTAATCGAATAAAATGAAAAGATGAGGAGTTGATGAAGAAATTCAAGGAAAGTAAAAAAGGCACTCCTCTTTATAGTGAAGACATTTTCTTCCATTCCTCTCAAAAAGAATTGAAAAATTTGATGGCCAGTTCCGAGCATATCGCTCCTCTCATTAAGGTTCTAGATGAGGAAAATGACCTGTTGAAGGGGGAACTACGTTCTGTTTCAGGCGATTTGGCTTCTTTCATAGATATAGTAGAACTTCTGATCGATGAGAACCGTGAGTTGAGGGAACACATCGCGATGAAAAACCAGGATTTTAAGAAATTAATTGAGACGATCGGACTAAACGATGGGGAGCAGATCCAAGAGCTGAAGCATAAGGTGCACATCATTTCTGAGGAAAACAACATCTTGATCAAACATTTGGATGAAATGAAGAAATTTAAAGATAATTATGATAATTTCATCTATGAGAAGGAACAAGAAATGTTGAAGGCTAGGGACGTTTATGAGCAATTGAACTATGATCTAGAAGAAGGCAAGAAAAGAGAAGAACATGCTTGTAGACAATTAGCACTTATTGAGCCCAAATATAAGCAGTTACAGGAGGATCTTTTGAAGAAAGAGCAAGATATTGAAGAGTTTAAGCATTTGATAAATAAGTATGAGAACCAGAATAAAATCATGGCTTCGCAATTGGATCTCACTAAGAAAGGACTGCAGGATATGGAGACAGTGAAAAACCAGGAGAATGATCAATTGTTGCAAGAAAACACCCTCCTTTCGCATAATATTAAGGATCTGAAGACGGAACTCAAAGAAAGAGAAAAACAGCTCGAAATTCTGAAAGAAGAGTCGAATCGAATTAAAAGAGATAAAGAGGAAATTAATAATTTATTGGAAGAATCAAGTGATGACATGACTGAAATGAAGACTCAATTAGGACTACAAATGAGTAGAACCGAGCAAAGTCTTCAAAGAGAAAGAGAAACCAATGAAAAGAATGAAAGTCTGAACCGTGATTTACAAAGAGCCACAAATCGAGTTCAACAATTGGAGAAACAGAACAATTTGATGCTCGAGTCACAGAAAAATGAGCTTCAGGCCAAACATTTGAGCTATGAAAAATTGATTGAAAAGCTCAAGTCGAAACAAAAGGAGCATCTGGGGATAAAAGATGAGGAGATTGATAGATTAGCGAAGGAGGTGGATAGTTTGAAAAGAATGAATGACACTGAAAGGAAAGAAAACCAGACACTAAGGGAAGAAATAAATGATTTTAAGGATAGAAACGTGGAGTTTGAACATCAGAAGGTGATAGAACAACAGAAATTGGAGATCAGTTATTTGAAGAAGGAAAATATGGGATTGAAAGTAAAAAATGAGCAAAATATCACCAAAATACAAGTGGAATATAAAGAAGAATTGGATGCAATGAGGCATAAAATGGCTGATAGTAATGATGAGAGGGAGAAAATCAAGCGAATGAACGATGAGATTCAAAACGAGTTGAATTTATTGAAGAAAGAAAATATCGAGCTATCAAATTATAATAAGGAATTGATAGAAACTCATGAATTTTATAAAAGCGAGCTTCAAAAATCCGCCAAGAATCAGCCTGAAAGCATCCAATCACTCATAAATGAGAACCGTGAGTTGCGTGAAACCAGCAAGTTGTTAGAGAAGAAAATGGGTGAATTAATAGCCATGCAACAACAACAACCGATTATCACAAAGCAGCCTGAAGGCAACCAATTTGAAGATTCTTTCCAAATGAAAAAGGTCATGCAACAAAACAAAGAACTAGACCAGAAAAACAAAGAAATGGCAGGGCAAATTTCCGGCCTCAACAAAAAGATAGAAGATCTACAATACCCCATAAGACCCCCACAGAAAAAGATCTTTGACTCTGAAAGAATCAACCCTTACATGTACCCATCTCCTGGGAAGTCTCGCGATAACTTAGGACCGACACAACAACCTCAACAAGGAAGATGGATGGGAAGCCCTCCGACACAAAATTTGATGATATCACAACCAAGCCCCCCTGTAAATTTAGGGAGGGGAGAAATGTTTAGAAGCAATAACTATTTGTCGAATGAGGCATATTTAAACACTCCAGATAATTATTTGTAAAATATCTCAAGAGATAATAATTTTTTTTTCTTCTATCTGGAAACAAAGAAATTAATTTTTTTCAAATATCAAACATCGAAAAAAATTATTTGGAAATATTTTGGTTAAAAAATTTTTATTTCTGAAATTGAAAAAAATGTTTAAATAAATTGGACATATTTTTAATTTTTATATGTCATAGTGGAATTAAGAATAATATATTATTTAATTTTCCATAATTTCACTTCTTATAATAATAGAATCGACTAAATTTTTGGCCTTTTTTGGGCCATTCAACCCCAATTGCCTTGGCCAACTCATTCGAAAATATTCCAAAAGAATCTTTTTCCTCGACAAATTCCTGAAACCTTGCCACAACATAACTATATCTGTCTTTGACTTCTTGTGACAGCCACACATTATTTAAATTCTTACCTGTGTGCAATCGCCCTTTAAAGTTCTTAACTAAATACCTATAGATTTCCACAATCGGTTCCAGATAAGCATCAAGCTGCGCAAAACTAAAATCAAAAGGAAAATGTTCCAAAATTTCTATATAATAAGCTCTTTCTCCAAGCAAACTATCATCTTCTCCAATTGAGCTTTGACCCAACCATGACTCATTATTATACCTGCCAACCCGCACAACGACGCCAGCAATTGGGAAAGAAAGGTCATTTTGAATACAAAAAGCTTTTATATAAGCCATGGCATCATCAATCATTGATTCAGGAATGGAAACTTCAAATTCGACTTGTGGGGGTAGTCCAACTAGACCATTTAAATAGTAATCCAAAGCCGTTACTTCCAAAATTTTAAAATTATATCCCACTCCAATGTCTGTATCCACTACTTGACCATTTAAAGCATATTGAATCCAATTCATGGGAGTCAATTGGGCAATTCTTTCAGATTCCAAAAGGTGATTCACAGTTTCATTACAAGCCCCCTCCTGCAAATCAATGATATATCCATCGAGCTGAGCCAATGTAAAATATGGAACGGCAAATCGATTCCAAGTGTCTGGAGCAGTTACATTCATTGTTGTCTCGGTGCCACAAGTTACGAAAGTTATTCCAGAATTAGTGAACCAATCCATCCCCATATAATTCTGACATTCATCCGCAATTGCTTTCATTCCACCTGGAGTGAACACCTGTTCATCAGTGAAATTTAAAATTCTGGCCTCAAGGTTGAAAAGCTCTCTAATTTTCAGTCTAACGGTCACTGTGATGCCGAGCATCCCTTGGTCACTCATCAACGCTTTCCATAAATTGTGGTTTGTGCAATTTTTTGCAAAAGTTGTAATTCGACCTCGTTGATCCATTTTATCTATTGTTCGCACCAAAGGCACGATGTCAGACCCTTCTGGAGCTGCGTTTGATCCATGGCCATCATTTGCAACAAACCCGCCAATAGAGATATCACCAAACTGCGGCATTGCATACCCAAGTGCTTTTTGCTGACTAAATAAAAATAAATTCAAATCTGAAAATGTCACACCAGAATCTACTTTTACCACTTCTTCACCTTCAAAAGTTTCAATACCATGAATTTGATTGAACCCTTTCAAGACCATATAACCCCCATAGCTACATAATTCAAATGAATTGGTGTGTCCTGTCCCCCAAACTTTAAGATCTTTATCACGGAGTATGGTATCCTTTAAGTCATTTTGAATTTCTGTCACATTTGTTGGGTAATAAACAAAAGATTCCTCACAATATTCTGTTATGATTGTGGATGCTATGGGTCTTAATGATGGGTTTTGACAATCAAAAGGACAATTGGAAACAGTTTCTCCTTCGGTAGATTACAAACACCATCTCCGCAAGTAAGAACAAGGAGAGAATCACCTGGGCAACAATTTCCAGCCAAAAAAATGTTCGAAGGACATTGTGCAATAACTAAAGAGAGAAATCGATTTCTAAAATGGAACTAACCCAAAATCAAAATATTTTTCTCACTGCCATAAAATTTGGCGAGATTCTTGATGTCATCTCGAATATATAAATTATTAGGAATTCGTGCTTTTTTTATCATTTGCGCGTCATTTAAAGAATTCATTTTTCTATTTAAGCCTGACTTTTTGAAAAATTAGCAAATCAAAAATAAAGCAAATTTGTCTTTCGTTATCATGGAAAAATCAAAAGAAAAAACAAACGATGTTCTGTATTGTTCTTCATATATTTTAATTTAATTCTTTTATCAAAGAGCCGATCTTCAAAAAGTGGCCAAAAGACTCAAGAATTGTGATTTAACCAACGCTGAAAAAGCAGAAAAAAATGCATTAGTCCTTATCGGTGCAACTGGTAAAGGAAAAAGTACCTATGGAAACTTTCTTTGTGGATGTGACCTTAAACAAGACGACAATGCAAATATTATATTGGCTGATCCGAAAGATGAATTGTTTAAAATTTGTTTAACAAATGAATCTGAAACTGAAATCCCGAAAATGGAAAGTCTTTTGGAAATAAATTGGTCATTTGGGATTGTCCTGGATTTTTTGACACAAATGAAAATGACCTGCAGTATTTGCAGAAAATGCTTTTGATTGCCAAGGTCATTAGAAATCTAAAAAAAGTCAAAATTGCTTTTGTTATTTCAAAAAATGATTTTGAAGAAAAATGCAAGCAATTTCAAAATTTTTTCGAATCAATGGCAAAATGGTTTAAAGGTCAAATTAATGAAATTAAAAAAGGAATCATTATGATAGTTACTAAAGGGAAAGACCATGAACAAAGCAAGTTAGACATTATATCGAAACTTAAGGCTGTATCTAAAAGAAATAAAAATGTTGCTGGGTATTTTGACCTAATACAAAATTTCATTGAAAATCCTTTCAGGATTATTCTTTTTCCAAAGAATATAGGTGAAATTGATCAAAAGAACAAACGAAATAATGATTATAATATTTTGGAGCAAGTTGATTACATTGATTCAAATCTGATCGGATTTCAATATTTTTTTGAATCAGCTTTCAAAATACAAAATTTTGAACCTCATATTGAAGAGATCAAAAATAAACTCGAAAAAAATGTTGAAAAAATGATTCTTATCTTTAAAAAGGAAACTTATTCGATAAAGCAAGTTTATTCTGAATTTAATAAAGACCTGAAAGAGATTCTTAATTGTTCCAAAAACAAAAAAGACTTTGAATTTCCAGATTTTTTTCCGTCTCTAACAAAATATTATGAGAATAGGATAGAAAAAGAGATGAATGAATACAAAGAGTTATCAAATCTTTTGGATTTGTTTAGAATGATTTCAAAGAAATATGAATATATTTCAAAAAACTTATGTGAAACTGTTCATTCATGCTTGGAAAATATTATTGAACCAAAATATAGTTCTGAAATCTCTAAAAAAGAAAAAATTCTGCTTATAAAATCTGAATTTCTAAGTGACAGAATTATTGATTTAAGTGGAAAAGATGCCACAGACATAAAAGAAGGCATAAAACCAGGTTATGATGGCAAACCTGGCCTCCCAGGTCAAAATTCAGGAATTTTGGTCTTCAATTGTCAATTGTTTGAAATTTTCGGAAGATTCCAGGCCATTGTAGATGGTGGCAATGGAGGAAAGGGAGGGAATGGAGGTGATGCTATTGACATCAATAATGAATTGACCCAGGAAAATTATGAAAATTATAAAAAATGTAATGATCAGTTTTTAGTTTCATGCCAAAAGATCCCGACATCAAAAATAAGAACTAATGTCTCATTAAATGAACTCTATTTGTATGAATTCGAAGCTGTTTGTGAACTTTCAAGTTTCACAGGAAGAAGGGGAATTGGAGGAAAAGGTGGCTATGAGGGATATTATAAACTCAATGGCAAAAATATGCTAAAAGGAAAAAAAGGAGTTGATGGTATTAGTGGCCATCACGGAAAGCCAGGAATAGGAAGGAAAAATATTATTTTCAAACAAATTGTGAGAAATGAAAAATTTTGTCCTATTTTTCGATCTCTTACTCGAAACAAAGACATCATAGCTCTCGAAATGATAGCATTTTTTGATCCAAATGAGAGCGATATATTTGGTAATTACGTGGAAAACAATGGCATTAGTTTTCACAAAAAAATGAAGGAAATCATTTTGAAACATCTTCAATTGGCTAAAGATAAAAAAAAAAAATATACCTTTCCACCGGAAGAAACTGACGGTTTATCTCCTGAAATAATGAAGGAAGTTTTTCTGAAATTCGCCACAAAATTTGCTACTATTCAAGAATTTTTGAGAGTAATGACTTCATTCAAATGGATCACATGTGAGGATTTAATAAACTTGATAAGAATTAATGACTCAAAGTCAAAGAAGTTATCCTTTTCTTCTTCGTTTGTCAAAATTTTAAGTCTAATTTCATTAATGAACATTGTTGTATATTTGCATCATTACTGCCTAACCCATGAAAATTTCAATATTATGGATGAAATTAAGCAAATAATAGTAAAACAGAAAAAAAACTTAACCGAGTTTGGCTTAATGTTACCTCAAATTGAGAAATCAAGTTTGGAAAGGTATATGTGCTATTTCCTCGAGAAAACTTTAGATGAGTTTGAAAGAAAGAAATGCCAGAACAATTTTTTGAAGAATAAAGACGAGAAAAAAGAAATGGAAAAACTTTTAGGAGATAAGAAGAAAAAGCTATTCTCAAAAAAACTTAAAGAATTAAGAAATGACCAGTTACCACTCAGTAAAATCTTGAGAGAAGCTAAATTTTTCTCCTTTATTAATGATTATGATATGGGAATCTTTTCTTCTCCCTCATTCATTGAAAACCATTTTGAAAAATTATTTTCACAGGTGCTGATTCAAAACATTATAAATAAAAATTCACCATGCTTTCCAAAATGGAGTTTAGATTTCAAAACAATCAAAAATTTTTTGCTATGGAAACTTGGTTGGAAACAAGAGCAGTTAGAAGCAGAACAATCAGATGAAGTTTTAAAAGATGGATTAAAGAAAGTGTTAAAAGAATTTGAGCATTATAAATACAATGAGAAAAACTTCGTCATACTTCATAATTCCCCATCAAGCGATATGTTGGGAAAAATGGTTCCTGGAGTTGCAACCAGTGGTGGACTCATTGGTGCAATTGTAAGTTTTACTATTTTTGGGGTACAAAGAGCTGCATTTGAAGCCGCAATGGCCGTAGCAGCTGCTGCAGGAGAGACTGCTGCTGTTGGAATTGCATCTGGAGCTGCTGCTATGATAGGAGGATTCGTCACATTGGGCGTGACAGTGGCCACTGTTGCAGGCTCTTTAATTGGAGCACTGGCCAATGTTCATCCAGAAGAGAAAGTATTAGAATTAAATATGGGGATTCCTATAAATGATAAGAATTCATATGGAATAATTGATCAGGAAATACCTTCTTATGATGTTATTGAAATAAATGTAAAAAAAATGAGCAACAAGAAAAATAAATTCATATGTAACATAATTTTGGATAACACTTTAAAATTTGAAGAAAAAAAGAACATTTTGAAATTTTGTCAGATGGGAGATGATTTAAAAGAGGTTTTCTTTAAATTTCATAAAAAAGATTTTCGAAAAAACAAATTTATTGATGATGATTTTCCTTTAATTTTGGGAGACAATTATGATGATTTTTATGAAAAAAAGGTCAGAAGACTACATCACTTAACCGTTCCTCTTTATAAAGTGTTTGAATGTCTTGAAAATGAAGAAAAATATAAATTCCAAACAACATCTATCCTCAAAATTTCAGATTTTGGTTTATTTTTTGAAGGTAATGAAGCTGCTTTAAAAGAAATTATCGCCAAACCAATTCAAGTTATTGAATTTCTAGATCCATTTCTTTTTCCAAATTCTGACCATTTTGTTATATCTCCTCTGGTCTTAATAAATCAAACTGAAATCACTGCAAAAGTGAAAGTTTTCTTAAAACTCACAATCCCATCAGAATTTTCCCATATCAAAGAATTTAATTTTTGCAAGATCGACAAAGATTCAAACGAATCTAGTGGAGAAATTATAAAAGTAATTAAAAGTAAACTTCAAAAAACGGGAGATGAATTATATTTGGAGGCAGAGTTAGATAAATTTTGTATAACTTTTGCTACATTATCTTGGAATGATGTTCAACAGACCTTGAAGGAAAAAGAGGATTTTCTTTCTCAAAGACTTTTCCGGGTTTCTCAAGTTTTTGATTCGAACCTAATAAATATTTCAGAAAATCAAGTTTTAGGATGTTTGGAACCAAAATTTCAAAATTCTTTTAGTCATT
>Ga0302186_10003959_pt1 | contig 10550 bp, 15 predicted proteins | sample II_Bog_E1_2_FD_198782 | JGI IMG/M metagenome (GOLD analysis project Ga0302186, IMG submission 198782) | Peat permafrost microbial communities from Stordalen Mire near Abisko, Sweden - II_Bog_E1_1 | ecosystem: Environmental > Terrestrial > Soil > Wetlands > Peat | place: Sweden: Abisko...
CAAAGGTTGGACATAAAAATTTTAGTTTTCAAAAATTAAAAATTTTTCAAAATTAATTTTTTTTTTTTTTTAAATTGGATAAAAAAGATAAATTAATAAAAGAGTTTTATTATTCATTCGTAAAATAAAGATATTAAAACAACCATGTAGCTGGTTGGATAAGGTTACAATTATTTCAAAATAACCCGATTTATTCTTTATTCTTATATTTTTGACTCATCCTGGCCTTGAAATTCGTGAACAAATTCAAGCCATCACCTCCAGTGTTGATCCTTGCCTTTGGGCTATTCATTCGATTAATTTCCTTATTATTTTCATAATTTCTCTTTGTTTTTATGCTTTTTCCTCTACTTTCTTCCTTTTTCAAGTTTAATCCAAGAATTCCTTTACTTTCGCTTTCTTCTTTACCATTTTCTTCCTTCACTTCTTTTAACAACCTCAAACTCTTTATCTTTTCATTTTCCTTAATTTCCTCTTTTTTCAGTTTCTTAACAACTGGCAATTTTTCATCATTTTGCCTGAGTTCTTCCTTTGATTCTCTTAAACTTCCAATTTCTTCGCTTTTCTCTTTATCTTTAAAATCACGAGAACTTAGATATTTTTCCTTTAAACTCGGCATCACTGTATAAGAAAACTTCTGTTTTTTGAAGAGTTTATAGGCAGGAATAGGCACTTTCTTAGTATTTATATATTTCGGTTCCCATTTTTTCCTCTTAAAATCATCATTTCTTTCTTGAAATTCGACATTCTTCGAATCTACACAATTAGTTAAAGGATCGAATAAAGAACAATCAGCAGAAATCTCGCATTTTTTCTTACAAAGAGTGGATACACTACTAAGAGAAGCAAAATTTGAAGAAAGTCGGGATTTTCCAGAAAGACTCTTATAATTCTCCGGATTATCCATATATTCATTAAGCATGGAAATCAGGTTCTTATAGAGAAATTGATAGTTTTTATTGAAGATTTCTTGCATGAAATTATATAGATTCAAGAAATGTTTGTTGAAAATCGAGAAAAGAACTTGATTTTTCTGGATTTTTCTAATAAAAAGATTGGATTCCGCATCGAAGACTTGATAAGCGTTTGAATTTCTTTGTTTATTAAGGTTTTTTTGTGAAATTGGCAAATGTTTCGTTTTTAATGATGTTGGGGATTGAGGGATTGTAGGAAGGCTTGGTATTTGAATATCAGGAATAACAACTTTTCTAATAAAAAAAACAAAGATAATAAAAGCTTTAAGAAATAATGTACTGTTGTTTTTGAATATTATCGATTTTTATTGAAATTTTATCAAGTTTCTCGAGAATTTTTGATGAAAACCGTTCAAAATCATTGGAAATTTGTGGTTTGGAAACAGGGACTTTTCGAGTTTTTGCACTATATATAATAAGAATCTTTTAAGAGTTGAATAAGGGAATAAAATGCAGGATTTCATATACCAAATATCCTGAAATGAATAGGCTTTGGGTTTTGGAGTCTCTTCCGTTTGGAAGAACATGTTTTTGATGAATTTCTGATAATTTTTATTGAGAAAAATCTGGGTTTTTATCAAGAATTATTACTTTTAATGAGGTCTTTTCGTTTTGAAGTGTTCGTATATGTCTTTTTAATGTATGTTTTTGTTGAATTTTCTGAGTTAATATAGGTTCTTCTATTGAATTTTGTGAGAAAAAGCGGGTTTTGAGGCTTTTGCCGAAACTCATGACTTATTTCCTGAGTGTTTTTTGTGATTTTAGGAGAAAAGGTGTTTTTTAATGTTTTTTAAAATGAAATTTCTGTTTATTTCAAAGTTTTTATTTATTTCCTGATGAAACTAATATGAGTTCGAAGTCTTAATTTAATAAATTTTATTATAATTTTATTATTTTTTTATTTTATTATTTTATTGTTTTCCCTCACTTTCACATCAAATTTAGCACATAAATGATCCTGAGAAAATCCTCAAGAAATCTCTCTATCAGTAAAGAAAATAGTACCCGTTTCCATACGAATTCCTTTGAAATTGATGAGGTATTATATTGAAATTTTCTCCAAATCTCAAGGTTTTTTTTCTTTTTTGTCGAAGAACTCAGATAATTTCCTAGAGAAAAAGTCTAAAAATGAAGAGAAATTTTCAAGAAAAGACCTCCACCACGTCTTTTCCTCAAAGTCCAATTCCTTAAAAAAGCAGGTTTTTTTTTCCTTTTTTCCATCATTTAAAAAAACTAAAGACTTTTTTACTTGAAAAAATTTAAATAATTGATGCGATTTTTATAAATTATTAGAAGAAGACCTTAAATCAAAATAAAGATGAAGACTTTTATGAGGTATGTCTTGGCTTTTATGAGCTTATCTCCTCAATCAACAAAGGTATTTTCTCTATTCCTTAAAAAAAATCTCTTTATTTCATGGCAAAAAAAGCTGAGAAACTCAAGCAAAATAACAGGAAAACGTCCTTTCTGTCTGATAATTTCTCCAAATTAAAGAAAACCTCCTCTTCAGAGAAAAGTCCTCAAAAAACAGAGATTTCCAGTAAAAAGAGCTTTTTATTAATATTTTATTTAAAATCGCTTTTTAGAAGAAAAGAAATTCATAAATCCATTGAAAAAATCCTTAGAAGATGATTCCTATGCCAATAAGCTCTTATTAGAGTCTTTGAAAAAGAAGCAAATTCGTGACATTTTCAATTTAAAAGATCTACATAAAGACCCGAAAGTCTTGGAAAGTCTCGATAGGCTCTTAATTGATAAAAAACCGAAATTTCCCTTAAATCCTTCATCTATTTTTCCTTATGATATGACAAAAAATCAGATATTTTCGAAAGAAAATAAAGAACATTTTTTTAAGGAAAAAACCATGGAAAATCAAGAAAATTTAATTGAAAATAAGTGGATTTTTGATGAGAAAAAACCTGAAAACAAAGAAAAGCTTTTATTGGAAATGAAGAAAAGCACAGGGGGAAACTTGATGCCTCATTTCCGAGATTTCAAGGCTAATTTGCCTGAAATTAAGAATGAATTGCCCTCATTTTTGCCTTTAAGTTCGCATTTTCAAAATTCGAGCGTTGCGAATCTCGAATCGATTTTATTAAATTTGAAGACTAAATCGTTGGAGCCGAAATTCCTAAATCTTCAGGGAAACAAAGATTCGGCCTTTGCGATCTTGCATTTTTTGGGGACAATGCAAAGCGAAATTTCTTCTTATCTTTATAATTTAGGCATGAATTCGAAACAAAATAATGAGGCGAAATTCGAACAAATTAATAATTTGTTCATGACATTGGGAAATTCGAATATTTTCAATTCTTTTCTGTTCCCGCATTTACATGTAAACAATAATTCGAATATTTTCAGTAAATGCACATTTTTCTCTTTTTTTTTTTTTTTGTTTTCCAAAAAATAAATTCCTAATTAATTTATTTTTAGATCAGAAAAAACTCATTCCGCCTTTTAAAAGAGCAGGAACACATGTGGCTATTGCCTATTATATCTTCATGAGCAAAAATAAGGAAAAAGCGAGATTAGATCCAGGCAGTTCAGACCCTACTTATACTGCTAGACTGTTAAAGGAAAAAAAACAAGTATTTTATTAGCAAATATATAAACATGAACAAATTTTTAGCATTTGTTTGAGATGAAAACTGAGCCAAATCCTTTTGATCAAGAGAAAAAAACAGTAATTTATTAAATTTGCTAGATTTTAAAGTTTTTTTATTTCAAAAGTCTCTTCCTGAGGAGAAAAACACTCAAAATGAAATGAAGAAATTAAGCCAAACTTTGGAAAAATTCGCTATGGAAACGGAGGAAAAAAAAGAAAAATTGGCCTCATTGTTTTCTGTCTCAACTAAAAAATCAGGAGAAGACCTGTTGGGAGACATCGCGCCGAAGAAAATGTCAGGATCAATGTTGAGTTTCGATGAATCTATGCCGAAAAATTCTTCATTTCAGAATATTTTCCAAAATACGCCTTATAAATCAAACTTTAAGCCTCGAAATTCCCCTTTGATAAAAACTTCAGAGGCTCCCATGGAAGATGAGCTGAAAATGGAATTAGAGGAATCAGAAGAAAATAACAAAAGAAACTTGGAAAAGAGAAAAATCATGAAAATCAAGAAGATTTTGAAAAAAGTTGACTTATTTTCTAAAAATATTGTTAATTGAAATAAAATTTTGTTAATTTATTAAAGAAGAAAACGAAAAATGGACGATATTTGAAGAGGACTGGGGGGAAATATGTGAATAAATTATATGAGTAGAAATAAAGTATTTTTTCCAAAAAAATCAAATTTAATTTTTAATGTTTTGAATTCATTAATATAGAGAAAGAAGCTATGAATTTTCTTATATAAAATTCTTTGATAAATAATTTTCCTTTATAATTCTTTAAAAAATATCCAACTCATAATAAAAATGGAAGTTTTAACAAGCCAACCTAAAAAGAAGCAAAACAAAAAAAAGAAAAATGCCCAAAAAACTTTCAAACCCATAGATCCCAATTATTGCGAATTCAAGAAAGCTGAGAAGAAATTTCGCCTTTATAAAGATTATATCACGGATTTTTCCGAATTATTGTCATTTTCAGAAAATTGTGATATTTCTTCTTTGCCCATTGAAAAAAAAGTTATTTCAGGTTTCACAGTATATAAATTCTTAGACCCACAAGGGTCCTACCTTGTGAAGAATTTCATGGAAATCCCTGAACAAATTCATCTCACAATGAAATGCCTCAACGAATATCATGCGAAACCTTATCGAACTAACCTTTTCATATATGAAAATGAAGGGAATTCTATAAATAACTTCGAAAATTCAAAATCTAAAGATCAAATGCCTTATGGAGAAGAAGAAAAGCTCGAAAATTCAAAATCTAAAGATCAAATGCCTCATGAAGAAGAAAAGCTTCAAACTGATGAGCAAAATAAAGAAATAGACAATGAAAAGTCTTGCGTTGAGTCTTTTTTGTCGACTGCTTATAATAAAGAGAGATATTTAATTAATGATTATTCACGATATTGTTTCGATCGCAAAATTCGTTGGTCAAATGTCGGATATCAATATGATTGGAATAATCGGACATATCCTTCTGAAAAAACCTCATTACCTATTGATCTTTTAAATCTTTCAAAGAAGACTGCAGAATTCATTAAATGTGAGCTGTCTGATGTCTTGGATTATAAAGCAGAATCCACTATTATCAATTATTATGATTCCAAGAATTTCATGGGAGGGCATCTTGATGATGGTGAAAAAGACCAGAAAAGTCCGATTTTTTCTTATAATTTCGGGTTGAGTTGCGTTTTTCTGATGGGAGGAAAAACTAAAGATGTGAAGCCTTGGGCTATTAAATTGGATTCAGGTAATTTCATTCATTTTATGACATTTTTATATTATTTTATAGGAGATTTGTTTATTATGAGTGGATTTTCAAGGAATTGTTATCATGGTGAATTTGTTAATTTTTGATCATAAATAAAGTTAGATGTTTTTTATAGGGGTGCCCAGAGTTTTAGAAGGAAGCTTTGATTATAAAAAATTTGAAGAATTCACAAAAATTAATTATCCAAATAGTTGGGAAGAACTTCTAACGAATGGGAAAGAAGAAAATTTAAAAAAAGAGTTCATGAACAATGAGGTGCATGCTATAAATTATCTGAAAGAAAATCGAATCAATCTCAATTTTAGGCAAGTTTTTAACTAAAATACACAAAATCCTGTTTTTTAATAAAAAAACTTAACATTAAAACACACAAAAAAACCATACAAAACTTTTAAAAAACAGATTTTTTCTTCATAAAATTTTTGAATAAATTTTCTCCAAAGAAAAAAAAACACATTCAAGGATTTTTCTCAAAATTTTAAATAAAAAAAAAAAGTGTTTTCATAAAACCAAAATTTATATTTTCTAAATCCCTCAAATCAAGAATGGCTGAACATTCTGAGCACCATTCCCATGATTCCCATGGTTCCCATGGTTCCCATGGTTCCCACGGTCATCATGGGCATTCCCGTAAATATTATGAAAACCGCGGTTTTGTTCATTTTTTCCTCCGTCAAAAGACTAAATTTAATTCTAAAAACAGAACACTATGTTTATACTGAAGAGGAATTAGAAGCCTATCGTGTAGCTGCCAAACATAGAAACATCTGTGTGAATTTATATGTGCCATATATGGAATGCACTATGAAATTACCGATCTTACGAGCTCTTCTAGATCCAAAGTATGAATTTTTCTGGATTATTAAGATTAAATCTAACGAAGGAGAGGAAACTGCTCCGAACAATCAAAAGATTATGAACATTGCATGAAGATTTTGTATTTTTTTATAAAAATATATAATTTTAATAAAATAATTAAGCATCCAACAACAATCCAATAGTCATGTGAAAGACTTCTTTTATGCGAATGCCGCAAAAGCCAAAGAGGATGTCCTTTCTCCCACTTATGAACAAAAGTTCTTCAAATCGCCGCTCACTTTTTCATGGTGAAAATAGAAAAAAAACAACAAGAAAAATTAAAACAAAATGAAAAAAAAAAAAGAGAAAACTAAAAAAACCTTAAAAAAACTCACAAAAGCAAAAAACTCAAAAAATTTGAAACTCAAAAATATTTAAAAAAAAACTCAAAAAAAATTATAAAAAAAAAACTCAAAAAAACTCCCAAAAAACACAAATTAAAAAACTAAAAAAAAAAAATTTAATCGGAATTGATTTTCTTAATGTTTTCTTGTTTTATAGAACACACTTAATATTTCTTAATGTATGTGCCTTTTTGGTCCCTCGGGTTTGGGTTTTTCTGTTGAGAGGGTTCTGGTTTGCCAATTTCCAACACGCCATTGTTATAGACTTGATCATGGAGGAGTTTTTCAATTTCCTCAATACGTTGTCGATTCGAACATTGCAAATAAGCGATCCCGAGCAATTTATTTTTGTTTTTCATCCTCAAGACCTTCAAATTATAATTGCCTCTTTCTTCCATCTTTAAAATCAGTGTAATGAAATTCCTAAACTCATTTTCTTGATCTATCAAAAGAAAAATTATTAGAAAATCTTATATATTCATGAAAAAACAATAAAATGTTAAAATTATATCAAATATATTAAAAAAAGTCTTCCAATATATGTTAAAATAGATGGAATATAAAGAAATACCTCTTAATTCCAATTCTTTTCCATCATCATCAGTTTCGAAAAAACTGATGTTTCCGATTTTGATGCTCAAATCCTCATGATTCGCAGGCACGAATCTGAATTTCTCCTTTTTTGGGTTGACATCTTCCTTCTTATTTTCCTCTTCTTCTTTTTCTTCTTTCATTTGGTTCAATTCCTGCTCCTGTTTCCTCTGTTTTATGGTATCAGTGTTGATTTTCATGATTTTCTTCACCAGATCAATTTCGTTTTTTTCCTGCGAATCCGGAGTCTCAATTTCAATGAGTTCCCCAATAGCGAAATCCCCTACACGATGTTCACCTTTTGGAATATCTTTGACTTCTCCGAATTTCGCGATTTCTTTCCTTTGTTTTACAACTCTGCGGACCGGAAAAATGCGTTTTGTGACCATTATTGTCTGATTGATGGTTTTGGTCACACCATTTTCAACAATTTCTTTTGGTTGGGTGATTTTGGACACTTCAGTGCGCGCTTCCAGGTTTTTATCCTCATCTTCTAATTCGATCCAGTTTTTGCGGGCGGTTTGTGTTGTCATTTGCTTCGATTTTTAATCTCTTAGTTTTTTTTTTAAAAGAATAATATCTTTTTTTGGTTCTATTATTTCTTGATAGTTTCTTTCTATTATATTTCAAGAAAATTCGAAAAAATAAGAGAAAATGATATGATTATTTTTGGTGCTGGTTATGAATTCCATTAATTTTCTAATAATTTAAAAATGTGCTCAGCTTTTTCATTAGGAGATTCTTCGTTTCGATTTCCCGGGTTAAGATTTGCTTCATTTCCAGAACCTCCTTGCCTTTTTCTTTCTTCGCATTTAAGATTTGTTCTGTAAGAGTTTCGACTTTGGCCTCAAAACCGATTTGCATGTTATTGAACTCTTCTCTCAGAACATCTTCGAATCTATCATCATCTGTTTTATTATTTTTTTGGCTTTTATTCAGATTTTCCATCATTTTCTTCTTTTCATCCTTCAAACTGATTATTTTTTGATCGCTTTCGTTAACTGTTGCCTTTAAATCATCAATGATGATTTTTGAATCGATCAGCTTTTATTTAAAATAAAATCAATTGTAATTTTAAAAATCAAAAAACTTTGTTACTTTTGTGTTCAAGTCTTTTATTTCAATCTCAGAATTGCGAAGTTCTTCCTTGAATAAATCCCTCACTTCATCTATTATCCTGATAAAATAATTCGGGTCATTGGAGGCTTTGACATTTTTTGAATTTTCCTTTAAATTCTTTGTTTTTTCAATGAATTCATTTTGATCTCCCTTTAAATTGTCCAATTTGGCATATAGGGCATCAACTTCCTCAGCTAATTGCTTTTCTTTCAAAATGCTTTCTTGCATTATCTTATTAAGAACTGCAGCCTCATCTGGGAAAAGCCTAAACTCCTGATTTCTTATTGCTTCCAATAACTCTTCTTTTGAATTTATTGAATTTAAATCATTTTTTCCTTTTGTTAATTGAGATTTTATTTCAAAATCGTTTGCGATTTTATTGGTCAAAGTCACTAATTCGGTGAGTCTTTCAAGGTTGATCATAAAAATGGGAAATCTATTGAGATTCATGCCTTTAAGAATAAAATCATTAAGAAAAGTCAATAATATATTGTTCACCTGCTGTTAATTGGTTAACTTGACTAAAAGCACTTGTTTTTATGAAGGAACTGATGTTTTCATCATATTTCACTAGAGCCACCATTTCTAATTCACTCAATTTTGTAATGTGTAGTTCGAAAAGACCTTTAAAACATCAAAAAAAAAAAATAATTTAAGTAATTTACTAAAAAGCTTGAAGAGCTTTTTCAAACCATCTTGCGGAGTTTTCACATTTAAGACTTCTAACAATTTTTCTAATTCTGGATTAAAATTCATCTTATTTTCTAAAGTTTCTTTTATGTTCGGGTCCGCGTTTCTCACAAGCCATTTTTCAACTACGCTGATATAATTTTTCCTTAAAGAAAATGAAATTTTTTAAGCTCATGATTTTTTTTTTACTTCAATTCCAAATTTGTGGAGTTTCTGATTTTTCCATCAATATCCAATTTATTTATTTCCTCCTGAATTTTGGAAATGTCCAATTTGAGTTTCGAAGCAAAAGCGTTTTCATCTTCAGAAAAAGGCAGAAAATTTGAAAAATAAGGATTTATTGTTTCCCCGAGACTTTCTTTAGGATCTCCTTTGGAACTGGCTCGCAGACTTGTCAAAGAAGAATTCAAATGTTTGGGTCTGCTGGTGATTTTGGCGTTTTTATCCATGGTATATGCTCCTTTTATTATTTTTTGAGAATCCATCTGAGAAAGTTTGAATTTTTTTTTTCGAAGTTTTTATTTTAAAATTTCAATAATTTTTCAAAATTTTTTAATTTTTTTAGATTCTAACAAGATTCCAACAATTAAAATGAAAAAGAAAGGTTTTAAAGAACAACAATAAGAGTAAAAAAAAAAAGGAATAAACATCTTTAAATTCATTAAATAAATCCTACATAAAAAACTTTTTTGAAGTTTCTAATTATCCTTAAATAAACAAACGAAATGTTTTCAATTATTCAAACGTTCATTTTTTACATTATAGCATTCAGCTCCTTTAAATGCTTTAATTATCTCGGTAATTCCATATTTGATGAATCCTACTACGTTTACTTAGGCCTGTAATTTTTCTTAATCTCATTAATTCATTGTAAAAACATATTTTATTAAATGATAGGCCAGAATTCGTGAGAACTGATGTGATTAACTCAGATCCTTGCCCCCAAAACTGTATTTTCTGTAACTCAACTTCTCAATGTCTTCAATGTCAAGAAGGGTTTTTTATGAGTCCAACTTCCGCTTGTTTTGAATGCCCTTTCAATTATGAGTCTGTCTATTGTGAAGAATGCTTGAATAATATGCTTTGGTCCTTATTTTTCTTATTTTTGGTTCATAATTTTTATTTTTTTTTGATAGGAATCCTTCTGGAATATGTCATTTCAATTCTCCCCCATATTCTTTTGGAACTTATTCTTATAGCGCTGTAGTAATCGGCTCTTTGCCTGAAAATGTATCCCTTTGTTCCGAAAATTGTCTTGGATGCATTAATTCATCCATGTGTTTGATATGTCCATATGGGTTTTATATCACAGCGAGTTCATTAGGAAATCAATCATGTGGGGAATGTGATCAAGGACCATTTTGTATAAACTATGATCTCATTGATTATACATCTTATGGAAATGGGAGCATAATTCAATTCAGAAATTTTACAAGTTCTTTAATGCTCATTAATTTCAGTTGTTTTGGAAATCAAATTATAAATCAATATTATCAATGCATTTCTTTGAATAATGATTCCATCCCCTTCTCTCCATTTTTTGGAAATCCTAAACTTGAAAACATTATAAATGATAACTTTGTTGTCCAA
>Ga0302186_10003960_pt1 | contig 10549 bp, 14 predicted proteins | sample II_Bog_E1_2_FD_198782 | JGI IMG/M metagenome (GOLD analysis project Ga0302186, IMG submission 198782) | Peat permafrost microbial communities from Stordalen Mire near Abisko, Sweden - II_Bog_E1_1 | ecosystem: Environmental > Terrestrial > Soil > Wetlands > Peat | place: Sweden: Abisko...
TAGACTTTCAAGTTTTATTGACTAAAATCCAAAATTTATAAAACAAAAGAAAATGAAAAATTATTTACTCTGTTTAAATCAAATTAAAAAATGAAAATATTTAGATTTTTCCATCTTCATTTATAAAGAGAGCAAAAAACAAAGCAAAAAGCAAAAATTTTTTATTTTTTTTCACTTCCAATTTTAAAATTGCAAGTTCCCTTTGCTTTTCGATTGCTCCCGAAAAATTTAATATTGAGTTGTTTTGCAATTCTTGTTCCGAATTGAATAGCTCTTTTTTTTTCATCTGCGCTTTCCCTGAAATAAATTAAATCAACTTTTACTTAATTTCAATAAAATCAACTTTAAGCCCATTTTTCTTGCCACTTTTCTCAATAAAAGCTTTTCCCCTCCTCCTCCTTTTGGCAAATCAAAATTTGTCAATATTTTGAAATTTAATTTCGCTATTTCACTCACCACAATTTCATCCAAAAATGGATATCTGCATTCCTTTCCATTATCCGAAATGGCCCTGTCATCCCTTCCCAGATTTCTAATCCAAAGCCGATTTAAATCTTTGGAAAGTATGAGATCGAATAATTTTTTATTAAGTTCAACCAAAATGCATTTCTTTGGATAATTCAGCAAAACCTCCTCTGCGATATGCTACCCAATATCTCATGTACCCCCCGAAAATTTCATCAGCTCCTAATTTTATCATTTATGTAAATATATTTATATTTGTACACATTTATGTCATTTTTTACACATCAATATATATTAATATTCAACATCTATAATTATTATATTATGCAGAGACATATACAAATTTTTTATAATTCATATGCATTTAAAAAATTACCTAAACCACTCAAAATAATTTTCGAGCCAGTCTTAATTTCCTTCTGTTCTAAATCCCCATACAAGTAGCCACAACCTCGTGATGCGAACTTTAAGGCAGTCGCTATATTAAAGTCCATATGTGTCATTTTAGGGTAAATATTTTTCATGAGCCCAAGTTCCATTTCCTCAATATCCTTCAAAGTCTTATCGATAAAAATCAAGTTATATTGTCTTTTGGGTGATAAAGAAAGCAATTCTTTGTAACTTTGGATTGACGTTTTTCGGTCAGGGGAGTTCTTATCAAAACTCACATTTAAAAGATCTACACTAGAAACAAAATTAACTTTAAAAATTAAAAATAACAAACGTTTCATGGATTGGCAAAATCAAATTCACCATATGAGCTATTAAAGTTGAATCCAATCCACCAGAAAACATGATAGCAATTTTTGATAAAGTTTTTTTAGGGTCAATTTCCAGAGGCTCCTCCATTGATTTATTGGATTTTGAACCATTTTCATTTTTTATTAAATTTTTTGATTGTTTCATAAAATAAACTTTGTATTCAATGATGTTTTTAAGTATCGTTTTTACAGATTTCAGCAAAACCTTTTGTACAATTTCTTCGTTTTCCTTTTCTTCTTTAGTTTCTTCAAAAAGAGCATGGGGAATAGTAAAAATCATTGAAGATGGATATTTTTTATTTGAAAACCTTAAATTCAATCCTTTTTGTTCCTCTTGGCTTATCTTAATAAAAGTCAAAGATTGTGGGGGGAGCTCCAGCCATTCCTTATCTCTTGATGTCAGATACTCACTCAAATATTTTTTCTGTAGAAATTCTTTGTCGATTTTTCCATTTTCCTCCTCATTTTCATTATTTTCTTCCATTGATTCCTCAGGATTTAACCGAATGGGATCCACATAAGGCACACAAGATGATATACAGATTCCGTACTTATGAAATCCTAAAAGCAGGCTTTTTTTACCATAGATATCCTTGCCAATTGTGATGATGTTATTCAATTTATCTTCAAAAACGAAAGCAAAATCTCCATGAAAGCAATCAACTAAACTGAGAATATCCTTTTCGTAATCAAAAGACTCTTCTTTATTTTTAAAATCAACAGAATAGATCTCGGAATATTTGTTCAGAATTTCAAAAAGTTGTTTCGTGTCATTATCATAAACATTGAAATTATAAAATCCGATTGATTTTAGTTTATTTGGTAATGAAAGAACCATATTTTTTTTGACACTGTAAATCTCACCATTATAAAGAAAACAATTATTCGTTTTGCCATAATCACATAGAGGCATTTTATTAGGATGATTTTCCTCCCCACGTAAATGCAAAACACTTCCAGCAGCGAGAGTTTTATATTCGTGTTCAGGATTGATTGTAGCTAAATTTTCAAATAATTTTCGCTGTTTTAACAATTTTGGAACATAGGAAACTGATAAATCATCAGAATTGATGAGAATGTTGAAAGTATCGGGACCACGAGGTTTAAGACAATTTTCAAGGTCAGGGATTGTGAAATCTGAAAGAAAGAGGTTGTTTTTGAAACAATGTTGATAGTAATCTGTTGTGATTTCAGCAAAAAAATGGAGGTCTTGGATGTTTAGAGAGGCAAATGAATTTTCTATGAATGCAAGATATGGAAAAAAATCAAAAGAGATGGAATTGAATTTGGATGTTATTAGACAAAAACAAATTCCACACATGATTTTTTTTTATTAATTATTGTTTTTTTTTGAGAAATTTGGAAAAAATAAAAAACAAAAATTGAATGATTTTATTTTCATTAAGAAAATTTATTTTTTGCTATATTTAATAAACTTAGATCTTGTTTAATAAATTCTCAGATGATGGAAGCATCTTTCTACCTGACATCTTAAAACCCTTTCCAAATTAAAAATCATAAATTAAGGGGGTCGAAATCAATAATATGCTCCATTTTTCCATTTTCTTTTCGAATAAACATTAACATTTTAGCATTTTAGCATTTATTTAAAGTTTTCTCCAATTTTCTATTATTTTTTTTTCTACAAGCTTTAAATAACTGTATTAGGTAAATAAGACTGATGTTTTTTTGCAGGACGACTCTCATAGCCTGTGAAATTAAATTTTTTTCAGAACTTTTCATATTTTCTTAAATTTAATGATTTGGTTTCTTTCATTATATTTATTATTTAGCATAATTCTCAAAGAACTTCGCATAAATTAAGAAGGGCATCTTTGCTTTCAAAAAAAACATAGATAATTATCCTTATGGCCCTCTCTCGTATTTTTTGCTTTAATTTTAAAGAAATTTCTTAATCGTGAAAGTACACCTAAAATACCAAAACTAAAACTTCTATTTTTACAAATTCTGCTCCTTTTATTCCAAATTAAGAGCCAATTCAGTCAAATCTATGGCTTTGGACCTCGGGATAAAAATTCAATTAAATATTTAATCTTAAAAAACTTCCTTTTCAAAAAAACAAAAAAAAAATAATGTATCAACATATTTTTTTTGTAGAAAAAACTTTAAAAAATAATGGTTTGCCACTTTTCCTTTAAAAACTTCTTCTCTTCATAGGGAATTTCGAAAGTTTGACTCTAATTTCGATCTATGTATGTGTTCTATAAATTAGAACTTAAACTTTTTATAAAGTTTCAATAAGAAGTAATCATAAAAATGTCATCCTTGGCCAATATTTCACAGGTATCAAAAAAGAAGAATATTCATTTCATTTCAGGTTTGAATGATTGGATTCTTTAAGTCATCCTGAAAAAACCGTATTTTATTGATAATTTAATCAGGATTTCCCAAGAAAGTTATATGCTCAGACTTTTTAATAGTATTTTATCAGATTGTTGAATTAAGCACTCAGCTTGCTTTTGAATATTATAGAGCATAAAAACCCAATTATTTAAATTTTTTCTCCTAAAAACCAAATGGAATCATCCATCAGCATCCCATTTTTCTATAGTCAAGAATTAAACGAAAATCAGGTAATAAACAAAATTCTAAATCATTCTACAACGCCATTGTCTCTTATTATTAAAATCCGAATTTTAGCTAAATGTGCTTATCATTGATGATGACAGCAAAGAGAAAAATATCGTTAGTTTTCGGTCTCACAGCTTCTCAGATGATGTGTCATTTGGAATGCAAAATTTGATCAATGCCCTCAAAGAAAATGGCTATCCCTTGTACAATTGCATGATTTTTTGGTTTAATGTAGAGCAAAACAATTACATTTACATTGGCAATGATCCAATTCCCATTGATCTCTACATTTACTTTTCGCCTATGGCAATGAACAAGGTTTGATCATTTTTTTGCGTTTTTAATAATTACTAATTATTTATAGGTGGTATTAAAATACCGAAAACCATATATTGGAAATGTTATTTATGATACATTAAACGATCAAATGCTCAAGGACGAGTCCATTGATTCCAAACTCAAAGAAAACGCAGGCCGAAGAGCCAAAGAGCGAAAAATCGGAAATGTGGTTGAAAAGGTTGCGATTTGGCGCAAGTTGTTCTCTGGCATTTGCATTAGAGGCAAAAATACCCAAATGAGTCTTGAAACTGCCGCGAATCAAGTGGGATTGTCAAAGAAAACTTTGGATGATTATTTGATGCAGATCAGGTTTTTTTCTATTTTTTAAATGAGATTTTGTTTGAGCCATAACAAAAAACAAAAAATAGATTGGGGAAGAAATTCGGATTTAATTTCAATGCACATTACAATGAAAAGGTAGGAGTGCTTAGAAAATTCAATAAAATGAAGCGATCAGAAAAAGAAGAAGAAAAGGAATAATAAAAATGCTTTTTCAAGCATTTTTCCTCTTTATATATTTTAACTTAAATGTTGTTTTTGTTTTTGTTTCCTCATCTTTACGAGCTAATAATATTTTGAATAATTTTGAGTTCGAAAAAATTTTAAAAATATACCGATGAAAGCCTAATACAATAATTATTATTATATTTTTCTATGAAAAGCCAAACAGACATTTTTTATGTTTTCTATCTTGTTTTATTTTGAAAACTAATTTTTTGTTCTCAGTCTGATTTTGTTTTTCCTTTTCAACTAAAAGGTTTAAGGTTTGTTTTTTTAAATAGAGACGATTCTTCATTATATGCTTTAAAGAAAAAAATGTATTTTAAATTCAATGAAACAAGGATCAGCTGAATTTTTTTTAGTTTTATCATTTTTATTTACAAATACAAACAATGTGCTTATATTTAGCTAGAAAGGGATTTTTTCCTTCAGATTAAAATTTTTATCTCCATATTTGAAAAAAATTATAAATGTTTTTTCATATTTATAACATTCTGATGAAATCCCAATATATTTGTTTAAAATTTTCCATTTAAATAGAGGGAATTTTTTAGTTTTTCTTTATTATTTTGAATTCAAAGTTTTATTATTTTTTTTTGGGGATTTTTTAATTCATTGATATTGTAAAAAACATGAATTGATAATCTTTCAAATATTTTATTATTTTGAGCTGCTTTCTTAGGTTTTCTTTTTCTTTGGTTTCTTTTTCTTCTTCTTCGATTTTTTTTCTTAAAAAACACAAAATTCACCCCGGCCCAAACAAAATTAAAAAAAACCGATCATATTTTTCAAAGCAATAACAATATGTCTGCATGCTTCCCTCCTTCTTTTTTGATCTACATCATATTTCTAAGCCCCCCAAAGTTATATTAAAAAAAATAAAAATATAATAAAGACATTAATTCGTTCTTTCCATTGTCTCTCAAGCTCTTTTTCTCTTTCCTTTTCAGAATTCACATTGCTGAAATGTTCCTCCAAATCCTTCAGTTCCTTGCTGATTTTGTTTGATTCGCTCTGAAAAAAACCAGAAAAAAATTAGAAACAAGGGAAAGTTGCTCACATCCATATCTGCTTTTTCCTTTGTGTATTCTTCCATCAAATGGTCATAATTCTTGATGTTATCTCTCAAATAATCCTCTGTATTCATCCTTTTGCGCTTTAATTCATCTTCTTCTTTGCTATTTTCTTCTCTGTTTTTCTTTAGTTGCTGTTTCAATGCTTCTAATTCTGTTTTTAATCTTAATTCCTAAAGAAATTTTATATTTTTTTAAAAAATACAATTTTATTGAAAATTTTAGCCATTGAAAAAAAAAATATTAAAAGAAAAAATTCATATAAAAAGACTTTGTTTGTATGTTCTTTTTTGAGGTTCTCCAAATTTGCAGCACTTTCTTTTTCCAGAATTTTGGCACGGTCTTTTTTTTGGTTCTTCACTTTTTCCAATTCGCTTCTGAGCTTCTCAATCTCCAGCTTTTTCTCATTTGCATGTTTGCTCCTTTCGTTTTTCAATTTCTCAAGTTCTAACACATGGACATCTTTCGATTTTTGCAAATGGTCAATCTTCATAATATTTTATAAGTTATATAGATAAAAATTCATAAAAAATGATAAATGATTGTTTTTGTTTAAGGGTAAGTTACCTTTTCATTTAGATCAGTTATTTGTTTTTTTCGAATTTCTTCTTCATCCGCAGCCGTGCTGAGTTTTTTCAACATGATAATTTGGAAGCTTTTCACGAATTTTATGATATCAGACATCTCAATTTTCACATCTGGCTTGATCAACTGAACGCAAAGGAAAAAATGCCAATTTAAAAATTTAATTTCAAAATTAATTAGGCGTTCTTTTAAACAAAACCTTTAAAATGTGGAAGTCAACATCATTTGTTCTGATGGCTCGAAGCAGATTTTTGAGGTTTTCGCTTAAATTGTCTCTGCATTTCTCAATTTCTTGCTGTTTTTTTTCCTCTGCCTTACGTTTTTCCTCTTCATCCACCTTCTCATCTTCTTTCTCTTCCTCATTTATCTCTTCATCTTCTTCATTTTCTTTCTTTTCCTTCACATCTTTTCATAATTTTAAAGCTTATTCAACAGCTAAAATGAGTAAAATTACCAATCTCCTCTGGTTTCGTAAGGTCATGGAACTTGAATTCGATTTTTGACTGATTCTTCATTAAATCTAACGCTTTTGCACTAATTTTTTCTATTTGTTCTTTGGGAAGTTTTGTGGCATTTAGATCGAGGAAGTTGAACAAGAAGTCAGTGTCCACATAAGAAAGTATTTCAATGTCTTTGACGAGAATGTCAAGGATATTAAGGATTCGTTGAGCCTCGACGTTCGTCGGCTTTACTATATTGGTACTCATTAAATTATTCAACATTTCATTGTAAGTGTCTTGAAGGGCTTTCTTTTGCTTTTGCTTCTGGAGCTCTCGCTCGCGTTCGAGCTCTTCCTCCTTTCGACGCTCCCTTTCCTTGTCTTGCTTTGGGTTGTATTTATTTAACGTTTTCATTATTATTTTTTTTTTTGAATTAAAATAATAATGAATTAAGTTATTTTTTTCTTCTTTTTGAGAAATTTTTCTTTTTCAAATTTTTTATATTTCATTACTTCAAAACAACTTGGCAATCCAGAATTTTCTGCCAAGTAGTTTTGTAGTAATAAAAAGAATTGGATTTTTTTTATAAACATAATTTTATGAAAAAATTTCTTTTTTAGGCATTTTGAAAATAAAAGAATTTAATTTTTTTTCAAAAACCATAATTTGAATAATATGAGGAAAAAGTAAAAAACAAAAGACGAAAGAATAAAGCTTTTTTTTTAATAACAATTCTTTACTTAACCCAAATATAAAGCAAATTTTATATTCAAGTCAAATTTCCAACTAAGCGAAATAAAAAAACCATAAAGTAAACAATTTATTAATACAAAGCAAAAAAAAATTGAAAATGGCCCTAATCAATCTATTTCTTCCCCTTCACATCCTGAGCCAGTCTCAATAGTTTTAAATATCCTGGAAGAGGCACCATAGACTTTCTATTAAGTTCCTCTTCTTCCTTTTGGCAATTGTTGCATTTTTTTTCCTGGACAAATTTCGAGAAAACGTCCCTTTCATTTTTTGTTTCTTGATATAAAAGCTCCAAATTTCTACTTTTTAAGAAAATCTCTTTAATCGAATTTTCCAATTCCAACACTCTATTATCATTTTCATTTTTTATAGTAATTTTGGGTTCTAAATTTTGATTTTTCACACTTTTTACATTATTTTCTATAGCTTCGAATTTCTCTTCTAAATACCCAATCTGTGAAAGCAAAAATGCTTTATTATTTATATCACCAAATTCTGGCTGCTCATCGAGAAAAACCTGCACTCCCTCATCAAACATCATTGGTTTATTAGAATTTGGAGCTGACCTCATGAATTTATCGAAGAAACTTTTCGATTTCAATTGTAGTTTGAGATCATGATTCTCTTTTTCGAGACATTCGACTTTATCTGTGAGTAATTTCTCTGCTATTTTGAACTTTTTGTTCTGTCGTCGCAGTTCGTCTATGGTTTTTTCTTTATTTTTCATAAGATTGGACATGTCATCTTGGCATAGATCCTCAAATTTCTTCTCATTGTTGTTGTTGTTATTATAATTAAAATTGATGGGAGTGTTCTTTTTTTTGGCTGACAGGTTGCTTTTAATTTTGCCCGGTGTGCCTCCGGCTTCCTTATCAATCTTCAAATCCTGATAATTTATAGGTGAATGTGAGAGATTATGAAGCTTGGGCTTGGAGTTTTGAGGATCGGGCTTCGTTTTAGATGGCTGGTTATTTGAGGAATGGGTGGTGGTTGAGCTGGAATCGTTTTTCATATTGAATTTGATGCTGAGATCCTTTATTGTTAAGTTATGGTTCTGAGTCAATTGATGAGTTATACGTTCGGAGGGCTTCTTATGGGTTTCTATAGTAGATGTGATGATTTTGAAGGTCATATCCGGTTTTTTCGATGAGAGCTTGGGCTTGGGTTTTTCAAGGGGGGAGGCTTTGGATGGATTTGGCTTCGCACTCATTATTAATTTTTTCGGGAAGTTTGTTTTGTTTTTTTTGATAAAAAAATTATTGGCTTTGATTAAAACAAAAACATTATTTCGTTTTTTCTTAATTTACTAGGTTTTTATGACAAAATAAATTATACAATGATATATGAGTGGACTTTCAAAATTCTGAATAAAAAAACAAAAAATGATTAGATTTTCAAATTCTTGAACTCTGAATCTAACAAAAAACCTAACATTTTCAAATATTCTCGCACCAAAGTTTTCAACTCCAATAAACTTTCAGTTTCCTCCACTTCGTCTCTAAAAATTTTGCATATTCGGTTCAAATCTAACATCAATTCTCTATTAGGCTCATTGAAAATTTGGTTGTTTTCCTTTTTATTTCCAATTTTGAGCAATGAGTTCACATAAATGTGGAGAATGCCTAAAATCTGTAATCTTCGTTCCTTTGAGACCAATAACTCATAGCATTCCGCTAGGATTCTGAATACTTTGCTTTGACTGGATATTTTTAACCCTAATTTCACACCACAAAGGAAAATGCTCTGATGTAAAATATCTAAACATAGGCTGAATTTGTCTTTTCTATCATTTTGCAATGCCTTTTCCATCCATTTTAGCATTCCCTTCATTTGGATGAAAAAGAAACATTCATCGATCGAAAGGTCTTTACTATAAATTTCTTGAAAAAGTGTTATCATGTATTTTTGCACGGAGGATCCATCATCTATCAATAATATCACTAACCTATCAAAAACGTATCGCGAGATCCCTAATTTTATAAATTCATCATCATAAATTCTCACAAAATCAACCATCAACTTAAGAAAACAAACCACCAAATTTTCTTCATTTGGCAATATATTGGTTATATGCAATGAACCACCACTCCATTTCCCGAAACTTATCAAAAGATCATTTTCAATACCAGGGAACCGTCTGATAAATTTCTCATTCTCTCGACATTGAGCGATATTATGGATAGTCTCATAACAATTGCCTAGCACCACCCCTCCTTCTTGTGAAATCATCAATAGTCTCACGAATTCAAAGCAGGGAACGAAAAGATTCAAGAATCCAGAACACAAATCATATGAACATTTATAGATCAAATAGGACAAATTTAGAACAATTTTCGGGTTGTTTTCCTTTGCTAATAAGTTGATTAGCAACCCCACATTCCCGCTTTGTAAGATTTCTTCTCGAACCTTCAAAGAAACTCCCGCTAACTTCCCCAAAATAAATGCCACTTTTCCCATGACTTTGGATTTTCTATGCGGAATGAAGGAAAAAATGAAGTTGAGGATATCTATTTCCAGCAAAGATTTCATTCCGGACCTGGAAGCAGAGGCTATCAGGTGGAAAATCAAGTCTATCAGCTCATAATCTCGATCATAACCCTTTAATTTGAAAAGATCTGGGAGGAGGCCTGTTTCTGTGAAGGAAGGAATCGGATTGAGAACAAGGTTGTTTAATAAAAAAGAGAGGATTTCAGAAACTTGCAGACATTTAGAGGGAAGTGGGAGAGAAGGGTCTTTGATGTTGGTGTGGATTTTGAGGAGAAAAATGGAAAATTCACTAACTTGCATCATTTAGGAAAATTTGGTTTGGGAGTGGGAAAAATTTGAAATTCATTAAAAAGTTGGAGTGTTTTGAATTGTTTAGCAAATTTTAATTTTTGGGTTGATTTTCATAATTTTGGAATTTAAATATTGAATTTCTAGATCTTAGAAACCTTATCCATATTTTCGGTTAATTTTCCTTTTAATAGGAAAGCATTTGCTGAAGTATTTAAATATTTTGAAAATAATTTTTTTAAACATTCAAAATGAAGTTTTTATTTTT
>Ga0302186_10003961_pt1 | contig 10549 bp, 9 predicted proteins | sample II_Bog_E1_2_FD_198782 | JGI IMG/M metagenome (GOLD analysis project Ga0302186, IMG submission 198782) | Peat permafrost microbial communities from Stordalen Mire near Abisko, Sweden - II_Bog_E1_1 | ecosystem: Environmental > Terrestrial > Soil > Wetlands > Peat | place: Sweden: Abisko, Stordalen...
ATCTGGCGATTCCACCTTCGCTCTTTGAGACGGTAATCAAAGGTCTGAGCCGTGAGTTTACGTTTGCCATTCGAAGACGTAATATAGAAGCGGAACTCCCAAGCGAATCCTTGGGAACCAGGAACCTTGCGGACACTGCCATGCTGGTACCGCTCACTGTGGACTTTCATCTCACCACCCTCCACAGTATTGAAGATGCAGCCATTGCTGAGAGTATGGTGTTGTGTGGCGTTTGCGTTTCGTGTTAAACGACGCAAGTTATTGAATTAAAAATGGTTGCGGGAGTAGTTCAGTGGTAGAACGTCAGCTTCCCAAGCTGAATGTCGCCGGTTCGATCCCGGTCTCCCGCTCCAATAAAATCAGTTAATTACAGAATCTACCGGAACAGTGAACTCCATTTGAACACCAATCAGCGAGTTTTCCAGCCTGTTTACGGCAATCTGGCGTTTTGATACCGCCGATTGCGTGTAGACGTTCTGGTTGACATCGAGGCTGTGCCCGAGCTGATCGGCCACCAGCTTGCCCTCGACGCCAAGATCGCTCATCAGGCTCGCATGAGTCCGGCGCATCACCTGGAAATTTACCCAACCAAGGCCGACTTTATCCAGCTTCGGCCCAATGGACCTCCGCCAGACGTTTTCCTTTGCCATCGGCGTCATACGCTCCGACGGAAAGACCCACGCATGGGCGGCGGTCGATGGAGCCAACTTTCGCCAATCTTCAATCTCGTGCAAAAGCCCCTCGGAAAGAGCCGCCTTGCGAAAGGACTGCTCCGTCTTCGGGGTGTCGATCACTCCCCGGTAAACCCGCTGCCGGATGTTGGCGTAGGTGGATGTCATCTCGCCCCAGGTCAGCGCAAAGATCTCGCCGGGGCGCATGCCCGCGAGAATGGCCAATTTGGCGATCAGCCTTTCCCTTGGACCAAGGACGCGGAAACAGGTCTGGACTTCCGCCGCCGTCATCACCTCCCGCTGAGCCATCCTTGCCTCTTTGGGCGTGAAGAGCAGCAGGGCAGGATTCCGCACGATGTGTCCCTCCGCAACAGCCATATCGAAGATCTGCTTGAGATCCCAGCGCAGATGATCGACTGTCGAAAACGAGAGGGACTCTTTCCGAGCCTTCAGATCGAGCAGGTCCTGAAGCTCATCCCGCTTCAGACCGGAAAGCTCCCGGTCTCTCAAATCCGCTACGAGATGAATGGAAATCCTGTTCATGGTGCTCCCGCGGGTTGAAGCCTTCCATTTGCGGCTGTAGTAAGGGAAGAACACCTTATCAACGAATTCCCCAAAACACCACACCCGGCTGTTGGTTTCTGTTTTTGCTTTTAACTCTGCAACGATCTTTGCAACTTCATCACGAGCTTTCGATTTCGTCATCTCTTTGACGAGACCGAGAACCCGGCTTTTGCGCTTGCCGCCGTCCCACCACATGCCGAGCCAGCGTCCGCGCTGTTTACGTAAACCACCTGCTTGGTGCCGTTGACGCATAAAACCTCCTTATGCGCGCTTCCGGACACCCCTTACTGGCGATGCCTCTATTCTATCGGTTTCGTTTCTCTCCAGCCACCCGGCAAGAGATTCACGCAACACTAGCTTGCGCCGACCGAGGCGTATGCACGGAATCGCCGCACAACCGAAGACGCGCCCGTCAATCACCTTTCCCACATGCGCCTTCGAGCAATGCAGTAGTTGCGCAACGTCAGTAATCGTCAGCAAATCGAATTTGTCAGAGAGTATCGACATAATGCCTTACCTCAAGAGGGCGCGACCTCAGCCGTGGGCCGAGATTCGGGCATTGCTGGCTCTAAGAGAAGTGTGGTTTGCTGTGCGAATGTTGTCTAATGAATTCCACGGAGAGCGTTATTCCAATCAGGAATAACGCTCATTTCAGATGGCCGACATAACGGGCTTTTGCAGCCACTCACCGCCAAGAGAATTACCTCCTATTGCGTCACCCGCCAAACGCACAAATGCAATCCTTGCAAATTTTGATTCCATTTCCGCAACTTTCTTTTCGCTTTGGCGTCAAAAGGAGAAAACGGCGCGGAGAATCCCGCGTTCAGACCGGTACACGCGCAGTTCAGGAGCGATGGAAAGATACATGCAGCACCGATCATTATTGTGTCGTTCGGCACAAACCCATTTCTTGCCCTTGGTCATTGGCTTGGAGGACGGGTATGGTGCTACCAGAGATTCGCCTCCTGCAAGCAGCAATCGCGCTGGCGGAGGAATTGAACTTTTCCCGTGCAGCCGCGCGGCTGCGCATCGAGCAATCGACGCTGAGCAAGCGGATTGTCGAGCTTGAATCTCAGATCGACTTGCGACTTTTCGTGCGCAATCATCAAACCGTGGAATTGACCGAAGCCGGGCGGCATTTCGTGGAAGATGCGCGCCGCGCCGTGTTGTTCGCAGAGCGTGCAGTCGTTGACGCAAGAGCCGCGCTGCATGGAGCCGACGAAGTGCTCCACATTGGCCGGTCGGTTTATGCCGATCCATATCTGGTCACGACGCTCCAGTCGATTAGCCTTTCTCTGTTTCCCGGCCTGAAGATTAAGCTCTGGAGCAATTTCTCGCACGAACTCGCGCGCATGGTGGCTACCGGAAATCTTGATCTGGCGCTGGTGGTGGCCATCCCCGATACTTCGTCGCTCAGCTTCTTGTCAGTTGCTGAGTCGGCTGGCTATATTGCGCTGCCGAAAAACGATGCCGTGGCTGGGAATGCCGAACTCAACCTCGAAGATTTGCGTGCGCACGAGTGGATTCTGCCCGCGCCGCACATCAACCCATACATCACCGAGATGATTCAGGCGGAGGCCTCCGCAAAGCACATCATCGCGCCCGACACGCACACCTTCACAACGGCTGAAGAGGCATCGGCGCTCGTCTTGGCGCACAAGGGCGCAGCATTCCTGACGCGCGAGGCGGCGTGGCGAATATCCAGCAATGAAATTGCTATCCGCCCCCTGACCGAGGAACACCCGAAACTCGTAACCAGATTGGCCACGCGCTCCGATGACAAAAAGCGGCTGACGAGCGAGTTCGTTCGTGCAGTCGGGCGCAAGCTGGTCAAGGTGCAACATCCATCACAGCGCAGCACTTCGCTAGCCTGCTGAACCACTGGGGCCAGGATCGCTTGTGCCAGTCGCGGCTGCATCCACGTCTCGGATGACGATATTGAGCGGTCCATCATGGCCGCACTTTGTACAGGGATAAATGCCGGTGGCGACAGCCGTGCCGTCGAATTCATCTCGACGAAAGACGTTGCCACAGTGAACACAAGCATGAAAGTGCGATAATTCGCGCCGGGTGCGATCCGAGTTGCTTGCCATCTTTCCCCTCGTTTCGGTAGAGTGCCCGCTACAGCGGCGAGATGTATCGTGTTTGACGCGCGATTCTGTAATTGGCGATAGAGCGAGGGGAAAAATCCGTGCCATAGTTTTCAAAACCAGGGGAAGTCACAGGCGGCGAGCTCACTTCCAAGAAGCGATTCCAGCTTTAGAAAGCCAGTCACGTTCGATGGTTGATTTTCCCCGAAAGTCAACTATCCAGCACAGTAGTCCTCATTAGATCTCATGACACTCGAAGATTTACCGACACAAAAGTAGATACCTACGGGAGCGGGCATCGACGAGCGGAACTCACGACTGACCTATCGGTGATCGAGACCCCGGTCGCTCCCCCGCGATAGACTGCGGGGAAGCTTAGCAACTCGCCTCCCCGTAGAATGTTATTGGTGGAGAGCCGGGGAGTTGCCTCGCGGTGCCGTGCTTCGCGCCTTCTTGCATTGTAGTTTACCTGGGAGGTTAAATGACGACATTGCTGGCTTGGGTTGCTGCCGATCAGCGAGGCCCAGCATCAATACGGATTGCAGCGGACAGTAGAATCTCATGGAGTTCCCCGAACGGGACCGTACTCAGAAATTGGGATTTTGGCAGGAAGATCTTCGCGTCGCATCGACATCCGGACGTTTCGGGATATTGCGGCGACGTGCTCTTTCCGACGCAAACCTTGGGTCAGATAATAGAACTCATCGACAGAGACGCGTTTTTCCCGGCTGGGGCTGGGCCTGGAGACAGAGTGCAGCTGATCGTTGCGGCGCTGGAGCGGGCCGCCAATGGGTATCCTGCGGAAGAGGCGAGGGACTTTACCATCGTTCATTGCACACGCGTTGGGGAGTATATGGGGGCAGAGTTTGAGGTTAGTGCCGTAGCCTTTTCGGCGGGGAAGGCTGGGAGTGTGTCTCGGGTAGTGGTGCCAAGCTCATCTGGTGTGGTAGCCGTCTTGGGCTCTGGAGCGAATCAATACAAATCTCATCTCGCACGGTGGCAAGCCAGCGACGTTAGAGGAACAAGTCGGGCAATGTTCTCTTCGTTCTGTGAATTCTTAAGCGCTCAGAGCGATCCCCATACTGGCGGACCTCCGCAGCTCGCTGGGCTGCTTCGGAAAGGACCGGCGAAATCCTTTGGCACGATTTGGAACGGGAACCAGTACCTGATGGGAATGGAGATGGACGGCTCGTGGGGGAGTAGTGAGGTTGATTGCTACAACTCTCTCTTTGAAATCTGCGATCCGACGACACTTCAACGCAGGGACGGAGCGCAGCCGCAGCCGAGCCCGTTTCGGAGTGAAGTCACCGATCATCGCACTTAGAGGCAGTGGTCTCCCCCGCAACCCTCTTATCCGTCATTGCGGCAGTTGCTAGGCCTCAAGTCACAAATGCGGAGCCGCGAAACTCCATGCAATGACTGAAATGCTCGTCGGCTTGAGCGACAGTGTGACGGCCGGTTTCTTGGTGGCGTTTGCTAACGCTAATGCCCGATCCGAACATTCTCGATGTCCACTGTTCGACAAGACCTCGATAGATAGGTTCGGAGTCTCAAATAATCGGACCGGTATGCTTGCCTTTTCATGTTTTCTCAGAAGCGCGGCAAACTTTCTACGCTCTCTAAATGTGAGATCAAGCAGGAGTTCCGTTACCCCAGTGAAGCCAAGCGTAGCCGTCCTCTCAATATCGTGGATCAACTGCTCCATTGAACCTGGTATTTCCTGCTTCGGGCGCGGAGCGGCCTTCGACCTTTGACCGGCGCGATATAGGAAATAGTCGTCCAGGTCGGTCGTGTATGACGTGAACGTCAGGCGGTACGACTCAGGGGTCTGTTTGACATCGTTTGGCCCTTGCTTGATGTAGATTCCCAGCCAATTAACCTCATCATTACCGAAGATATTGTTCATCCCGAAGAGTGAGCGTCTCCACCGGAAATAATGCCAGAACTGCGAGGGCTGCTGCAGCAACTCAGTAATGATCTTGAGATCAGGCAGGTAGAGGGTCCACGAAATTGAATCTGTAGTGAGAAGACCCATCTGTTTGATGGAACTCATGTCGCTTGTAAACATTGCAAGGTTGTCTAACGTCAGTGCCATCGTCACGACTTGAAGCGGGATGCTCTTGTCGATTACGACCTGCTGGCTGTCTTTTGTGATGAACGTCGGCTGCGCGATTGATTCTATGTATTTCTTTGCGCGGGCAGCTTGCCGGGATGGGTCACGCACCAACGCTTTCAGGTCCGATTCAAGACTCTTAGTTGCGCCGCGTCGAGAAGCATCCGACACCGATCCGGCCTTCGCTTCCATAAGAAGGACATAGCGATCAAAGATGAACAGTCCATCGAGTTCGTACCGATTGCCTTCAAATGTGTAATAGAGTTCCTCATAGTTCTGGTTTAGCGGCATGACCGTTGAAAGATATTCGATGGCTTTCCGGATTACCAGCTTCGCGCGATGTTCCTCATAATTTTTCCAAGGCGCGCCAGGTTCCGATTTGAGCCTCGCCTCAAAGTTGAGCTTGATCGACCACGCCAAGAGATGAGGCGCAGCCAAGAAGTATGAATCATCGTTATATCGAATGATTGGTTTCGTCTGAAGAGGATGGGTCGCGTGCGGCCATGGATCGGTAGCCTCGGGTTGACCGAATTCGAGAGAGAAGCAGTCAAGAAATGCCTTCGCGCTGGTTTCGGGAACCTCTGCATATTCGCTCAGATCCTTGGCCGTGACCGTCATCGTGGTTCCGATAGCGAAAAAGGCCCAATGAGAGAGGGCCGCTTCTATGATTCTTCGGCGATTCTTTCCATTCTCTTTCGCCGCCTGCAAAAAAATCTCAGGTAGCTCAACATCGGGAGCGCTCCCTTGGCGCACCTTTTTGATTTGTTCAAGCAATTTCACTTCTTCCTTCTTCGCCGCGCGCAAACGATCTGTTATGCGCCGATAAACCAGCCCGCCGAGCCAATCAATACATTTCAAAACATCCGCGATGTTCAGATTTTGGGAAGCCAGCCATGCGGAGACACGCGGAGAACTAAACAGAGGTTCCAGAATCTCAATCCAGTGATCGTGATACGCGGGTGATCGAACGAAGACGTGATACATCAGAGAGTGGAACCGCATTTCTTGCGACACGGATGGAACGGAACTCTGTCCCTCTGAAACGTGCTCGGTCATGATCTGCCATTTGAAGCAGTCGAATAATTCCTCCAGAAGCTGACGTGCTTTCTCAACGTCCTGAGGCTGGGGGTATACGGGGAATTTGACGGTATAGCCCGCATCCTCAAGTTCCAGCAAGGCCAAATACTCAATCAAATGCGGGCGAAGGTTCGTGTCAATCTCTTGGTACGAGTTCGGGTCCTGCAGAATGTCTTGGGCGATTTGGTGGGCCAACAGGTCCAGCGAAGTAAAACGGTGCAGTAGGTCCTTTAACTCGTTTCGAATCTCTACTGCCCGTTCAAGCAGCTTGTGGCGGTTGTTGACGATGTTCGTGACGATCTCAGCTTGTTGCTCCGGCGTTCGATCTGTCTGAATCGTCAGGAACCGACCCTGCCGCTCCATCTTCATTAACGGCGTCTCAAACACCTCGTCGGGTGGGCACTCTGGATCATATTGGTCGGTCGATTTCATGAGTGTGTGTAAGTTCCTGTACAGCTTGCTACTCGATTTATATCAGTGAAAGGTATGGACTGTGCCCTCATTTACCAGAATCTCTTCCTAGAAAGATGAATCGGTATTAGGAAACAGGCTACAAACCACTGTGTGCGCGGGGATGCGCACCAGCCCGTCGGGCGGGTGAGAGCCGGTCTCCCGCATAAGCGGGAGCGCAAATGAGGGTGGGTAGACGGGCTCCGGGCAGAATAATGCGGAGCCGTTTGCCGGCTCCGCGATAAAAGTTGTCTGCGTTGAGGATTAAGCGGCGGCCTTTTGGGTGGCCTTTACTACCGGTTTAGGAGCGACCTTCTTCGTCTCCTTGACCTTTTCCTTAGCCGCGAATTCCTGTTTGACCTTGGCCGTGATCGCGGCCACGTCCACCTTGTAGAACTCGGCAGCTTCGCGCAGGGCTTTCGCGGATTCATTGGAGCTGTGTGCCGATTGCAATATGGTGATTGCCACCAATATCCGGCCAAGGGTGCTCTCGTCGGCCTTGCGAAGAAAGGACGCGAGCAATTTTGCCGGAGCGTCTCCCGCTCCGCTGGCCTTGCCGATGCCGTGAAGCCGAAAGATGATCGCCAGACGGCGCTCATCCAAGACGGCGGCAAGGCGCTCGGTGACAAAAAGCAGGTCGCGCTTCATCAGGCGGACGGGGACCGCATCGCTGGTTGCTTTCAGGACGCGAAGGCCGGTCGCCTGGGCGATGGCCTCTTCGCGGCGGCGCTTCTCCTGTTCTGCCTTGAAAGCCAAATCCGCTGCGGGGTTCTGCTTGCGGGCGTGGTGAATCGGGCAATCGGGATTCGCGCACACCTTGTGAATGGTGCCGATGTCGCTGCCTTCGGTAATGATGGCATCGGTAGCGAACCGGAACACCTTGAACTCGGGGCGCTGGGCATCTTCTCTTCTCTGAGGTTTGTCGTCGCGGATCGCGGTGTATTTGTTGCGCGGCAAAACTTGACTGCCTTCCTTCTGACCGCCGTATGCCGTGCTGATCTGCACAAGGTTCGGCTTGGCGGCAACGGCCTTCGCTACGTGCGCCGCAAGTTTTGCATTGTAGCACCGGGGATCGGTGCATTGGTCGCCCTGCTTGCCGAGGTCGTCGCCGAAAAGCAGTTTGTTGTGGCCGGTTCGTTTGGGGCAGTCGGCGCAACTACCCGCTGTGGAGACAAGCTGCGCGTCGCGCTTGTCAAAGGGCGCATCTTTCAGGATGAGCAATACATTCGTCTCAATCCAGAATTGCAGGTTGCGCACCGGCAGAAGAATCCGCGCCGGATTCTGGCTGCCGTTGTAGGCTTCCTTGAAGCAAGCCGAAAGAGCCTGTTCCTGCTGGTCAGCGGGCAACTTCGCCAGTAGCAGCGCATGGCCTACGCCGATTTCGTTGGCGTAGAAAGCATCGACCGCAGCGGGTACAAGTTCAATCAATTTCAAACGCGAGGCGATGAAAGTCGCGGATTTGCCGACACGTGCGCCTATCTGCTCGATGCTGTACTTCGGCTTCTCCAGTGCCAAAAGCCGTGCGAAGCCTTCGGCCTCCTCCATCGGGTGAATTTCGGCGCGAATCAGGTTTTCGACAAGCTGCGCCTCCAATACTTCGGCGTCGCCCATCTGCTTGATGCGCACTGGCACGGTGACGGCTTCGGCCATCTGCGCGGCGCGATACCGCCGCGCTCCGGCCACGATCTCGAAGCCGTTTTCGGTGAGTGGCCGGACGAGCAAGGGCGAAAGCACACCCTGGCTGCGAATGCTGGCGGCGAGTTCTCGAAGACTAACATCGTCAAAGACGCGGCGGGGATTGGTCTTCGATTCGTTGAGCAGAGCGAGCGGAAGCTCGCGGTATTCGGTAGCATTGATAACTGTCGTATCCATGATTCATTGCTCCTTTCGAGCGGTTGAAGTGTGAAGGCGGGCGGAGCGGGAACACGTCGCGCGTGGGTCCGCTCCGCAGGGGCGGACTAGCCACGAATCGACTTGTCCGTAAACGCTTCGAGAAAACCCTGAGCGCGAAGATTACGGTCCCAATGCCGCGCAAAGGTTTCATGCTGCCGGTGGAGGTCGGGAACGAAAACATAGTTCTCGCCGTCCCGATAGCGCGAATACTGCTCGACGCCTAGATAGTCATTCCGAAAATAGAAACTCGATAGTGACAATCCGCAGAGCGACGGTTTCACGAATTCAAGGCACATCTCCGGGTCGCGCATCAGGTCGCCGTTCTGTTCGCCGTAGTGCGCAATTGAGATTGCGGGCGATCCGCACGGCCCCGGTTCCGGCGTGGCTTCGATGACAAGCGCCATGAAGGGCGGATTCTCGATCTTGAGATAGAGCGTGGGCCGGTATCCCCCGGCCCGCTCCAGAATGCGAAGGATGGTTTTCACTACGCCACCTCCGCCATTTCGTTCTGTGCCTCTGATGCGGCGACAGACGCGGCGGACAATTTCCCGCCCGTCTCGCCGGTAATGGCGTCTAAAATGACCGCCGATGTGCGCTGGATGACTTCGAGGCTTTCAGCCAGTAACGCCGCGTTTCCTGCGTACATCTGGATGTAGTCCGAAGAGGCTCGGCCCATCTCAAGGCCGATGGACTGGCCCACGATAAAAGCAACCGCCTCGGCCTCCGTCTCGCGCACGGTGGCGGTGGTCATGGTGCGGCGGTCGCTCTTATGCAATAGCTCATGCGCCGTTTCATGGACCAAACAAACCAGAGTTTCGGCGGGAGACTGGCCGGGTAAAATCGCAATTTTTCCGCCGTAGCTCACGCCAAGCGCGGGCGCGATATTCTCGGTGTATTCGAGCGCGATATTCTGCGAATCGAGAAAGGCAATTAGGCGCTCGCGGTGTTCGCCGACTTCGCCGGTAATGTTGTGCTCGAACTCTGGAAGCTCTGCACCTTCGGTCTGCTCCACGTCGAAGACGTAGACGGCGCGAAAGCCGATCAGCACAGGCGCGGCCTTGGTGTTGTCATCGTGTGCGCGGTTGCGGTCGGTGTCGTCTCTCTTGCGGCGCTGTCCAACCATCGGGGCGAGAATCTGAATACCCTTTTCGCCGCGCTTTACAAACCGGCCCAACTCCTTCCACGCGTGGAATCCGGCGACTCTGGTCGCCGTTGGGCGCTGCCGCGCAATGCTCATGATGTTGCCGAAAGAGTAATTATGGAAACGGGCCATCGCTGCGAGATAGGCGGTCAGAGTTTCGCTCTTGCCCGCTTCAAGCTGCTGTAGCAGGTAATCCACGGCTTGCTTGATGAGTTGCTGCGTGGGGTTGTCGCGCTGCGTGGTGCGCTGCTGGTAGGGGGATTCGCTGCGGTGCGCCGCTTTTTTGCTGTGCGGCGCGGTGGTGGCGTTGTTGTTGGTGCTGGTAGCTGCGTAGGTCATGATTTTCGGCTCCTTCGGAGTGAGATTTGCCGTTTTTAAGCCCTGGGAGGGCTAAAAAAAGACATTCATTTCATGACTGGCGAAATGGGCGCAGAGAGGCGCTGTCAACTCCCGAAGCCCGCAAGGGGCGCGGAAGCGAGCACGGCGGTTTTTATGCCGCGCGGAGCTGCACAAGCGGAGTTGACAGAAGGAGCCGAACGGAGCCTAGAGT
>Ga0302186_10003962_pt1 | contig 10547 bp, 11 predicted proteins | sample II_Bog_E1_2_FD_198782 | JGI IMG/M metagenome (GOLD analysis project Ga0302186, IMG submission 198782) | Peat permafrost microbial communities from Stordalen Mire near Abisko, Sweden - II_Bog_E1_1 | ecosystem: Environmental > Terrestrial > Soil > Wetlands > Peat | place: Sweden: Abisko...
AAAAATACGAAGCGGTACAATTGAATTAATAAAAGAATTACAACAACAAGGACACAATATTTATATCTATACAACTTCGTATCGTTCGACTTATAAAATATGGTGGACATTTTTTTCACATGGTATTAAAATTGACAAAATAATAAATCAACATATTCATAATAAGGTTTTAGGAAAAAATTCCAAGGGCTATTCAAAATACCCCCCTGCATTTAATATTGACGTTCACGTTGACGATTCGGCAGGAGTTAAAATAGAAGGCGAACGACATAATTTCAGAACTATAATTGTGACAGAAAATAATTCATGGAAGGACGTTATTAAGCAAACAATATTTAGCGACCGAAAGACTGACAAATTTTAAACAGTCTTCATGTATGCGCCTAACATCAGGTTTGCCGCAATGCTGGCGGACTCAAGAACAATCAGCGGCAAATCATTAATGGGCTTCGGTTCCGGCGGACATTATTCTATTGAACATTTATTATTAACTTCAACATAAAATCATTGACCGGGCTTCAGCAATCGGCAGAAGGATATAAAATCCCAGCACTGCGGCAAGCCTCGGTCGTTGTGCGTCATATTACCTCTTATTAAAGACTCTTGATGAATAAAATATCTTTCGCTCTAATATTAATTCTTTGCATTTTATCATGCGACAATAGTAAAATGGACAGAATCAAAAGAGCGGGTCAACCAGATATTTATTCTACAGGTGATAGCGATAAGAAAATGAACGATGCAATAGAAACAGCAAGACGGACACTAGACCAATTTGACAGGGCGTTAAAAAATAATGATTACGATTCAGGAACGACTGCGTTGAAAGTAAAATTTCCTACATCGACAGGGTTTGAACATATATGGATAGCTAAAATTACTTTAGACAGTGGGACTTATCAGGGAATCCTTGACAACGTGCCTGACAAAATCAAGAACATAAAAATGGGAGACAAAATCACAATTCACCGCGAAGACATCACTGATTGGATGTTCGGCAAGAATGGCAAACTTGTTGGCGGTTTCACTATTAGACTCATTCGTGACCGTATGACAGAACAAGAAAAAAAGGATTTCGACAAAGACTTGTCACTAAAAATTGACAAATAGAAGTAATAACTTTTATTGCAAATACGAACGCACAACATTCGGTTCCTATGTACCTTGTATTGAGCTGAGAGCGGTTAATATAGTAGTGCTTTAATTTCTTTTGAAAGAGAAAGATCCAAAAAAATTGAGCCTTTCCCCTTCGCAAGTTTTTTTTCCTTATTTCAAATTTAATAATTTTTTCAAATCAACATGCCCAGCATCCTATGAGTAGTCAGATATTTTTGCAGCTTAGCTTTTGGGTGGCTGCCTATCCGCTACAGCTCTCTGTTTTAGTTTTTTTGATTTGTTCACGCTTAGTAAATCCTGTGGTGCCTGGATAAAGTGGCGTGAGGCAGGCGCTACAGTCTTGCCAGAAGAAAACGCTTCGCTTTTTGATTATGTTCACGATAACAGATTTTGTTTAGTAGTCAGCCTGCCGGTTATTTTTATTGGCGTGTTGGTTATCAGATATTGTTTGTCCCATTCGTTTTTTTAAAGAACCCTGCTACAGTCTTGCCGTAGTATATAATTACACCGAATGTTCAGTAGTCAGGGTCCTTCATTATTTCAGGACCCCAAATTCGTATGGCTGTTGATTGATCAGCACATATCTTATCCGGTTGAGCAGTTTCCTGGCAATTTTTATGATCACGATCTTGGGGTCTTTGCGCTTTGCCTGTTCCTGGAAGTAAAGGGCCATGGCAGGATCAGTTCTTTTGGCCGTCCATGCGCTTTCCACCAGGTCGCTCCTGAGCTGGCGGTGCTTGCGGACTGTCAAGCTCATTTTATTTTCTGATTGGCCGCTGCTATGCTCCATTGGGAGCAGCCCTATAAAACTGTTCAGATGGCAAAAGGTATTGAATCGTTTCACATCTCCTATCTCTACCAGAATGCTTGCGGCTGTCAACGGGCCTATTCCGGGGATGGTCCTAAGCAGATAATAGTTTGTTCTATAGCGTTGCTCTCTCATCATTTTTCTTATGTCGTTGCTGATCGATAAAAGCTCTTTGCGCAAAAATTCCATATTGCGTATCTTATAATCTAATGCCCGCCGGCGCGGCGCTTGTTTGCAGTCCAGTGCTTTCAGCCAGTTGATAAAGTTGTGGCTCCAATTGGCATTGTCGTATGCTTGGGGTATATCTATCCCGGTAAATGCCAATAATCCTTTGATCCTGTTTTTGCAACGGTTAAGGTCTTTCAGTATTTTTTTCCGGTGGCGGAAGAACACGCGGTCTGCTTCTTGTTGCTCATCGGGGATATGGATGCCGCGAAGAAAGCCGCTTTGCAAGCGGAGCCCGATATTCCTGGCATCGCGGGGATCGGTCTTTTGCAAACTGTCTTTTTGAGATTTAGGGATGTCGGCAGGGTTCACAACTAAACATTCCACTCCTAAGCTGGCCAGCTGGCGCTGGATCCAAAAGCCAAATTTGCCAGCTTCATAAGCAGCTTTGTAAATGGCGCCGGGAAAATTTTTGTGAAGATAGTCCACCATCATTTTTGGGTTGGGCTTCTGGTGCAGGTTCCTGACAAAGATGTCGTTCAAGTAGATGCCTAAGTTCCAGCTGTCTTTGTGGACATCCATGCCAACGTGAATGGTCTGTCCCGAAAAATTTGTTTTAATTTTGTCCATGACTGTTGAGGTTTTGATAATGATAATTAAAAGTTACTGTAGCGAATTTAATTTGACTACTTCCTTAACTGCCTCAACAGTTGTTTAGGTTACATGGAGGCTTGCTGCTATGCTGGCGGACGGAAGAGCAATCGGCATTTGAACAAGCATCATCTAATATCGGGCAGACGGAATTCTTTTCAGCATTTGTTGTTAACTTCCATCATCAGCAATTTTATTCGGCTTCGGTTGTCGGCTGACGAATATAAATCTCAGCACAGCAGCAAGCCGGATGCGTTGTGTGCCATTTTACAGAGATACCCTAATAATCCAAATCAGACAATAATATGGGAGCATGGAGTGCTGCAATTTTAGGTAACGACACATCTTGTGAAGTTAGAGAACGATTCTTTGAGTTATATGACTCAGGAGAAGACCCTAAAAATATAGCATCAATTGTATTAGACGAACAACATGAAAATCTTGAGTATGACAAAACTAATGTTTGGTTTGGACTTGCTTTAGCTTGTTGGGAATGCAAAGTTTTGACGACAGATATTTTCTCCCAAGTAAAAAAAATAATTGACACTAAAGAAGACATTGAATTCAATAAAAGTTTAGATGCAGACGGAGATTTTCTGAAAAAAAGACAAAAAGTATTAGATGATTTTATTAAAAAAATTTCAGTTGAGAAAGCGAAACCAAGAAATCGAAAAAAAATTCCTAAGGAAATAGAATCCGTTTACAAAGCTGGAATGTGCTTGACTTACAAAAATCACACAGAAAAATATATTGGAATCTATCTTACAAAATCCGAGCATTTCAAATACAAAGGAAAAATTGAGTTCTTCTTCATGGATTTTGAAAGTTCATCGATACCGACACTTAAAATGTTTAGCGACAGCAACCTTTATGGTTTAAAAAAATTGGGAGCAGATTGGGCTCAACATTCATATGAATATCAAGGAAACGTAACTGACTTACATTACGAAAAAAAATCTAAAGAGAATTTCTTCATGTATCTACCAAAAACGCTTATAAAGGTGACTTTATGTATTTACAAAACCCAGACAAGATGATTAACTCAATGGAAAATATAAGAATCGAAGGGAAAAAAGAGTTCAAATTATCCACGATGACTTTAGCTGATTTGTTAGATAAAATTGGTTTGTAGGACAAAAACGGCACACAACAAAAGGTTTGCCGCAATGCTGGCAGAAGCAATAACAATCAGCGGCAAATCTTTAATGGGCTTCGGTTCCGGCGGACATTATTCTATTGAGCATTTATTATTAACTTCAGCATAAAATCATTGACCAGGCTTCAGCAATCGGCAAACGAATATGAATTCCAGCACTGCGGCAAGCCTCGGTCGTTATGCGCAACTAATGACAGAGTTAGAATTAAAAAATATTGACTTAGAAGATATTGAAGACTTACTTGCAAAAGTTGAGAAGTCATTTAATATAAAATTTGTTTCTGGCGAATTGACAGCGCTGTCAACTTTTGGAGAATTGTGCGACCATATTACAAATAAAATTCAGTTTGACCATTCAGACAATTGCACAACACAGCAAGCGTTTTACAAACTTCGTAATGTAATAAGTGCGATAACTAACATCAAAAACATAAAAACAGACACAATTCTTTCAGATATTTTGCCAAGACAAAAAAGGATTTCAGTTGTAAAACAAATGGAAAACCAATTAGGCTTTAAACTTTCACTGTTACGACCAAAATATTTTATAACTGGGACTTTAATAATCATTTTTCTTGTTTCACTTGGCGGACTTTTTATAAGTTGGAAAATTGGACTTGCATTCCTCGTGCTTTCATTAGTTGGACTTCGTATTGCAAATACTTTCGGAAAAGAAATTGACATCAAAACAGTTGGCGAGTTGACAAAGAAAATGACAAGAGAAAATTATTTAAAATCAAGACGCAATTCGACAACTTTTAACAGAAACGAAATTGAAAATATTTTGACCGAATGGTTTAGCAAAGACTTGGATTTGGACAAATCGAAATTGACAAGAGATGCAGAGTTCTTATAGTGCGAAGCACAGCAGGCAACATTGCATTGGCGTTATGGTGGCGGACAATTGTAAACTTCAGCATCAGCTATTAATCATCTTTTGTTCCAGCGTGATATTAATAATTTAGCGGTGGATTTATTAATGAACTTTTGTACATTTAATTAAGCATTGGTTGTGGGCTGACGTTTTTCAAATTCCGCCACATCGCCAATGCGAAAACGTTGTGTGCAATTAGTGATTTAGCGCTTCCTTATAAATAGACAATTATTTTCTTAAACTCTTATTCAAAAAGTATATGAAATTTATTTCCTTATCAATTATTTTTTCATTCTGCTTTTTTGCTTGCTTCTCGCAAAATCCAACAGACACACTAAAGGAATTAAATGACCTCAAGACCTTGAAATCGCAATTGCTTGAGAGAGTCAGCCAACTTCAAAAAAGCAATGGAGAACTACAAGCTCTAATTGACTCGACAAAAAGCAAATCAGATAGTATCAAGGCTTATATAGCGAAACAAAAACCTTCTGCAAATGACAAACAGTCAAAAGCTATAAATAAGCAAGAAAAATTGCTGAAAGAAGGAAATGAAGAGTTAGATAAGGATTCAAAAAGACAGGTTGAAAACAAGAAAAAGCTTCAAGACGCTTTGGACTTAATAAAAGAAATAGATGCACGGATAAATGAGCTTTCAAGAAAACCAACTTGACGTTTGAAGTTATCGTTATCAAAAGTGATAATGCAAATTAATTTAACTGCACACAACATGCGGTTTGCCGCTATGCTGGCGCGACGGAATAACAATCGGCTTTAGAAATGCTATCAGCTAATATCGGTCGGACGGAATTCTAATCAACAATTTATTTTATCTTCATCATCAGTAAATTTATTCGGCTTCAGCTCTCGGCTGACAAATATAAAATGCCAGCACAGCAGCAAGCCTTGGTCGTTAGCGGCAACTCTTAAATGATACTCTCTGATGTTTTCCAAAAAGAAAAGACAGGAAGAACAAAAAACTGATAGCAGGATTATTATTGGGATGATAATGCTCAACGATGACAATTCTATCGACACAAAACTCTTCCGTAAAGATTTTAAGAAAAACTTCGACAACTCAATTGATGGCTTAAGCGGCGACAATGCTGCATTTGCTTTCAACGTAGATAATGAAGGCATAGCAGTTGGACATATTCCTATGCCGATACCACACGGCGACATTGAAGGAACTGCTGAATATGCGTATAATTGGGAGACAGCTTTAGAAGATTTAAAAAATCACAAAAGTCATTTGATTGTGACGATAATGAATGGCGGACAAGACCAAGTGAAAAGGTTCAAGATATTCACTAAAGTTATTTGTTCATTATTAAGAACAACAAATTCAATCGGCGTATATGAAGGAAGCCAATCGCTGCTTATTCCGAAACAAGACTATTTACACATCGCCGAAGGAATGACTGACGATTACTTCCCTCTGAATCTCTGGATATATTTTGGTTATAGGAAAACAGAAAAAGGAAATAGCGGCTATACTTATGGGTTAAAAGAATTTGGCAAACATGAAATGGAAATAGTTGAATCAACTAAGACAATTGGAGAAATTGAAAAGTTCCTTTATAACATGACTCATTATGTTCTTGAATATGACGTCGCGTTCAAAGACGGACAAACCTGCGGCATGTCAGTGGACGAAAGAATTGCGATAACATTTTCAAAAGGTAAATTCGTAGACACTGAAACTTTTAAACTTGCATATTGACAAGAGTGTGCCGCTAACATCAGGTTTGCCGCAATGCTGGCAGACTCAAGAACAATCAGCAGCAAATCATTAATGGGCTTCGGTTCCGGCGGACATTATTCTTTTGAACATTTGTATTAACTTCAACATTAAATCATTGACCGGGCTTCAGCAATCAGCGGACGCATATAAAATTCCAGCACTGCGACAAGCCTCGGTCGTTAGCTGCAAACCTAAAAGACCTCTAATTGGACACTTCAAAATTTCTCAGAAAACCAATCAAAGACACAAAATGGGCGAACATGGATTATGTTCACTATGTTGCTTCGCCAGACAAAAAATTCAAAATTGCATTTTCCCATTTTGTAGAAATTCGAATGTCGACTTATGAAGGACTTTTTACTTTACTTGACGACAATGACACGATTATTGAAAAATTTGAACCATTAACCGTAGTAAGTGAAAGGCTTTGTTGTTGGACAGATGACTCGACATATTTCGCGGTTGCGATTGGGCATTCGCCATCAGGTTATTTTATTGCAAGACTTCCCGAATTGGATTTTACATTTATAAAAATGACTAATCCTTATCTTGATATTTCTTTCCTTAAAGACAAATTTGTAGTCGGGTACAATGATGAACAAGTTGCGTTGACAAATTCTACTCAAACATTTGGCGGTGGTGTTTTGGAAATTCCATCCAAAACAATGATAAAACCCAATGACTTGACCTTTGATTTATCAGTACTAACTTTTTATTCTCGACGACAAATAAAAGACATTCCAAATCTTATAAGGCTCGACAAAGAATATAATCTTCCATTGATTGACGGAGGCTATAATGAATTCAAAGGAGTGTTTCCTCAAAATACAAAACAAGTTTACAACACACGACAACTTGAAATATATCAGCTTGAAGCCTTTGCAGAATATGGCGATAAAAAATCACAGGAATGGTTAGAGTTAATAAAACAAAAGACAAATAATAAATACAATAGGTGGACAAAAGTTTCAGACTATCTTGGCTTTTTGCAACGTTGACAAAGAGAAAAGCTACTGCCAACATCAGGTTTGCCGCAATGCTGGCAGAAGTAATAACAATCAGCGACAAATCATTAATCGGTTTCGGGTCCGGCGGACATAATTCTATTGAGCAATTGTATTAACTTCAACATTGAATCATTGACCGGGCTTTTGTTTCAGCAGACGGAAATAAAATCCCAGCCCTGCGGCAAGCCTCGAACGTTGGCGGAAATTAAAACTCGACAACCTAAGTTAGAAAAGTGTGGATTTCAAAATTGAAAAAATACTTTCGATAAATAACAAAATTTATCTACAAACAAAAAGTTTAGAAGCCGACGTTAAGTTTAAGCTTTCAGACAATTCGTTATTAGGTGGCATTGAAATTGAAAACTGGTACCAAACTTCGGGGAATATAGGCGATAACACCAACGCCAAAAATGTCAGTTTTACTTTTGCACTCAAAAATGATACAGACAAGGATAGAATCAAGCAAAATGACATTTTAAAACTTTCAAATCTTTATACCACAGTTGTTGAATCTTTTTTTACTGTATCGGGAAAAATCGGTTCTTTATTAGAAAGTGGGAGTGGTATTATAGACATAGGCACAACTTTGACTGACCATGAAAAGAAATGGAAAGTCATCGATAACAATCTTCAAATTGGTCGACAAAATGACATTGAACTAAGAAAGCGGGCAACAGACAACTTTTGGATTTTATACTTTCTTCAACCTCTAGACCATTCGCAAAAGCCAGAAGCGGGGGCAAAGTTACGAGTGACGCAAAACGGCAGCTAACATGGGGCTTGGCGTTATGTCGGAGGACGGAAAACGTAACCCAACTTCAATTATCTAGGAGCATCAGTATCGGGGGACGGATAGGCCCGAGCGTTAGAATATCTTTTCAACTTTTGTAACTTTATCAAGCAGCGGTCCGGGCGGGAAGTATTTCAAATGCCGCCACAACATGCCAAGCCCTGACCGTTAGCTGCCACTTTTATGACACTCCGCAAAACATCCATATTTGTTTTATTTATTCTTTCGACAATGTTTGCTGTTGGACAAGACCTTACTGTACCAACAACTAACAAAATTGACACGTCTTTACGGATAAGATTTAAATGCCCTAGAACTCTGACGGACGAAGAAGAGCCGCTAATTATTTTCAACGACAAATATTTTTCGTTCGCTTCGTTGGACAGATGCTTTTTTAACTTTGAAGATGTTGCTTCGGTTAATGTAATCTTGCCCAAAAACGACTCGGTCAAGCACTTCGAGCGACAAGGAAAAAATGGGGTAATCATTATCAGGACAAAAACACCAATAATTTGGCAGACGTCAAATGACATAGCAAGTCGAGGCGTTTTAAATTTTTTGGGAGTTCGCAAAAGGACACTTTTTGTTGTTAACGACAAGACATTTGACTGTGATCAAGTGCTCTATTTTGCAAAAGGGGTAATCCAAAAAATTACTGTGACTAATAATGTGAACGAGCTCTACAATGACAAATTTTACAAAAGGAAAATTTTTATAACTACGAAGGACAAAAGCGGCAGCTAACAGTGGGCTTGGCGTTATCGGTGGCGGACGAACATGTTCTGGGCATCAGTAATTCTTTCTATCTTTAGCTCATGGGCTGGGCAGACGGGCTTCGATTTCCCCCGCAACGCCAAGCCCGAGCCGTTGCAAGCAATTTTTAATAACTCGCTACGACAATGAAAAACATCGGTTATAGATTTCTTATAATTACAGGATACTTTGTATTACTTGGTGGGCTGTTTGATATAGCAATGACATTTTATTCAAGCACATTACCTGCGGCACATCTATCATACCTTAAACTAAATGATGAAGTTGTCCCAGTTGAATTAAAAAGCCTCGACAAAGCTCTTTTACGTGCAATTGGGGGTTGCCTTATAGCGATAGGGCTTGGAACTCTTACAATTGTTCATATAGGAATTAAAAGTGCTCCAAAGCCCTCAATAATTGGGATATTAAGCATGATTACTATCGCGGAAGGAATCAATGCGATACAGATGTATTTGATAAGCTCGCCATATTTTGTTTTTCCGCTATTATGTGTAACGCTAACATGGGTTGGCACATTGATTTGGTTTTTTGGTAAAGATAGTAGACTAAATTAAGTATTGCCACCAACAAGGGGCTTGGCATTATGTCGGACGAACAACGCCAATCGACTTCACCTATCCATCAGCATCGGTATCGGGAGACGGTTAGGCCCAAGCTTTAGTTCCTACTATCAACTTTTGTAACTTTTTCAAGCAGCGGTACGGGCGGGACGTTTTTCAAATTCCGCCACAACACGCCCGATCGTTAGCTGCAATGCGCATCCTAATTGTTGGAAAATGTTGCGCCAATGCACTGCAGCTAACATGCATTTGCGCTATAAAAAGCGCTGCAATTGACAGCGCAAATACTAGTATTATGGGCAAACTAAGCGACACATTTCTATTGGATAGTTGAAAAATAAATTGAATAGCAATAAATTGAACAAAAAAAAACTTCAAATTGGTTATAAAATTGACCTTCAAATAATATAACTGAAAAGCTATGACAAAAATTGACACAATCATTGCAGTAAAAAATACTGATGACAGTTCCAAATGGTATCAATCACTTTTAGGGTGCAAAACAACAGGACAACATATGAAAAGATTGGTGTCTGAAAATAATGAGATTTTACTTTGCTTGCACAAATGGTAGTAGTAATTACGTGGGAGTACAATGCTTCACACCGTTTAATTTCTATCCGAATGGACTTTTATCATCACATTATTTTGGATGCACGTTTGGCCTCGAAGGCGTAATTGATTCTGCAAATTATATAGTGAAAGGCAATCAAGTTACAATTTCAATTTTCGCCCAACGTTATGGTTGTTGTGACTATTTCAATTATTATAATCCTGTATTTACAAGAACATATATAGTATGTAATTTGACATCAAATAATTTAACCCTTACTTACTCTAATGCAAATGGCTCTTTATCAGACGAAACAACCACCAAGACAGAAATCATTAATTTGAAAAGATTA
>Ga0302186_10003966_pt1 | contig 10541 bp, 12 predicted proteins | sample II_Bog_E1_2_FD_198782 | JGI IMG/M metagenome (GOLD analysis project Ga0302186, IMG submission 198782) | Peat permafrost microbial communities from Stordalen Mire near Abisko, Sweden - II_Bog_E1_1 | ecosystem: Environmental > Terrestrial > Soil > Wetlands > Peat | place: Sweden: Abisko...
TGTGGAATACAGTTCAATTTTTGTTTTTAATTATCATTCTTAAAATAATAAATTATTTTTCAAAAGTAAATTTCTTCAACGGGAAACAAAACGAAGGTTATTCTCGATTTAATTTGAAGTCAACAGCAAAGGAGATTGGTGAGATTTACCACGAATACTTTGGCGAGACTTTCAGAAAAATCGTGGAAACTTCCCCTCCATCCCTTGTTGAAAAAATGAAGAACAGTCATATTCTTTTGGATTGTGCCAATGGCATTGGAGGAAGAATGACTGAGAAATTCCTTGAAACCCAATTCAAAGGCTTGTTGAACGTGGAAATCATTAACAAAGATGATCTGAACAATTTGAACAATAAATGTGGGGCTGAGTTCACTCAAAAAGATCAAGATTACCCCTTGAATTCAAAGGAAAGATTGGCTTGGTACCTTGACAAGAAAATAAAGGTTCGTGGTGTTTCCTATGATGGTGATGCAGATAGAATAGTTTATTAGTAATTTTATTAAATAAAAGTATTTTTTTAATAAATATGGCGATTAGTCTTCCAACTGAAAAGCTTGATAAGATTAGATTATTAGACGGAGATAAAATCATGTCATTATTCGCAGTTTATTTCACCAAAGCTTTAAAGGAGATCCAAAGCCTTCAAAAGAAACTCGTGGAAGAAGGAGCTAAATTAACTGAGCATGACTTCGCATCTTGGAAGGTCGGAGCAGTTCAAACCGCCTATGCCAACGGAGCATCAACTTATTTTTTGAAGAACGAACTTGGACTAGAAGTCAAAATAGTTCCAACTGGAGTGAAGCATTTGCACGCTGCCGCTCATCATTTTGATATCGGCATTTATTTCGAAGCGAATGGCCATGGTACTTTACTGTATAAACAAAGCAAAATGACAGAATTGGAGAAGTTTTTGACGAATTTAAGATCTTATGATGTTTTGGGCATGCCAGAAACACATAAAAACTCTTATGTAAGATTGGAAAGCGTTGCGAATCAAATGATGCTTTTGTTGCGATTATCAAACCAAGTACAATAAATAGATATTATTTAATAATATTTATAAAAATGAAGGCTGTGGGAGACGCTCAAGCTGTTTTTTTCATGATCGAAGCGATTCTGATGGTTTTGAAGATGGAGCCGGAAGATTGGGAGAATTTCTATTCTGACCTACCAAATAGAACCACAAAGGTCGAAGTTAAAGATAAAAGCAAAGTTGTGAATACTTGGGATCAAACAAGATGTCTGGAGCCAAAAGGTTTTTCGTTAAAAAAAATCATTAAATTAGTAAAAATTTTAGATTTGCAAGACACTATTGATGAAATTGTCAAGGCAATTCCGAAAGGGAGATCTTTTGTCAGACCCTCTGGAACAGAAGATGTTTTAAGAATTTATGCAGAGGCTGATACTGTGGAACACACTTTGGAGATAAGCAAGAAGGTGACAGAAGCGATTTTAGGTCACAAAGGATTGAATTAAATTTTATAGCGAAAATGAAAGAAAAAAAAAAGAGAAAAAAATGAAAAAAAAAATGAAAATTAATAATATTCCTTGAAATTTCTGATTCTTTTAAAAAAAAAGCAAAAAAATCTGAAATAAAATTTATCTCCACTTTTCTGATCAAAAATCTTCTAATTAAACCTTCTAGAAACTCCCCTTCTTTATAAATACAGGATCTTTAGAACCTTTCATAAATAAAAACAAAAAAAGTTTCCAAAAAAACTAAAAAATCAAAAATGGCAGAATCAAAAGTCATCATCGCTTATTGGGGTGTCAAAGGTCGAGCTGAAGTCCTTCGTCAATTAGCTGAATTCACGGGTGTGCCTTACGAAAACAAGTTGTACTCCGATCACAACGAATGGTTCAGCAAGGACAAAGCAGCCCTCAAATCAGACTTCCCAAACCTTCCATACATTCAAGATGGAGATAAGGTCATCACTGAAACTGAGGCTTGCGTACTATATTTGGTGCAAAAATCAAAGAGATTAGAACTTTTGGGAAGCAATGCAGATGAAGTAGTCCATATCACTCAAGTCAAGGGAGTCTTGACTGATTTGATGAACGGTTTTTTCAAAGTCGTCTTTAATAAGGAAGCTGATTTGGTCAAGGGTATTGAAGAGAACTGCGTGCCTAAATTGGCCGCATTATCGAAGCATTTGGGAACTGGAGAATGGTTGATTGGAAAAATCACAGTTGTGGATTTCTTCTTTGCCCGGTTGTTGGATATGCTCAATAATAATGGAGATTATGTTCAGAAATTCCCAAATTTGGCGGGCTTTTTGCAAAGATACAATGATTTGCCAGCCCTCAAGGCTTATTTCCAATCTGATAGAAACCTCAAGGTACCAGTGTTCCCTCCTACTTATGTTAATCCTCAATTTAAAGTTTAAATAAAAAAACAGAATTTGGAAAAACATTGAATTAAGAAAAAATGATATTTTTTTTTGAGTTTTTTCGAAATACATGTATTTTCTAATAATTTAAGAGAAAATGTAAATAGAACATGTAGAAGCGAAAAATCAAATTTCTATTTGAGCTAAAAAAAATCTAAAACTAAACCAAAAAATCATCAGAAGGGTGAATGGAGCTAAATAAAGAAGTCCCATTAATTCAACAGATGAATCTCAGCAAATTAACAGACTCTTAAGTAGCTCCCCGCGTGATAAAATACTCCATCTTCAAATTTAGAAGGTAAATCTGCATTTTGGTCATAAACAAAAAGTCCATTTTGGTTGTTCTTGATTTTATAAAATAAATTTCGAAGGTCATGTTTTTAAAATCGACCGTCAAACTTTAAATGAATTGAATCAAAAAGAATAAAATGTTTTAATTTTTTTTTTGTAAATAATTTTAAAAATTTTTTTAAGTTTCCCCCGTAAATTTTGTTTTTTAAAATTTTTTATTTTGCCAGATTTTCGAGAAATCAAAATTTCCATTAAGATTTATTTTTTGAAATCTCTCCAAAACAATTCTTCAAATAGGAAATTTATAAAACAAAAGCTTAAAAAAATCTATTTTTATGTTTAATCTGTCCTCTGAAAGTGTTATGAAGGCTATTCACAATCAGACAGGTGCTCCTTATGTTTCCATTTTGATAAAACTAGCGGATAATGGATACTTATTAAACGAAATAAAGCATGGTCTGTTGATGAAATATATGATCACAGCTGATTTGGTGAACAATTTGACGTTTGTCTATACTTTGATGGAGGTAATCGTTGCAAATTCCCAATCAATTGTGAAGATCCGCAAGAAAATCATAGGGTATCAAAATGAAGACAGTATTTTCTACATTGACTTTCAAGAATTTATTTCCTATTTTGACATCCTCCAAATTTGTTATGTTCAGGATGATTACCGTTGCAAAGCTGTTGAGGTGTCTTCAACCAACTATGAAGGAAAATACTTCAAGGTGACTATGTATTACAAAGCCTGGTCCCTACTTTTTTTCAGTTTCACAACCTGAACTGTTTTATGCCAGCCCCATTGACATTAATAAAAAATTCAAATATCCTAATGTGGCACTGAAAGTTGCTGATGGCCAAGGACAGTTCATTTTTGAAACTGATAAGTCTGATGCAGAAGTTTTCGCAAAATATAAAAACTATGGATTTCTTGATGACACACAACTCTTCCAAAGTGGAGTTTATTATATCTATGTGAAAATCTCAGGAATTAATGGAAGTGACTTTAAATATCGTTTGTGCTGTTATGGTATTGATAATGTTAGCTTTCAATTGATAGAGAATGGAACATCATCTGGTGATGTTCGTAGGATTTCTGACAACAATATCAGTGGTCCTGACTCAGAGTATGAGAAAGTGGTTATAAATTTGATTTAGTCAGGAAAAAAATATGAGGATCCCGACTTCCCAACAACTATAAAATCAATAACTGGTGGAAATAGAAATAGTTCTCTCAATGGGATTTGGTTGAGACCCAAGGAGATCTTTCAATCTGTAAACTATAAACTGTTTGAAGGCAAAATAGAACCAAATGACGTCATTCAGGGATCAGTAGGAGATTGCTACTTTCTTGCTGCTTGTGCCTCTTTGGCTGAATTTGAGCATAGAATCAAAAATCTTTTCGTGCTGAAAAACGTAGAAATGGCGATAGAAGTGGGTGCTTTTTGCATTCGAATTTGTGATCGGGGCATTTGGAAGAACATTATCTTAGATGATCAAATTCCTTGTGAAGATTATTATCAGAGGAAACCTTTATATGCCAGAAATAAAGGCCGTGAACTTTGGGTACTTCTTTTGGAAAAGGCCTGGGCAAAAAATTATGGGTCGTACGAACAAATAGATGGTGGAGAATGTGAAGACGTGCTTCATGATCTGACTGCAGCTCCTTGTATTAAAATTTCTACTTCCAACAAACCAATAGAATTCCTAGAATCCTTGTGGAAGGAGATTGAAAAAGGTGGAAGACGGAACTATGTTATGACAGCAGGTAGATCTTCTCCCGAATACAAAAATTTGGGATTGGTTGGTGGTCATGCGTATAGTGTGTTGGCAGCTTACTTTGTTCGCACCCAGAGTGATAAGATGGTCCAATTAGTTAAATTGAGAAATCCATGGGGACTCAGGGAATGGAACCAAAAATGGAGCGACAAAGATGATCTGAATTGGAAAACTATTCCACAATCGGAACAAAATCGAATTGGATATGAAAAGAAAAGAGATGGTATTTTTTTCATGGATTTCAACGATTTTCTACGTTATTTCGCTGATGTTCAAATTTGTTATGTTCACGATGACTACAAATACAATGCAATTGAAGTCAACTCAAGTGCTAATGAAGAAAAATGTTTCAAAGTTACACTTTCCAAATCAGGTCATTACGTTTTTGGCGTCTCACAAACTTCAGTTCAACATTTGCCCCTCCATCAGCAAGACAGTCACCAATACGCAAGAGTTGTCTTGAAAGTTTCCAATTCTGAAAGAAATCTTATTGTTTCTACAAAGGAAGCCCTCAGAGAGGTCTTTACAAGATATCATTGTGACGTAGGTCTTGATGAAACAATAACTTTCTCAGCTGGAATAAATTATGTCTCTGTCCAAGTTGAAGGACCTCCTGGGAAATTGAATACCTTTGGATTATCATGCTATGGAGTTGGTGAGGCCAAATTTGAAACTTTTTCTTTCAGGGAATACAAAGATCAAAATTCCAATCAAAATAAATATGAAAAGGAAAAGATTGTTCCATATATATCCTATTTAGAGGCCAAATTTGAAAATTATACATTATTCCGTCTCTCCCAACAATCCAGAAATAGATATTTTAATCAAAATGAATATGAAAAAGAAAACTTTGTTCGATCTGAGAAAAATAAAGACAATTCACATATGCACGAAGAAAAACAATTTTCCTCTCTTCCCCTTGAAAATATTTTTATTATTTTGTTTTTGATCATAATAATTCTATTTTTTCTTTTCTGCTTTATTCGGGGATGGTGAAAAAAGATTCAGATAACCAAGAATATTTAGATTAATAAACAAAGAAATTAAACTTAAAATTGAACAGAAGAAAATCCATAAAATTAATAAAAAGTAATTTTTTTGTATAATTTAATTAAAACATTTTTTAAAAATCGTTTTTTTGGAATCGAAAATATGAATCTTATTTCATCTGCATTAAAAAAAAAAAAAATTTAATGTTTTTCTAAAAATTTAAATGTTAAAAAATTTATTAATTAATTCATTGTTTTCATTTCCGATTTTTTTTAAAATTTGTTTGGATTCATGGAAATAGATGAAACTCACCCACTAATTAACGCAATTGCCAACAAAGCATTCGCCTTATGTTTTAAAAGCGTCTTTCACAAAAAAGCGGGAATAAAGGCTTCTGGAAAAGAAGATCTACAGATGGAACTTTGCCTTTATAACTATATGCAAACTTATGAACAGATTTTGAATGCGACGATAGACCATATTAAAGAAACCAAAAAAACCACAGCTAACCCTAATTAAAGGATGTTCTTTCTTAAAAAAATCCGATTGCAATGACTTGAAAATTTATTCCGATATACAAATGAAACATAAAAAATGGATTTGAATTGATTCAAATTCTTATTTTTTAACTATTTTAATTTTCTTCACTTTTTTCTCTTTTTTTTCATTAAAAAGCTGAGTCATTCTTCGATTTTCTGTAAATCTATATGAAAAAAAATTAATTTTCAATATACGTCTAATTTTTCTTACTTCCAAAGCCTTTTTATAAGCGAATGAACAGCCCAACGGTGAGTTTCCCTCAAAATCCAAGCATTTTTTATACACGACCCTGGAAATTTCCTCTTCTTCAATATCCTGTCTCTTTCTTCTGGACACCAGCTCATCATAAGCGATCATAGCTTGGGTGCATGATTCTTCTGAGCCTTGATACTTCATACAAGTCAATTTTATAAGTTCAATAGAAAGATCCTCCCCTAATCTTTTGTTATCTCTTGAATCTTCCTCTTCAAATGTTGTCTTTTCCTTGTTTTTCACTTCTTCTTTGAATCGAAACCCGAGGAAGTTTTTTTCTTCATTCATTGAAGGTTTCCTGTTATTAAAAATTTCTTGCGATTTTGGCTTGGGACCACTTCCAAAAATGGTATTTTTGGCCTTTTGTGGGAAGTTTATCATGGAATATTCGATATCTGTGAAATAAACTTTGCTGCCTTCGGTAAAAGAGCCGATCCCAAATGAAAATGTTTCATTCTCAATGAAATGATCTCTTTGGTAATTGGCCACGTTATTATCATTTATTTTAATGATGACTTCCCCCTGATAACTCAAGAGATAAATTCCATGCACTTCATGGAAATCTAAAGGAATGCAATCTTCTTGTGAAGATTTTGAGTTCTCCCGTTGCTCACAAACGTTTTTTGTGTGTTTTTCAATCAATTTTCCGTTTCTGATTTTCTGATGATTGAGTTCTGAATTCTTAGAAGATTTCACAAATAACAATTGATCGAAATAGGCCTCATTAACATAATCGAAAATTATAGAAAAAACACTTGGAGCTGTTATGAAGATTTTTAGAGAATAGCTATAATTCGGGGAAAAGCATTTCATTTTATTCAAAAGCTGAGAGCCGAAGAGGAAGCTTTTCGATTGGAAATTGTCGTTTTTTTGAAGAATAATTGTTTTGTTGAAGATTTGTGAATCGTTTAAAAAACACCAGGCCGAAGGACCGCCTATCATTTCATTGGGGTCTTTGATTTGCCAATTATAATTCATAGACTAAAAAAATGAGATCTAATTAATGAATAAATTTATTATCTTTTTATTACATTGGAAAAATCTTCAATAAATGTATTTGAATTTCTAAGTAAATTTTCCATATTTTTTGATTTTGTTTCAAAACTCATTATTTTTTGTTGGTAAATTTGATGCGTGTTTTGTTGATTTGTCATCAAAATATCAAGGTCTTGCTTCAAACTCATTAAGGAATCCTCCATATTCAATATAATTTTCGATAAATTAGATATTCCATGGTCTCCGTTCTCCAATTCTTCTATCTTATGATTCAATTCGGTGTTTTCTTTCCATAATTCCTCAATATTATGGTTCTGTTTTATGATCTCCTTTGAATTCTGGTTCATTGTTTCACTAATTTTCGATAAGACCTCAGTGGGAATATTAGCTAAATCAGCTCTATTTCTATCAGAAATTTCCAGAAAAGACTTAAAATATGAAGAAACATCATTATTTTTAACAACTTTAAGATTTCTGTCTATTTTGCTTGAAGTTCTTCCAAGTAAAGGCTCGAAAATAAAGAAAGTCTCTTCATTTTCCAGAGAATACCAAGAAAACTTTATATATCCTGAATATAAGTCATTTATCAAGCCATATTCCATCGCTGCTCCACAAATTGAAGATTTCCCTGCATAAATGTTATTCCCCAAGATAAAATTCGTGGTTTTCGAACAATATTGCGGACAAAATGCTAGTATTTCATTTTTTCCTCTCAAATTTCCATTAGATTTCAAAATATCATTCAAATTATCAGAACAAATCAAAAACACATCTGGAGTTATTGGATCTTCCCATATTTTTGTCTCTATGAACTCCTGCTTATAATAAAGCTTAATATTCATATGTTCATTGGCATTAAGACATTGTAATTTATTCCATTTAGCATTCTTTAATAGGAAATCAGCAAAACTATGCTTTCGGTCATCATCTTCTCCTTTCATTTCTAAATAAATATTCGAATAATAAGAATTTCCTCGGAACTCAGTGAAATTCTTCTTCCGATAATAAATTTGGAAACCAAACTCGATGTTATTGTTCATTAAAAAACCATTTTCCAACAATTTATAATCAATTTCACCACATTTTAATTGGATTTCATCTAAATAATCATCTTCAAAGGGGAAATTATGTTTCTTATAAAATAATGATAAAGAGTAATTGTTCGCCCCCCCAATCAACGTTTCATATCCAGTAATGCTGGTTTTTGAAAGTTTTATGTTAGAAATAAAGCCGAGGGAAAATAAAAGGTTTTTTTTTGAAGAAGATAGCGCCTCTTCTTTTGAAAAATATTGAAGACCGCCTTTTTTTGGAATTTTGTCTTTAAAGGATAATTCCTTGCATTTGGTTGAAGTATTATCAATAATTAGTTGTTCAGGACATGCGAGATAAAAGGAATTTGAATGGGTTGTTGATGTTCTCAAATCAACTGGAAATTTGGATTCAGAGGTTTTGATCTCGAAAAAATCAATGGTAGAGGAATTTTTCTCGTAATATATTTTTAATCTATCTTTAAAGGGAAATGGATTTCCAGTTGTGAGGAGAAGACAATTTGGATCAAGGTCGGCAAATTCATTCGAATCTTCAGTTTTGAACTTCAAAATCAGACGTTTGTCTTCAAAAGGCTAGAAATTATAAAAAAAAAAGAGAAAAAAATTTGAAATTATCAAAAAAAAAAAAATTGAAAGTATCTAAAAAAAAAAAAAAAAATTTTAACCTTTAAATTGAAATATTCAACATTCAGCTCATATAAAATATTAGAACGGAGCTCAATTGTTTCCTCACTTCTCATGATATTCTCCCCCTCGTTTTTCCCCCATTTTTCCAAGACCCACATGTTATTGATTTTCATTCTGATTCTATAAAATTCTCAATATTTTATATCAAATAAAAAGGAAAAATTGACCCTCCATCTGAAAAAACCGCTTGGAACCAATATTTATCAGTCTTCTCAGGCTTGAAATAGGTCGTTATTTTAATTCCGAACGGCCTAGACCCATGTTTCTGCTTAACCAAAGTGAAAAAATTGATGGGAAGTGAAAAGTTATCGAAAATATAAAAGGATTCATTAAGTGACATTTTCTGCTTATTTAGCGCTATATTGTCAAAATATTCAATGAGCACACCAAAATTGTCAGGATCTTGGAAATGAATTCCTTCATAGTTTTTTACATTTTTTAATAATTTATGCGTTTTCTCAATGGCTTCTGATAGATTTTTCAGTCTTTGGGTGAGAAAATCTCTATATTGTAAATCATTGTTCAATTTTATCTTTAATTCTTGGAAAATTTGATAAAATTAACAAAAAAATCAAAAAAAACTCTACCTTGATTTTTAACAAAGAGATCCTTGATAGAGCCTAAATTGCCCTTCCATCTTTTCAATTCCCTCTTTAATTTCATATTCTTAAACCCCTCCTCACTATATAGGGTTTTCATCCAAATTTCTCTGGAGTCATAATCCTTTAATAATTTTTTTACTTCAAACCCACAAAATTAAATATTACAAACCCCTCACATCTTCCCAATCCCAGCCTTCTTATAGTCAAGTTATTAACTCTTTCTTCAGAATCATCTAAAACCATGCAATACCCTGAATTTTCATTGATCAATCTGCCGAATTCATCCAAAAACCATGAAAAATTCAAGTTTTTTTCGTTGCAAAGCGAAAGGCTAGCGTTTTTCACACATAGACTTTTATTAGTATCCGAAGCCAAAATCTCATTGGTCCTCATATTCCAATACCAAAGCATTTTATTTTGTTCTGATATGCCTTGAAGACAATCAATGCTGAACAGTTCTTTAGTGTTATTAGGGTTTTGATACAGACAATAATATGTTTTTTTATCTGTAAGGAGATTTTTTATGAGATATAAAGGGTCTTTGCTAGGTGCAGGCTTGCAAAAACCCCACGTGGTATAAGTTTTATCAAGGAAACACCACTCGTTTTGATATTCCTCTAAGTGAAATGATGAAATTTAAAGGGAATTTTATAAATTTAATACTAGAATAAGCACAATCCGAATAAATCTGGCCGTTGTATGTAAAGGGGAGAACGCAATCCAGACCTTTTTCGGAAACTCTTTTGCAAAGTGTGGAATATAGTGTTAGGAAAACAAATAATTTTAATTTAAAAAGCAGCTTCATTTTATATTTTGTTTTAATTAAAAAAAAATAAGGAAACTGATAAACTATCATTTGTTCTTTTTTCTAAAGAAAAAAATACAAAAAAAATAGCATAAAATAAAAACAATCAAAAAGTTTGATTCAAAAATTTATTTTAAATTAAAAAATGACGTTTAAAAAT
>Ga0302186_10003970_pt1 | contig 10535 bp, 11 predicted proteins | sample II_Bog_E1_2_FD_198782 | JGI IMG/M metagenome (GOLD analysis project Ga0302186, IMG submission 198782) | Peat permafrost microbial communities from Stordalen Mire near Abisko, Sweden - II_Bog_E1_1 | ecosystem: Environmental > Terrestrial > Soil > Wetlands > Peat | place: Sweden: Abisko...
TGGCAGAACTAGTTTCTTGGATCAGAAAAGAGAAAAATGAATGTATCATAATATCAGATGCGAACACATTGTTTATTGATTGGATTTTAGAGAAAAATGGCTTAAGAAATGAATTTAGCAATATTTTCACTAATCCTGCTCGAATTAATATTGAAAATGTAATTGAAATACAGGCTTATCATAGTCATAATTGTCTAGATTGCCCAATAAATATGTGCAAAAGAGCTATTTTGGAAGAATTTATCGGGAAACAAAGAAATTATAAAAAAATATTTTATATCGGAGATGGGGGGAATGATTTCTGCCCAATAGGAGTGTTGAAGGAAAAGGATTGGGTATTCGCCAGGAAAAACTATTGCTTGGAAAAGAAAATTTTAAAAAAAAATAAAGAAGGAGTTTTGGCCAATGTCTCAGTGTGGGAAAACGGTTTTGAAATCATTAAGAAATTAGAAGAAATTTATCAAAAGTAAACCAAAATATTTTAATATTCTTGAAGAAATTTCAAAGAAAAATATAAATTTTGAAAATTAAAAAGTCATCATATAAAATGATTCTCTATTATTTAATTTAAATAAAATATGATTTTTGTATTTTATTGGTTTTTGGAAATTAAAAAACAAATAATTTTTTTTTTTACATTTTTTTCACAATAATTTTTTTTTAAGGCTGTTTTTTTTATTTTACAAAAAATACATTTCCAATTTAATGCAAAAAATTATTTCTCTTCAAAACAAAGGAAACCCCATTAACAGTCTTCCCCAGAACCCTTCTGGCTTTACTTTGAAATACAAACCATATGAATGTCGGTAATAATACTAAATATAAAATGTTAATAATATAAAAACCTTCTTTAAATTTTTCCTTTTCAGCGATTGTTCGATGAAATTTTCTTCCGAATTGGAACTAATTAACCACAAAACCAATGTTTTATTTTTCTCAACACCCTTTATATTTATATTTCATAAAAGTTTTGCTCAGCCACGGGTTATACCAACATCCGTCGAAGCATCGACCCGTTTGATTCCAACATTTACGATCCAGTTAATAGTAAACCCCTTAAAATTTAAAAAAAAACTTGCCCATTGAAGAAAGGACCTCCAGTTCCAGAGATATATTCGGAATTTCAGAGCTGAAAGATAAAATAAAGCGAACTGATGATGAATTCGAAGAATTAAAGACCCAAGCTTTCGGAAGAAGTTACAAGCCTTCTTATGATGAGAAAAAATACAACAACTTTTCTGATTTCAAATCCAAGATGTTCGTTCCCCCTTCACAAGAGGATCAAGACATGAAAGAGCTTCTTGAGGTCCTAAATAATCCCAATGAGAAGACTCGAACCTATGAATCAGAAAGATTGTTGATCCAGAAGGAATTGAAGACTTATGAGAAAAAGTTCCTAAATGTCAAGGAAGTCGAATTAAAAAAGGGTTTGGAGGGTCTTTTAAAGCAAAGAGATGATCTCAGAGAAAGAGAGATGAGCCTGATTTCAGAAATCGCGCGTTTCAAGGAAATTTATTATCAAAGTGAAAACTTAAGATTGGAAGGGGATCGAATTGATAGGAAGTTCTTGGAGGAAAGGAAGATGAAGGTGGGGACGTTGAAGATTTTCAGGAACAAGCTGGAAAATGAGAGATTATATATATTAGAAAGTTTGGGGAGGATCAAACAAGGGGAATTTCAAAGAAGGAATAATTCAGGGATTCAAGCCGCGAATGAAATCCTTGTTGATGGGAAAATTCCGTTTTATGATTTGAATTTCATGAAAGGGAAAATTGATGATGATGCCAAAAGATTATATAAAATGAAGGTAAATTTATATATAAATAGAGAGTTCATGATTGTTAAATGAAAGAAAGAGCATGCCAATTTTTTCGGGAAGAATTTCGCTCCTTATGAGCCTGATGAAAACATCAGTACTGTTATTAAACATAGTATATTTAATTTATCAATGTGTTATCATTAGAAAGAGAACAAAAGTCATTTCATGAACATTTGGAATTCGTGTTGGAATCAAATGATAAATTGAAGAATTTAAAGGAAAAAGCAGAGAAAATGTCTGTTATCAGAGAAAACATCGAAAGATTTGGCTGTAAGTGAATGTCCCATGATTTTTATATATTTTGAAAAAATAGTAGAGAAAGGGTTAGAAAACGCAAGGGTCAAGTTACATTTTCGTGATGATAACAATAAGATGCTCAAAGATTTCAATCAAAATATGTCGGATTTGAATAAATTGAAGAAAGAATACATTGAAGCAGGAGGAACTGATCCTGACTTTCTCCTCAATCTAGACAATCTCCAAGAATACTACTCCCAAAACAAACCAACTGTTAATTCATTGCTTCCAAAGGATAACATCCTTGAAACAACAAAATCAATGAGTAATATATCTAAAAGACTTCTAAAATATTAAAAATTGGTAGTTGTCAATAATCCATTAATAAACTCCATGAATGATGATGTTTGGAGCTCTATTGATAGACATCCGAATCAAACGATAAATTTCAACAATATACCCGAACCCAATAGGAGTTTTGCGATGCAAACTGAGGTTGAGAATTCAGTTTTGAAAAAAAGTGTAATGGATATTCAATTTGGGACGAATAAAATCAATACTATGATAAAAAAAAATAATACAAGCATGTTGGAATTACAAATGAAGCTCACAGGCATGGATCCGGCTGTAGAGAGGAGCTTTCATGGGAAAAAGGGGTTGTTTTTAAAAGATAACATGGAAATTGAGACCGAAGAGGAAAAAATGTTAAAGAAAATTGTGGTTGAGGAGGGGGATGCAGTTCGAAATCTAGCCAATTTGCCTTTAGAGTCGGAAATTTATCGTATCAAGCTACAGGAACTCCAACCACTTATCAATTATCGTGTGGAATTAGAAAAGATCGTCCAGGAGCAGAGGTTCAGTAGAATGAGGGAGGATTATCATCCTTATTCAACAGTAAATTTTAATAAAAAATTAAAATTCACTAATGTCATTTTTTTTAAAAAAAGGAAACCTTTGAACAAAAGAAGAAGCAAATTGCAGATAAACTCAGGAGGAATTTCACAACAGTATCAAGTGAGCGACGTTATGATAATTTCGAAGGATTTCTCGTGCATTGGGATTTCATTTTGGCATTACCGAAGAAATATGATTTGATTCGTTTGACTTTTGGTGTGTTTTGCAAAGGAGAAACATATTATGCACCCAGAATGATTGAAGATCATAAATGTGAGCCTGAAAATTATAATAAGAACAAATGTGTGATAGCTGAAAAAGATCATATATATGACATAACAGCTAACAAGGACACCATATTGGTGATCGAGATGCAGGCCCAATATGATGACGTTGATAAGAATAGGAAATCCGTAATTTTTGGTTGGACGATGCTTGAATTGTTTGATATGAAGAAAGATTTACTCAGGGGCAAGTTTAAAGTTCCATTCTATTCGACCAAAACCAATCCGAACCTGTTGGTTGATCAATTGAAAAATCTAACATCAGTTTCAAGCACGTTGTTATATTTGAGGATATCTTTTCCCAGAGATCCGGAATATGGTCATGATGAGGTGATCATACCCGATAAATTATCTGTAACAATTTTCTAATAATATTATATTTAAATTTATATTTAGGATGAATATTTTGTGCCTTTTATCCATAGAAAAACCATCATTCGAACCGTCAATGAAAAAGAACTCGAAGATGATGATGACATCAATGTCACGGGTCGGTGGTTACCCAAAGTTGGCAAATGGAACAAAAATCAATATTCAACTATTGAAAAACCACCTCCACCTACCCCGCCAAAGGCCATTTTCACGGAACAGCCTGAAAATAATGAGTATTCACCACCAATAATTGAAGATCAACTTTCCCCAGAAGTTCCAATGGAAGAACCCAACGAAGAACCCAAAGACATTGGGCCGAAACAAGGCCCTTTGAGGAAAGGCATCTATGTGAAAATAAATGGTTTGAGAAACTTTTTGGAAGTCAACAACACTAAAATTAGAGTGGCTTTGGTGGATCTAACAACACTTTTAAACGATGAAAGAGAGCAGCCATGTACTTTTGAAACAGAAATGTATGCTTTGCCAGAGGTGGAGAACCCAGAACTAAAGAATTATATTGAAAATATGAACAAAAATCAATCATTGGATATTTCTCTTGGGAAACAGAATGTCACAGATAAGAGCAAAAGTTTTGAGGTGAATTTTCTCGAAATGAATGAAGAAACAATCTTTATTATTGATATTTATTATTATTGCCTGCTGAAAAATGCTTGGGACAATATTTACCTGATTTTTCAAATTTTGGTTGAGAAAAAAGAAGAAGCAGACCAAAATTTGCATGTTGTTGATAGACCGATGGAGGAAACGAAGGTCGAAAAGGAGTTCCAAGGGTTCACATGGTTGGCATTTAAATGTTTTACTGATAAAGTTTTGAATGTCGGGAGACATTTGGAACATAATTTCGCTCCTCCGATGGAAAAACCGCCATATGAGCAGGATTTTAATAAAACTGATGATGTGACGGATTTCATCATCCAAGATTATATGTATGATGTCAATCAATTGGATGATTTGTACGAAAAGTTGAAGCAAAAAAAAGAACAAAAAAAGAAGCGGAATATGAAAACTAAGTAATTTTCAGCTTTTTTTTTCTTTTGTTTTCTCATAAAATCCCATTTTTCTGTATGTATTAGAACTAAAAAAAATAAGGATAAATGGGCCAGTTTGGATTTAGATAAGCGGCCATTTATAGAGAATTTGAAGCCTCAATATCATGATCGTCCTTTTGAAAAAGGGTACGGAATAGACCTTTATATTGATGGAGCCAGGTTTTTGCCTGATAACGTGACTGTGAGCAAAATAGTCTTGTTCGTGACTAATCAAAACCTTGATAGAATGATACCTCCTCAGGCCGGGCTTCCAGATTTGGAAAGTTACACATTTTCGCCTTTGTTTGCTTTCAGACAAGAGTTGAGAGCACCTCATTTCGACCCAACTTTGATGGCGTTGATATCATTGGAAACGGTCGATCAAATGAATAAAGAAGTGAGGATAGTGGGGTATTCAGCCATTAATTTATTTATAAGCAGAGTGACGAAGAAGCAGCCTACGATGGAAAATGAATCAGTGGGAAATTATCAAATTTTATCAATTAAAGGGATTTTTTTGGGGTTTAGGATGTGATTTTGCTCGATGGCAAGTATCAATTGCCAATTTATTGCCAGGAGCCGTTGCGTAAGAAGCCTTTCAATATGGAAAGCATGTTGATTTTCTTTCTAAATTTTTATTTGAATTTAAATAATGACAAAATTCATTCAGGGTCAAGTTAGATAGAATTCCATGTGGATCCTTATTAGTCAGAATACAATTGGCTCCAATGACTGATGATGGTTTACGGGCATTAACATTGAATGATGTCGCTCAAAAGGATTGGGAACGAAAGAAACTTTGGCTTCCGACTCCCCCCTATGGTCTTGGGCAATACAATACATCGTTTTGCCCTTTGAGAGATAGCGAAAAAGATCTGTTCTTTATAAGGCAGAAGAGAGGAGACTCTTTAATGAAAGAAAGTGCCTTGAAAATGATAAGTTATGATGGAATTCAAGAAGAAATGGTATTTTTTCAAAATTTATAGAGAATCCATTATTTTTGTTATCATAGACTCAAGCGAAAACCAAAGAATGGATCGATAAAAAGATCAAACGGACCAATAACACAGAAATCCTTGATATGATCTATTTCGCCAAATATCAATCCCCAGCCGGGTTCAAGTTTTCCCTCGACGGCTATCATAATTCCTCAATCACTGACCTCCCTCTTATCGGATTGTACGGTTTGAACCCCCCCGGAGCCCTCTATGCTCCTTTGATCATCGACCCCAATGCGATCCTCCTGAATTCAAACATAGATTGGGACTCTCCTCTGGCTTCACCCAAATATAATGAAGGTTATTTCACCTGGAGAGATCAAATCTTTGATAAATATCTCTCAGTGATCATTGATGTCAGATCTGTGTTCATCAGTGGCCGAAAAGATAAAATTAAAATAGAGCCTGTTGGATGGACTATCATGCCAGTATTCACCCCTAATGGATATGTGAAATCTGGATGTTATCAATTGCCATTATTCAAGGGGCCAGTGAAAAAAGAAATGTTGAAAGGATTATGTGAAAATGATCCATGGGAATATATGATGGAACAAAGAACCAAGAAACAAATTTCATATTTGGAGCCAATGAGCGCTGTTGTGAGATTGTTGGACGCACAAAGAGAAGTTAAAAAATAGAAATTAAAGAAAATTAAGGAAGTTTTTAGGGACATTTTCAAATTCCGTTTGATCATTCAAGAATTGATTATTCATTTTTGCCTTCAAAGAAAGTTGGGTCATATACTTATAATTCAGCAGTGGAACAGAAACTCAAAACGTCAAAGAAAATGACAGCATTGGCACCGAACAAATTTAAACTCAATGAATATAATGAAATGCTCACGCAATTAGTCGTGAAAGTAATTTTAGATCTTTAGGAAAAAATTTAAGGGTTTTTTAATAGCAATTGGGAATCAAACATTTCGAAAAAGACAAGATTTGATGTTAATTAATTATTTTGCCTGAAATTAAAAAAAATAAAGTTAAATTCAAATTTGTGTTATTGAAAAAAAAAAATTAGAAAAAATATCGAGAGAAATTTATTAATGAAAAGAAAAAAAATCTGTTCATTTTTAGAATTTAATTAACAAATAAAATAAAACAATTTTATCACATTTTAAATATCAAATATTTTCCAACTATAAAATTTAGTATTTCAAAATTTCAAGTTCTCCTTCAAATTTTTTCTTTCCCATTTGAATTTCCCTCCTCTTTTCTCAAACGTCTTCCTATCAAATCCGCTCTCATTCAAAGCAGCAACCACTCCCACTTCCAAAATGCTCTTGGAAGGGTCTTTCCTTCCATTCCTGCAATTAAGAAATCTCATCTCCTCATCCAAAATCAAATAACTATCCTTCATCATTTCATTACACTCCGGAACTAAAAACCTATTTGCTTTATGCCTTTCAACAAAAGCATTGAAATCTTCTTGAGAAATCAACATATCCTTCACATCTCTCAATGCATTTTCACCCCAATTTTCTCCTTCTATCAGCAAACATTGAAATACCTTCCATCGGAATGGCTGAAGGTCGTTGATTTCGTTGTTCATATCTTCCTCATAATTCACTGAAGTAACCACTGTATTGATTTTTAAAGGGACATTGTAATTCCTACACCAAAAGGCGATCTTCTTTATATTGGTAAGATGATCTTGACCTTTTCTAAAATCGACTCTCCCCATTTTTTGGAGGTTTTCTCTATTAAAACTATCGCAAGAAATACCTAAAATATCCACATATTGACTGTTTTGTTGGAACCATTGTTCATCGATGAGACTACCATTTGAAATTATTGATACACTTTCAAGTTTTAGAGTTATTTTGCAGAATTTTATTAAGGTATTGAGGTAGGATTTATGGAGGAAAGGCTCTCCTCCAGCAAAATTGATTTTTTTCATTCCTGTTTCCTTCAGAAGTCGCAACCCCTTCTGGGCTTCCGCAAGGGATAAGATGGTGGAGGTTTTATTGGTATGGAAACAAAATTTGCATCTGTAATTGCATTGACGACTGAAATGAAAGTTGACACTTTCACAGGTAGGATGGGATTTTTTGAAGAAGCTTAGTAAAGAAAGTAAGAAATTCCAAAAAATGATGATTATTTTTAAAGCCATTTTATTATAGTGTTAATATGAACTGGAATTTTCTCAGAAATAGGAGAATCATTTTCGAATATTTGGTTTAAATTATTGCAAAATTCTCGATAATTTGACACATTTAAAACCAAATTAAAATAAAATTTAAGCAAATATTTAGTTGCAAAATTTTGTTAATTTCTGATAAATCTTTTACAAAAATATGAAATTTTTAGATTTTTTTATTATATGAAAAAAATTTATTGAGATTTAGGAATTTTTTGTTTTGAAAAAAAATAAGAAATTTTTTTAAGAAGAACATACAAAAATAAAAAAAGATTTGTATTCATTTTGTTTAAAAATAATTTTCTTAATCTTAATCTTTCTCCTTTTCTCTTTCTCAACAATTTGTTTGGTGATTAAAATTTATTTTCACAGAAATTGAAAATGATTATAAATTACAAAGTTCATGATACATTAAATTTTTTCGTATTTATTGCTGATGGATGGGAATTTTGAAGACATGTTAAAAAAACTGGAACATTGACATTTTTTGCATAAATAGAACATTATTGACAGGAAGAAAAAATTAATACAGGAGAAAAAATTTTTAAAAAAAATGAAATTTAGTATAAAATTTAAAGACAAAATTGGAAAATAATTGCTTATAAAATCTTTAAAAATGGAATCTTGACAAGAAAAATTTTTAAAAAAATTAATCTAACTGATTTTCTTGTACATAACTATTAATTAAATTAGACACAAAAATTTCGTTCACTTTCCTTTGCGTTTTATCAAATTCTAACAGCTTTTGAATTCCCTTCAGTTTCATATCGATCAACCCAAATTTATAAAACCCTTTGATAGGTCCCTCTATCCTAATAAACCCACATTTCAACAACACCTTATTAATTTCATCCCTCCCCTCATCCATAACAAAATTTATGATTATCCCCAAATCCTTCCAAGTTAACGAGACCAAAAACTTCAAAATTCTATTAAAATACACCCATTTTTCATTTTTTTCCTCTTGTTCCTTAGTTAATAAATCGGAATTCGATTGTAATTCCTCTTCGAATTGGTCCAGGTCGAGTTTTTCTGCCATTTTCTTAATTTCCTCATTATTTCCGCTGAAACTCTTCTGGAAATCTAAAATCATCCCAAACATAGACTTATTGATCATGAGGGTCTTGGTGATTTCATCTAATAAATCACTCATTTCCACACCTGTGTTATTATAATGAACCAAAAAATTGTTCATTGGAGTCTTCAATAAGGCTTCCAATGCTTTTCGGACATTTGTGTCCTCTTGAGAAAACAACATCCTGGGATCGAATTCTGACTTCTTTTCCTCTTTTTCACCTGATCTGAAGACCTGCATTTTGAAAAACCTCAGTTCCTCTAGTTTTGCCTTTAAGGATTCATAGATTAGGCCCATACTTTCATGAAATTTTGCAAAATTCTTGGTAAAAATGGCCTTGAATTCATTTTCTTCAAATGTTTCATTCAATGGACTTTTGGGTTTGATTTCTATGATGAAACCTTTGGTGTTCGGGTATAAAATATTCAGATTTTCTGATAAAATTACATCTGAAAAGATATTCATTGATTTAGCCTTGCGATTTTCGGGTCTAACTTCTTCGATTTTTGTGGACATTTTCATCAAGAATTCAGTCTTGTTGCTCACTAGTATCTTCTCTTCAAACGGCAGATATGCTAACAATTCGGGGTAATTCTTATAAAAATTCCTTTGCACGTAATGGTTAAGAAGATCATTAATATTCTGAATTTTCAACGAATTTTCTTCCGGATCTTTTTGGTTGTAGATTTTTTCTATTTTGAGTACTTTGCCATTAAGAAAATTCTCGAATTTCTCGAAGGGGTTGCAAAGGTATTTGAGGATCAAATGCTGGTTGCCTTCAGCCAAATAATCCCAATCTTTATCATTAAGTTCATAGGAAACGTCCATGTGTGAATTTAAGAAAATTGATATCTTTTTTTATTATATTATTTAAAAATTAATTTGGAAATATGGGAGCGTTGGATAATGACTCATATCTGAATAATGTTTCGAAAATTTGCCAGAAAATCAAAACGAAGGGCAATTTCAGAATAACGATCAAAAGAGGTTAAATTATTTTATAAGCTTGCATGATTTTTTTCATTAAAAAGACAGATTGTTTGAGGATAAGCCTTCGATAAAAAAAGGGTTTACGAAGACACTTTTGGCTAAACGGGCAAATGAATTGGAAAAAGATCCAAATCTAATGAGCAAATTGATCTTTAAAGTAAAGCAAAAGGACGCCACTTTCTCTACAAAGGTTGTTTTTATGATTTTTTCAAATAAAAATAGAAGAAATTAGGTCGAAGAATCGAAAATCATCAGTTTTACGAGCTCTTTTATGAACATTTTCCGATTGAATTTCTTTAAAAATGATCTGATGAAAGTAGAGAAAAAGATGATAGCTAAAAAAGGCCCGACTGCCAGAAATGAAAAAAGCAAGAGGACGCTCAAAAAGAAAGAGAAAAACAGAAGGAATCAGGAAAGGAGAGGGAAAAGGAAGCTTCTGAGGAACAAAATGAAGAAACAAAAACAGAAGCAAGTCCCAACTAAACAGGGGGGAGCGAATCCCATGGAAATAGAAAAATGATTAAAATTTCTTTTTGACTTTTAAATATTTAAAAAATGGAAATTTAGAAAAAAAAATGTTGTTTTTTTTTTCAATTCTATCAAAAAAAAAATTTCGAAAGAAATTTTCGTTTTTGAGGCGGGGTCAAAAATTGTAAAAAATGTAAAAAATGTAAAAAA